>WUUC01163883.1_pt1 | contig 13907 bp, 7 predicted proteins | sample 6278441 | NCBI WGS metagenome assembly WUUC01 (sample SAMN13675441, study PRJNA597444) | soil metagenome | isolation source: soil | place: USA: Washington | collected 2017-10
CGACGAGCCGATCGAAAGCTTGATCGAGCGCACGCCTTTCCGTATCGCTCAACGCCATATCAAGCGCTTCGAGACCCCATTCGCGAAAGTGCTCGAGCTCCCAGCGCAACAAGCGACGGTCGAAGGATCGCTGATAAGCCACGCAGTCTTGGACTTGCTCGGCGCAACGCGTATGCATCTCCACGAGCACATCGATCGCGCGTGTGTACAGCTCATCCCAGCGGTCGACGGACGTCGCATCGAGGCGTTCGAAGAACGTTTCGTCACCCAAGTCTTCGAGCACGAGCACGCCCCGAGTGGTGTGATCGGCAAGCACCTCCGGCACCCGAATCGACCGCGCGCGCAGCATGCGCTGCACGTTCATGAACGGAAGCTCGCTCGGCCGCGCACTGCTGTCGCCTTCATCGCTCTTCAGCGCGTCGGCAGGCAGTCGCATCACGACGACTGAGCGTCGCTCGTGCTCGGGAAGGTCCACGCGATAATAACTACGCGTGCTCGCATCGCCGCGTAACTTGTGGAGCACTGCCCGTTCCGGCACCTGGCCGAACACTTCGACCAGGGCTGGCCCTAGGTTCATGCCGTCAAAAGCCGGCGCTGCGAGCAGCGGGCGACCTGTCATTGCGGATCGCGACGCCTTACATCACTCCGACCGATATCCTCGCGCTGGCTGTCGCGCGGCGGCTCACGATCGAACTCATCGCGTCGCGCGGGAGCACGGTCGGCATCGTCGCGTCGGACGGGAGCGCGGTCGGCATCGTCACGGCGGACGGGAGCGCGGTCGGCCTCGTCGCGGCGCGGGGGAGCGCGGTCGGCATCGTCACGGCGGACAGGAGCGCGGTCGGCATCGTCACGGCGGACGGGAGCGCGGTCGGCATCGTCACGGCGGACGGGAGCACGGTTGCCGCGCTCGGCGTCCGGGCGCGGGGCATCGCGATCACCTCGCGCAGGTCCGCGTTCACGGCTCGGTCCACGCTCGCGTCCGGCGCCGCCGCCTACTGTGCGCGGGCCGCGATCGCGACTGCCGCGACTCGTCTCGCGTGCGGGAATGATCTGCAGCCTGCGTTCGCTGCCTTCGCCCTCGGATCGCGTGCTCACGCCCACGAATTGCGACAGCGAGACGTGCACCACACGCCGATCACGCGCGGACATCGGCTCGAGCGTGATGACGCGACCATGCTGCACGGCGCGTTTCGCTTCCCGCTTGGCCATCGAGATCAGACTGTTGTCGTGGCGCTCGCGATAGTTGCCCGAGTCCAAAATGATGTGACGACGTGCGTCTGGATCGCGATTGACGATCTTGTTGACCAGGAACTGGAGTGCTTCCAGCGTCTGGCCCTTCTTGCCGATCGCTCGCCCGGCATCCTCGCCGGAGATGTTGATCACGACCTCATCGTCGTCGTCACGGATCGATGCACGCGCATCGAGCTCCATGCGATCCAGGATGCCCTGGGTGATGCGCCGAGCTTCCTCGGCTTTGTCGTCATCGTCGTCGCTAGAACGACGAGGTGCGCGTCGTTCTTCGCTTTCGCCTTCGTCGACGAACAACGTCCCGTCCATGTTCTGTCTACGCTCGTCCACGACTCGTCCTCCGAGTGGGCATGATCCGTCAAACGGCCTTCGTGCCCGATGGCGAGCCCGCCGTGGATGGAGGGGAGCTGCTCCCATTCCTCGATCCAAGCCGGTGCTCGATAAAACGTTGTTGCGCAATGCTCAAGAGCGAGTTGGTGAACATGTAGAGGCACAAACCCGCTGGTAAAAACAACATGAACGCCGTGATCATCGTCGGCATCATGTAGAGCATCATCTTTGCCTGCTGAGGGTCCATGGTGCTCGGTGTGATCTTCTGCTGCACGAACATCAGCGCGCCGAGCGCGAGAGGCAGGATGTAGAACGGATCGGGCGCGGTCAGATCACTCCACCACAAAAAGAACGGTTGGTGGAAGAGCTCGACGTTGGTCGACAGCGAAGAGTAGAGCGCCCACCAAATGGGGAGCTGCAAAAGCTGAGGCAAGCACCCGCCAAACGGGTTGATCTTGTGCTTTTTGTACAGCTCCATCATGGCCGCGCCTTTTTTCTCGCGGTCATTGGCGTACTTTTCGTTCAGCGCGTCGATCTCCGGCTTGAACTTGCGCATCGCGGCCATCGACTCGAAGCTCTTGGCCGTGAGCGGGTAGAGCGTGAGCTTCACGAAAAGCGTGAGCAGGATGATGGCGACGCCCCAGTTCGAGACGAATTTTTGAATCCAGGCGAGCAGGCCGACGAGACCGTGCGAGATCCGATCGATGCCCCAGATGCCGCCACCGAACGAAGCGCGCGGTAGATCATGGCCCGCCTTTTCGAGCACGTGTGCGGACTTCGGACCCAAGTAGGCGAGGTCGCGAATCAGCACTTCTTGGCCGGGGGCGAGCGTGAGCGGTGGCCGTTCGAGAGTGACACGCAGCAGCCGGCCGATCGGATCTTCGGGCGTTCCGCCACGGGGTGAGCCCCACAGCTTGCAGCTTGCGTAAGGTTTGCCGTGGGCGGCGATCGCCTGCGTGAAGTAGATGTTGTCGACCGATCCGAACGACACGCTGCCGGCGAAGGACGGCTTGTCTTCAAGGATGGCGCTGCTGTCGAAGCGCTGCGGGTCGCCGTCGGCCATGCAGATCGCACCTGCCATGAGCGGGGAGCGGCCCGTGAACATGCCGCCCTCTTCATCGGCAGCGAGGACGTAATGATAACCCTCGATCCCAACGCTGAGCTTGAGCGGCTCCTTGCCCGTATTTCGCAAGCGCAACGTCGACCAGATCTGGTACGGCCCTTCGCCCAGTTCGAGCTTACGAACGAGCGCGAGTGGCCCAGCTTGCGTCGAGAAGCGCGTCGTGTGGGCGTCCAGCTGCTCGCTCTGCCAGACCTGGCTGCGCGCCAAGCTCGAGCCCTGAATGGCTAGCTGCAGCGGGTAAAAGTCGCTGTTGTCAGTGGTGACGATGTCGATCGGCTTGCGCTCGGTCTTGCCTTGAGGATCCGTGTACGCGTGCTGATAACGAGCGTCTTTCAGCAGCACATGACTGAGCGCGGCTCCTTTGGAGGAGACTGTGACTCGCACCAGCTCGTTCTCGAGCAGCAGTGTGCGCGGCTCGGCAGCGGAGCCTGCAGCCGAGATGGCCGGGTCCTGCGCTCGAGCCAAGCGAGGCGATAGACCGAAGGCGCCCATGCTGAGCGCCAACAAAGCGATGATCGAGACGAAGCGAGAAGTTGCGCGTTCCATCACAGCTCCGGGTGGGCGCAGGTTTCGCCGCGTGTGAGGCATGCGGGGGGCGGATCGAAGCCGCCAGGGTGAAACGGGTGGCAGCGGCTGATCCTGATCAGGCCGAGCCAGCAACCGCGCATTGCACCGTGACGGGTGATGCAGGCTGCGGTGTAGTGCGAGCAGCTCGGCTCGAAGCGGCAGCCGCGCCCGAGCAGGGGCGACAGCGTCCATTGATAAACACGAATCAAGCCGACGAGCAGGCCGGAGATCACTTTTCACCTCGGCGACTCGCGCGTGCCGGGCCGCGCAGCGCTGCTGACATGGAATCGCGCGCACGCATCAATTCTTCCCGCACTGCGGCGTAGCCGCTCGGTGCTGCCTCGCGCTTCGCGACCACCACGACCTCGGCCTGCGTTGGGAAGAGCTCAGGCTCTCGTCGAAAGACCTCACGAACGAGCCGTTTGATACGGTTTCGTCCCACTGCACCGGCCACTTGTTTGGTGACCGTGATGCCGAGCCGCCTCGAGCCCTCTCCAGCTCGAAGCTGAATCAAGAAACTACGGGTATGCACCCGGCGACCTGTGTCTCGCACACGCCGAAACTCGAACCGCTTGCGCAAACGACTACTGCGAGGAAAACGCAGCTTGCGACGTCGCGCAGCGGAGCCCGAGGCTCCCGCAGCCATTGGCCGTTCGCCTACTTCTTGTAGACCGAGACGGCGAGACGACGACGGCCTTTGCGGCGTCGATTGTTGATGACCTTGCGACCGTTCGCCGTCTGCATACGTGCGCGAAAGCCGTGGGTGCGGAGGCGGCTGGTCCGATGAGGTTGATAAGTGCGCTTCACAGGGTCCTCCAGCAGCAGAGCCGCGTCTGCGGCCGACTGTTCGAGAGCTCGACCCGAGCCTAGGGCACTCGAGTGAAAACCAAAATCCCGGCACACGCCGTGTCAGCCGGGGCGCGGAACCTTACACGGGCCCCCCGGCCTGTCAAGAAGCGTCGCCACCAATCGGAGCCGTGAAGTGAGGCGTTTACTCAGCGCAAAGTGAGCGTTGCCTGCATCGAGCTTCGAGCTCGCAGAGTCTCCTTTAATTTTTGGCCACGTCGAGCCGTCCCGCGTCGAGGAAGCTGAAGTAGGCATCGCGGCCCAGAATGATGTGATCGAGCACGCGGATGCCCAGGAGCTCTCCTGCCGCGACCAACGCCTGCGTGATCTGCTCGTCTTCGGGGCTGGGATCGGGCTCGCCGCTCGGGTGATTGTGAATGAGAATCGCAGCGCGCGCGGCCTCGCGGATGAGCGGCCGAAAGACGTCCGCTGGCGCAACCGGACATGCCGTGAGTCCTCCGCGCGAGATCAGGGTGCGCGCCTTGATGCGCTGGCGACTGTCGACCGCCAATACCCAAAAGCATTCCTGAGGCTCGTCGGCGATCTCCGCAGCAAATGCTCGATAAACGTCCGCGCTCGAGCCAACGCGTGCTCCCGCACGAAGCGGCGCGCTACTCAGTCTGCGCCCGATCTCGACCGCCGCGAGGACCCGTGCAGCCTTGGTCGGACCTATCCCGCCCGTCGCGGCCAGCTCAGCGGCGCCGACGCGACGCAAACCGCAGAGGCCGCCGTGCCTGATCAACAGCGCCTCCGACAGCACCGACACGGGTGACTCGCGCGTACCTGTCCCGAGAAGGAGAGCCAGCAAGTCCGCGTCGCTGAGTGCGGCCATGCCGTCGCGGGCGAGTCGTTCGCGCGGACCCTCACGTTCCACATGTGTGACGTCCATCGAAGCCTTCCTAGGCAGCTGGCGTGCCGGCCGGCTGGCTCCATGAATTCAACGCCTTGCGCGCGCGCTTCGGGGCGGCCGTCGGGGCTCGCCGCCGCGCCGCCCGTGAGGTCATCGTCGTTCCGCACATGGCCTGCTGGAATGAGCGTCACAAGTCTTTGTCGGATGCTGTACTTGGAAACGTGCGTTGACGGTGACATCTGCATCGTCACTCTTGCTCAGAAGCTGCGAAAGCCTATAATTCGGCCAGTATGCGCGCGCTTTTTGGCCGATCGCTCGGGACCGTCGGGTTGCTGATGGCAGCTGCCTGCACTCAATCGGGCGTAGAGGACGCTGGCGCAGAGATTCAGGGCCGTTCGGGCGCTCTCGCGCTCCTGCAGGTCGAGCGCTTCGTCGACGCGGACGGCACCACGATGCGCATGGTCGCCGGGGCCAAGGTTGCCCGCTACCGCAACATGGCTGGCGATGCCCTGCTTGCCCTGCTCGGGGCGGAGTCGGTCGAGCTCGAAAGCTGTGTGCTCAGTTCGGGACTGGCCAATCCCTCCATCTCTGCGGAGTCCGAGGTGGAATTGCTATCCGTGGGCGACATCACGTTGCGCACGGCGGACAGTGACACCGTGCTCGAACCGCGGCTCTTCCCCGCTTTGGCGGCGACCGCATCGGGTTGGTTTTACGCAGTGGATACGGAGATGACGGCGCCCCGTGTCGAACTCGACGAGCTCTTTGCTCGGGCTCCGGGCGAGAACGCCGTAGGCGCATTCGAGCTGACGATGGCTGCACCCCGCGACCTGATCGAGCTCGATGTCGCAGGGCAACGCCTGGGGGCTGAGCTCTTGCTACCGCGAACGTTCGACGCGGAGCTGCGTTGGGAAGCGGACGACCCGCGTGACCGCATCGAGATCGAAGTTCTTGCTGGCGGCAATCTGCTGAGCTGCGCAGCGCGTGACGACGGTCAGTTCACGATCGACCGTGCCCTGCTGGCCGCTCTCGATGCAGACGCCAATGGCGCGCTGGTGGTGCGCCGGGTTCGTGGCACCGCCTTCGACATGCAAGGCGTCGAGACTTCCTACGCCCGTGTCGCCAGCACCCGCAGCGCGACGCTCACGCTGCGCTGAAAAGCCCCGCGCTAGTCATCGCCTTTGCTGCCACCGAAGATCCGCGACAGCAGCTTGTTGCTCGAGCCGGTGATGGGGCCGGGCGCTTTGCTGTCTCGTCGCATCGACGCCAGCCGAACCTCGCGCGCGGCCTCGAGATTGCGCGGATTGAGTTCGACCGCTTGCTTGAAGTGGCGCAGCGCCTCGTTGTCGCGGCGCATGCGCTTGAGGATCACGCCGTAGTAATGATGGGCTCGTTCGCTGCGTGGATTGAGTGCGAGCGCCTTCTCGAGCGGGCGTGCCATGTCTGCGTAGGGCGCGGGCTCGTTCGGATTCATGAGATGAAGGAGCCAGCCCTGCGTTGCCAAGTAGTCGGGCTCCTCCGGGTTTTTGCTGATCGCGCTCTGCAGCAGGTGCATCGCCTGGGGATACTCGCGGCGCTTGAGCAGGATCTCCACTTTCTGAAATTCCACGGCTGATTCGAGCACGTCGCGCATCATCTGTTCGGAGGCTCGCGTGCCACCGCCGGCGGACACAGACTTCACATACTCGTCCCTCTGCTCCTGATTGCTCAGCGTTTCGTTTGCTTCAGTGATGCGATCAAAAATCATTTGTGCGCAGCGCAACAAGGGCGAGAGCGCCGCTGGCAAACGGTCAGGATGGTATTTCTTGACGAGGCCGAAGTAGGCGTTCGAGATGTCGTTCGTCTTCGCGTCGGTCTTGATGCCGAGCAACTCGAAATGGTTGATGTCGTCGAGCTTGCTGTAGAGAGCGGCGACTTCGCGCCAACGCGCTTCATCCTGAGCCGATAAAGAGGGCGGTGCAGCCGGCGGCGGCATCGAACCGACGGTGGGCGGCACCGAAGTGGGTGGAGGCGGGCGTCCCGATCCGCCGAGTGTCATGCGCGGCATGTTCATGATCGGATCCACGCGAACGAAGTGCCGTCCGCTCTCGGACGGAAGAGTCACCGCCGTGGGCGGTGGGTTGGCGGGCACTGCAGCTTTGGGCGGGATCGTGGCGCCCGGTGGGTGTACGGACTTGAACACCTTGCTCGTGCCCTCGGCTGCCTCGACACCACGGATCAGCGTAAGGAGATAGAGGACGCGCTTCGCCTCGATGGGGCGCAGACCACTTGTTGCGATCAATCTCTCCGGGGTGTCCGGACTGGCACGCATCAGTTCGATGAAACCCTGTTCCCGCGCTTCGAGGCTGAGCCGATCGAGGGGAACGCCCAGACGCAGCCGAAGCGTGCGGCCAGCGACGCGTGCCAGGGCCGCATCCATGACGTCTTCCCGTCCGTTTTCGCGTAGCCCGCGAGCCAATACTGTCAGCAGGTCTACGCGTTCAACCAAGGCGCCGGGTGCAGTTCCCAGCAGGTTCTGCCCATCGTAGAAGGCGAACGGCGCGTCATGGCGCCGAAAAAGCGCGGCGAGGGCAGCGAGGGCAGTCGGCATAGCTTCTATGGGTCGTATGCCGACGATGTTGCCTTCGTGAAAAAGGATCCGATCTTGGCCTTTGCCCTGCCGCTCGCCGGGTTGCTCCGGCCAAACAGCCAGACTTCCCGTGACCCCTTTTCCATGCAGGAAGAGCAGTAGTTGAGCGAAGGGCGTCTTCGCCAACGTTCCCTGCGCCGAAGCCTTCGGCGTCATTCTGACCGCACCCCCACCTTGACGATCCAGCGCGTCATGAGCCCCGAATGAGTCACGCGTAAGAGTCGAAACGACCTCGCGACGTGCTTCATTGCGAGTCTGTCACATGGAAAACTGGGCGAGAAGCCCGTTAGTGTCCTGACGCGAACGAGACGTCACAGTGTTTACTGTGCGAGTAATGTTTTCCAAATGGTTGATCTGTAGGTCTTTTGTGCTGCTGTAGTCGGCGGTCTGTTTTTTGCACAAAGGGCACCGCCGGTATCGATCTGTACACGCGGCCGTGGTTTCCCGAAGTGCGAATAGGAGAGAGCGAGATGCGAAGTGCTAACTTGCGATGGCTTGTCGTGGGCCTGCTCGCGGTCCTCGCCGCCCAGTCCGGGTGCGCCAGTGACGAGAAAACCATCAATAGAGTTCAGGCAGACGGCGCCATCGAGAAGGCCGTTCTCATGGGGAGTGAGTGGTACACCCACACCACGGTGATCGATACCGACTACGGTTCGATGACGTTCGTTGGAGACGGCGACACGTTCAACCGCATCAAGTTCGAGATTCAGCGCGATTATTTGATCGCGAAGCGCAGCGACGAATGGATCACGGATTCGGAGGGTGCGTCGGGCACCGCAGGGGCCGTGGAGCAGACCGCGGTCGTCGCCATGTTCCCGATCCTCAGTCACTTCGACATCAAGCGCGCTTACAACCCGATCACGGGTGAAGAGCAGAACGTCGTCGAGGAGAACACCACCGACCGACCGTGGAACGATCGCTCGTTCATTCGCGTCGATTGGAAGCAGAATCTAGTCAAGGACCTGCAGTTCTCGGTCACCGGCGGGATGGGCGGGATCAACCTCTTGCCAGTCAGCTACTGGGACCAGACCGAAGACGAGAATGCAGACTACGCGCAACACTTCGACCGCGACGAAGACGGTAAGATTAGCTACTTCGATGTGGTCAATAAGTACTTTGCCGAGCCCGGCAAAATCGCAGGCATCGAAGCTTGCTTGCTCGTGATCGGCATGCACAAGGATTGCGCGCCAGGCCATGTTTGGGCGCGTCGTTCGTTCATGCGCGTGGAAGATCGCGACTACGAGCCGATGGTCTACACGACCGACCGTATGGATCATTTCGGCTATTTCTTGAACATGCGCGACAAGTACGATCGCGACTACGGCGTGACACGCTTCAATCGCAACCGCTTCGTGGCGCGTCACAACATCTGGGCCGAGAGCCACAAGCGAGACGGTAAGAAGCCGCTTTCGTGCACCTCTGATGCGGAGTGCGGCGGGAAGGGCTCGAAGTGCGACTTGGCGTTTGGTCAAGCCCATGGCAGCGCGGGAGCGTGCACGATTCCGCATCGCGACCGTGAAGTTCGTCCGATCGCGTACCATTTGTCACAAGGCTTTCCGGAAGATCTCGAGAACGACGCGTTCGATCTCGTGGCGAGTTGGAACGAGACCTTCAAATCGACGGTCGCTTCGCTACGCCGCCTCGAGTGCGAAGAGACCAAGTCAGGTGGTTGCGACAAGTTTACCGCGGACGAGACCGAGGACGTTTTCGTCGTCTGTCACAACCCAGTCGCGAAGAGTGACGCCGAGGCTTGCGGCGCCGAGGGCACAATCGCGCGCATTGGCGACCTTCGCTATCACCAGCTGAGTTGGGTGATCGAACCTCACTCGTCTTCACCACTGGGCTTCGGTCCGTCCTTCACCGATCCTTACACGGGTGAGATCATCAACGCGTCCGCATACGTGTATGGCGCAGCGCTCGACATTTACACGGCGCAAGCGCGCGACCTCATCGCCATGCTGCAGGGCGACCTCGACCCGGTCGACCTTCAGGAAGACAGCGAGTACGAGTCTTGGATCGCCAAGCTGAGCCAAACGCGCGAGCGCCGAAGCTCGGCTGCACGTGAAGCCGACTTCCACGCGATTGCGCTCGATGGTGACCACGCGCGTCAGGTGGTCGAGAGCATGGATTTCAGTTGGCTCGAGGAGCGTGTTCGCACCCGTCTCGGGGCGCCACGAAAGCTTAGGTCTCCTGAGGAAGTCGCCCTGCGTTTCAAAGCGGCCAAGCGGGCCGTCGGCGCCGTGGGCGAGACGATGGCGCTTGCGAAGAAGAGCGACGTCAATCGTCAAAAGCTGCTCGATACCGAGATCGAGCAACTCATGCTCGACGATGAGACGTACGCGCTCGCCGGCATGGCTCCACCCGGTTTGTTCCCGGGACAACAGCTCACGCCCGATCAGATCGAGACCTACTCGCCGCTGCGTGGCCGTTCGATGGACGGCATCGCAGCATTGAACGAAGCGCGTCGTTTGCTCGAAATCAACCGCCGCCATTGCATCCTCGATCAAGAGTTCGTGGATGCGGGCTTGCTCGGCCTCGTCGAAGCCATCGATGAAGCTGCCTCCAAGGGCGGCACCATCAAGTGGTACGGCAAGGAGTACAACGTCGGCACCAAGGGCAGGATCGACTACGAAGCGGTTCGGGCGATGGTTCGCCATCCGATCTTTCATGCGGTCATGGCGCACGAGGTCGGTCACACGCTTGGTCTGCGCCACAACTTCTCGGGCTCGTACGATGCGCTGAACTACTCCAAGGACTATTGGAAGTTACGCGACGACGGGAAGATGGCGCCGCGCGCTTGGGACCCTTTGAGCGACAAAGAGATCAAGGGTCGCATTCGCGAGCACCAGTACTCGACCGTGATGGACTACGGACACAACTTCATCGTCTCGGACGCCAATGGCGTGGGTCACTACGACTACGCGGCGATCAAGATGGGCTACGGCGATCTTGCCGAAGTCTTCACGAAGGTGCCGAGCGCGAACGTTCAGACTGTGGCAGGGCTGACGGTGCAAGCATCGGGCGGCGCCTTGGCGACGCTCGACCCGAATCTGACCAGCAATGGCGTGCAGATGTTCGCGTACACCGATTGGCCTTCGCTCGTCGGTGGCGTGAACAATCTCGAAGCCCGTGAAGACGTTCGCTACTCCTCGCTCAAGAACGTCACGAGTCAGATCTTCGGAACCACGCAGCCCGCGCTATCCGCAGACGGCAAAAAGCCTGCCGTTCCTTATCAGTATTGTGGCGACGAGTTCGCGGACTTCCGCCCGGACTGCTTGCGCTACGACGCGGGCGCTGACCCGTACGAAACACTGCAATCCGTGATCGATGGCTATTGGGAGTACTACCCACTGAGCCATTTCATGCACCAGCGGATCGGTTTCGATCCTGACTCGATCAAGCTGCGTACGGCGAGCCGCTTCTTCAGCAAGATCGAATCGGCAAACCGGATTTACTCTTTCTATCGCGGCATCTTCCCCGACTTGATCGCGTCGCTCTCGGGCGAACAAGACCCGGTCGCGTTGGAAGAACTCGTCAAAGAGTTCATGGAAGGGCAGAACGGTCTCGGCGGCTACACGCTCGGCGTGCGCGCTGGCTTCGACCTGATGCGCTTGGTCGTCGCAACTCCCGAGCCCACTCGCTACACGACGCAGACGCGTCCAGACGGGACCACTGCGCTGGTCGAAGGCGGTAGTTCGATCTTCGATCCCGAAGTGGACTCGTTCAATGGCCGCTATCTGCGCACGGGCTTCGACTTCGGCCCGGACTTCAGCTGGATTTTCTTTACGCGCGCGGGCTTCTTCCACGACAAGCAACTGGCGCTCGAGAGCATGCTGCATGCGGAGGCCAACTTCGTCGGCCAAGACACCGACGCGGACGCGCGGCAGTTTTCAACCAGCTACTACACGACCTTCCCCGCCGAAACGACGGAGATGCTGCGCGGCATGATCGGTAACGATTGGACCTCGTTTGCGGCGCGTCGTGGCGAAGACGGCACGCTCACCTACCCGCGCTTCGACGAGGTGCTCAAGCGAGGCGAGGGCATGACCGGCACGATGCTGGATCCCAATGTGGGCTTCTCGCTTCAGATGGCGACGATGGTCTACGCAGCCATCTACGTGCCGACCGCGTTCGAGCAAGATTACTCGAACAAGTCGCGCATCTTCGTGAAGGGGGGAGCAGAAGCCATCGACCTCGCGGTTCCCACCGTGGAATGGATCGATCCCACGAGTGGTATCACCTACGTGGCCGGCTCCTACCTCGACGCGGATGGCATCGAGCGTGGCGTGGGTGCGCGCATGCTCGCTTGGGCACAGGCGCTCGAGACCGCAGGCCTGAGCGGTGAACTCGCCGACTGGATCGACAATATCAACATCATGCGCAACATCGTTTGGCACACGGGCTTCGGACAGCCATCGCAGTAACGCCGGACGCACTCCGATAGCGCCTCGCTGCTCCGCGGCGGGGCGTTTTCAATTGGACATCCAACCGTTTACGTCCCTAGGTGTGTCAGGCGCACCAGCACGCCCTCGGGCGCGGTGTCTTCGCGCAGATCGATCTCGCCTTCGGCATACCAAAAGTTGTCGTCATCGGGGTCGACGAGCGTTTGGCGAACCCGATAGCGGTGCTCTTCGAGCTTTTCGAGCGAGGTGCGATCGGTCGTGCGCGCGCGACCATCGACGATGAGGGCCGGATAGCCTTCGAGGTAGCGATCCATGGCGCGTTCGAGATCGTTCTCGCGCAGCGTGCTCTCTGGGTGCACGGAAGCTATCGCCTCTTCGAAGTCTCGTGCGGCGAGTGCGCGCACGAAGGCGAACATCTCGTGACGAACGCGTGCTTGAAAGCCGCGAGCGTCGCGCGTGATGTCTTTTCTCGGCGGCGTCGGCAGAGGGCTGCCCGCGTCACCATCGGTTCCGGCGACCAATGTCTCCCATTCGCTGACCAGACTCGAGTCGATACGTTCGAGCGTCGCGCGCAAGAACGCAGCCACGTCGATCACCGCGTCGGTTTTGGCCGCGTCTGGAACCGTCTGGCCGAGCGTCTTGTAGGCTTCGCTTAGGTAGCGCAGTAAGACGCCTTCGGAGCGCGCCAATCCGTACTCACGGACATACTCTGGAAAGGTCAGAAAGCGCTCGTACATGTCACGCGCGATGCTCTTGGGCCGAATGTTCTCGCCCACCCATGGATGGTTGGCCGCAAAGGCATTGAACGTTTCGTAGATGAACTCGGCGTTGGGCTTGGGATAGCCGACACGTTCGAGCTCCTTCATGCGGTCTTCATACTCGACGCCCTCTGCCTTCAGCTGATTGATCAGATCGCCCTGTGCCTTCTTGAGCTGGGCATTCAAGATGACGGTGGGTGATTCGATCACGGATTCCACGAGCGACATCACGTCGAGCGCGTAGTCCGCGTGCTCCTTGTCGAGCGCTTCGAGAGCTTCGACGAGGTAGAGCGAGAGCGTGTGAAAGAGCGAGAAGTCTTTCTGCAAGTGCGGGTGCACGCGAATGAAGCGGCGCGACTTTTCGGTAGCGCGAACCACTTCGACGACCTTGGCGTTGAGTAGGGCGCGAAATAGCTGACGTGCTCGGCGACGCAGCATCTTCTTCGTCGTGGGTCGCTCGTGAGCACGATCGATCAACTCGACCAGATGATGGTAGCCGCCGAGTCTGCCGGTGGGAGAGTCGGACAGCAGGTTGATCATCATGCCGTGCGAGAGCGTAAAGCGGCTCTCCAGCGGTTCGGGTGCATTCGTGATCAGGCGTTGGAACGTGGCTTCGTCCCAGTGCACAAACCCCTTGTCGGGCGGCTTGCGCAGCACGAGCTTCTTCTTGGCGGCGGCGCTGCCTTCGGCCTTCGCCTTCAGTCGCTTGTTCTCGACTACGTGCTCGGGAGCCTGGGCAATCACCAAGCCCTCGATGTCGTAGCCCTTGCGCCCGGCGCGTCCGGCTATCTGCTTGAAGTCGCGCACGGGCAAGATCACGACTTTTTCCCCGTCGAACTTGCAAAGCTTGGTGAACACCACCGTGCGAATGGGAACGTTGATGCCTACGCCGAGCGTGTCGGTTCCGCAGATCAACTTGAGCAGGCCGTCTTGGGCGAGCTTTTCGACGAGTCTGCGATAGCGCGGCAGCAGCCCGGCATGGTGGATGCCGAGGCCATGGCGTACGAAGCGCTTGACCTCCTTGCCGTAAGGCGAGTCGAAGCGGAAGTCGCCGATTGCTTTGGAAATTGCTTCCTTTTCCTCGCGGGAGCTGAAGTTCGTACTCATCAACGATTGCGCGAGTTCGGCACACTCACGTTGCGTGAAATTGACGACG
>WUUC01172978.1_pt1 | contig 13907 bp, 16 predicted proteins | sample 6278441 | NCBI WGS metagenome assembly WUUC01 (sample SAMN13675441, study PRJNA597444) | soil metagenome | isolation source: soil | place: USA: Washington | collected 2017-10
ACACCGCCCACTGGATCACCTGGCGACGCCGCCACCAAGCCCGCGCCCGCTGGTTCCACAAACGCGCCCGGCTCACCACCGCATACACCCAGCTCAGCTAGGAAAATGCGGCTGCCGTACTAGGGCGTGTGCGGAGTTGAGATTTAAGGCGTCCGAGGCGGGTCGTCGGCTGTCGGCGCCACCGGTCATCCATAGCCCGGCGACCACGCCTGCGAACTAACGATTCCTACATCATCGGCGGCCACGGCGCAGAAGAGTTCCCGTATCAACTCGCGTGGCGCCTCCCGCATGTGCCGTGGACCTTCCGCGCTCTCTTCCGCGTTCTCCCATATCAGCAGGCCGGAGGAGAAGGCGCTGAGGCTCCATCCACTCGCGTGCTCGATCCATATGTCCGGGTGTTCCGGATCTTCTGGGCCGTCGAGTTCTGCGAGCAGGTCCAGCACGTCGGCAGGGGTCGGGTCGTCCACCTGCCGTCCCCACCGGCCATAAGCGGTTGCAGACATCGTCTTATTGTGGTGCGGTGGCGCCTGTCGTATGAACGCGATGGTCCAGCGAACAGCGCTCCTCACATGGCGGAGCGTACGGGCCGGACCGCCATCGAACGGCAACTGCTCGGCTCTCCCGACCGCCACCCGGACGGATCCATGGCCGCCGAAGGCGCCGGGGCCGCACCCCTGCGCAGCTGGTGGAGCCACCTCAATCCCGCCCGCGACACCACGTCGGAGCGTGCTGCGGGATGACACCGCGTACCACCGGCCGAACGCGAAAGACCACCGAGATGAGCTACACGCCCGACGAGCTGTTCGCCTCCACGGCCCCCTACTACGCCCGCTACCGGCCCGGCTACGACCCGGCCTTCTACGACATGCTGGCTACCCGCTTCTCCCTGGACGGCACACAGCACATCCTGGACCTGGGCACCGGCACCGGTGTGCTCGCCCTGCCCCTGGCCAGACTCGTCGGCCACGTCACCGCCGTCGACCCCGAACCCGGCATGCTCGAACAAGGCCGTACCCTCGCCGCCGAGCGGCACATCACCAACATCGACTGGCGGCTTGGTGACTCCACCGCCCTGCCCCGCCTGAACCTGGAACCGTTGCTGCTTACCGTGATGGGCGCGGCCTTCCACTGGATGGACCGCGACCAGGTCATGCGCGACCTCGACCAGATCATCGAAGCGGACGGTGCCGTCGTGCTGGCCTCCGGAGGAGCACCCGGCGACCTCGAACCCGCCCTCTGGCTCCAGGTCATCGCCGACGTCCGCACCCGCTACCTCGGGCCCGGGCGGCGGGCTGGCTCCGGCACCTACTCCCACCCCGCCGAACGTCACCAGGACGTGTTCGCCCGTTCCCCGTTCTCCGCCATCGACACCGCCCGCTGGGACCGCACCGTCACCTACACCCTGGACGAGGTCATCGGCCTGCAGTTCTCCTACAGCTACTCCAGCCCCGCCCAGCTCGGCGACCGCAAGGACGCCTTCGAGCAGGAACTGCGGCACGCCCTCACCGCGTCCAACCCCGGCGGCGTCTTCGAGAAGACCGTCCGTACGGAGGCCATCGTCGGCACCCGCCCCAAGCAGCACGTCTGAACCCATCGCGGCTCGACTCCTGGGACCTCCACGCGATCGAGCCGCGAATACCACCGGCGCCCTGAAGATCGTGGATACCGCGACCGGCAGTTCATCCGCCTCGTTCATGACCATCGGGTTCTGACCTCGCCGCAGCTCATCCAGAGGTTCTTCGACTCCGACGACACCACTCGGTGCCTGCTCTCCCTGACCCGTGTGGGGTGTCCTGGAGCAGCCTGATGAAGCGGAGGATGCTTCGCCCGCGAGGCGCACCTTTTTGCTCCAATTTATCTGCTATTGCAGCTATGGAGAAAAAACGCGAAAGGCGTATTCTGCTATCTGCTTGGCAGAGATGTTTTCGCGGAGTTCGTTGCATGCCCCTTGCGGCAATGGCGTCGCGCCCTTACGCTACTCTCCGTTCGCTAACCGAAGAGAGCGCATTATGCGGGAGCCTGGATGAGGAAGTTTAGCTGGCCACTTCTTGTAGCGGCTCCCTTGGTTTCTATGCTGGCCGTATCCGGCTGTATGTCAGAAGGAACCGCTTCGCCATCGCGGCCTTCCTCTTCGCCTAAGCAAACATCTCCATCTCCTCAGCCGTCGCCTACGACACCGCATGACATCATCTTCCAGACCTATAAGGAATACTGGAAGCTTCTGCCTGAGGCAGGCAGGTCGTCGCCAGAGCGAGCACGCGCCATGCTCAAGTCATTTGTTGAAGGCGCATATTTGGATCACCTGGTCAAAGGTATACGGGAGATGCGTTCTCAGGGGCGTGAGCCCTATGGGGACGTTGTTCCACAGGTGAAGGAGATATGGGTCAGCAAAGGCTTCGCGAAGGTTCTCGATTGCCAGGGCATTTCCGGAACCGGTATGGCGGACGCTCGGACGCACCAACTCATTCCTGAAACTGCGCGCACGAAACCGACGGACAACATCGAGGTGGAAATGAAACTCGCTTCCGATGGACGGTGGCGAGTTACCGGGTTGAGCGCCAAGGAGAAGCCGTGTACTCCGCCCTCGCCGTAAACATGCTCATATCTGTAGCGGTCAGCGGTTTCTTGCCGGCCGGTGGCGATGACAACGGAGCCAGAGCATGGACCGACGGTTGGATGGTGTACAGCATCCACAGCGGCAGCCGACCCGCAGTTCCAGCTGTTAGCGCCAAAAGTGGCGGAACGTGGAGTGATTGTCACTCGCTCCAAGGAACAAAAGCCTTTGGCTACGTCCAGTGTGACAACGGCCCAGGTAACCAACACAACCTTTTCAATGCCGTTCTCCCGGGCGACCCGGCCGCCTCAGTCAATCTCGAATCGGTCCGCGACAGGGCGCTCCGACAGCTACGGCCGCCCACACCACAAGTCATCACGGCACCACCTCGCGGCAAGGAAGGGCTGGTCGGACTCCCGCAGTTCTTCTGGGTTGCGAAGGACCAGTGGAACACGATCAACGAGCGCGCCGTTTCAGGCCCCGTGTGGGCCGAGGTCACCGCGACTCCATCCAAGCTCGTCATCAACCCGGGGTCCGGCCAGAAGAGCATCACCTGCCAGGGGCCGGGCACGCCGTACGACGCCTCGAAGTCACCTGATGATCAAAGGGCCGATTGCACGTACCTGTTCACCAGGTCGAGTGCCGGTCTTCCCGGTTCCCGATACCAGATGACGATCTCCGTTCTGTGGACGGCGGCGTGGGCCGGGTCCGGTGGCGCGGGCGGGCCGCTGGCGCCGATCACGACCTCGACGACCTTCCCGTTGCGGGTCGCGGAAGGCCATGCCCTAATCCAGAGGAGTTCGTGATGGTCCAGCACGCCTCACCCGCGCAGAACACCGCTGGCAAGCTGCCGTCGGCGAACGTGCCGACGTTGCCTCACCAGCCGAGGCGGCATCGTCGCGGTCTGCTCCTGTTGGGAACTCTCATCATGGCCGGTGGCGGCGTGTTGGCGGCCTGGGCGGTCAACCAGCTCAGCGGCCGTGAGCTGGTGATCGTCATGAGCCGCGAGGTGTCGGTCGGCCAGGAGATCACGAGGGACGACGTGTCCACCACTCTGGTGGGCGCCGACGAAGGAGTGGCGACCGTTCCCGAGCGGGAGCTTCAGCAGGTGATTGGTATGCGTGCCGCCGTCAGGCTCCTGGCCGGCACGCTGCTCCAGCGCAACGCGATGACAGACCAGATGAGCCCGGCCTACGACCAGCAACTCGTTCCCGTCGCAGTCAAACCGAGCCGCCTGCCCGCCCGCGGCTTCCAGCCCGGCGATCCGCTGCTCGTCATCACCAAATCGGAGGACGAAGCCCTGCGCAAGCCGGCGATCACAGCCGTGGTCGATCAGGTGAAAGAGCCCGACACCGACGGACTGGTGGTCGTCGACCTCCTCGTGAACAGCGCCGACGGGCCCAAACTCGCCTCCCTCGCTGCCGATGGCGACGTTGCCATGGTTCTCACTCCGCGGAGGCCATGAGTGGCGATTTACACGTTGCTGAGCCCAGGCGGCTCGCCAGGGGTGACCACAACGGCGTTGGCGGTCACGTACGCCTGGGGCGGCCGGGCCCTGCTCGCCGAATGCGACCCCAAAGGAGGCAGTGTCCTCCAGGGGTTCCTGACCGGACGCACCGAAGGACTCCGCGGTGGCCTCCTCGAACTCGCCCTGGCCATCGCGCACAACGGTGACCCGTCCGTGCTCTGGGAGTACGTCATCTCCTTGGACCAGGACGTACGTCGATGGCTCCTCCTCCCGGGGGTCCAGGATCCGCGTCACATCGTCCAGCTCGACGGTGCCTGGGACGCGATCGCCGAAGTGATCAAGATCGCCGCCGGCGACAGCACGGATGTCGTGCTCGATGTCGGTCAGATCGGCGGCCCCGACACTCCTCTACGGCTGATCTCCGCCTCGCATCTCGCGGTGATGCTGCTACGCCCGACGCTTCGCCAGGTCGCGGACGCGAGGCCACGGCTCGACGCGCTCGGCCGGCACGTCGGCACGAGCGTCCCGGTCGCCCTGTGCCTGATCGGCCAGGGCGACTACACCCCTACCGAGGTGAGCAAGGCCTTGTACGGCCTACCGGTGATCGCCACCATTCCCCACGACCCGAGGTCCGCAGGAGTGCTCTCCGACGGAAGGCCCACGCGGCAGACGATCCGCATGTCGTTACTGATGCAGAGCGCCTCTCGCCTTGCCAACACCATGCGGCATCACCTCGGCACCACCGCGAACGCAACGGGACACGAGGTGGTGGCACGATGAGCACCTGGCCGCCGGTCAACGTCCACTGGCCGCCTCGTCCCTCGCCCAGCGAGGCGTCCGACCCCGGTCTGCTCGCCCGTACGGCGGTGCCCGCCGACGAACTCGACGACGTCACCTTCCGCGAGGCCGTCACCAGCGTCACCGCCTCAATCGCCGACGATCTCAAAGACACCGATGATCGTGAGCACGCCCGGCAACTCATCCATAGCCATGTCCAGCGCTGGATCCACGACCGCGTCTCCGGTGGTGCTGCAGTCGGCTTCACCACTCAACGCAAGCTCGTCGACGCCGTCATGGACGAGCGCTTCGAGGTGGGCGTGCTCACGCCGTACATCAGGGACGGCCGGGTCGAGAGTATCGATCTCAACGGCTGTGACGAGGTGTGGATCACCTATAGCGACGGCACCTGCGTGCCGGGTCCGCCCGTGGCCAGCAGCGACGACGAGCTGGTCAACAAGATCCAGATGTGGGCGCTGCACAAGAGCTACAACCCGCGCGAGTTCTCCGCCGCGAACCCCCTGCTCAACACCGCCCTGCGGCCAGGGGATGAGGACGAAGGCGTGGGCGTACGGCTCAGCGCCACCATGGCCGTCACCACCCGCCCCTGCGCGAGCATCCGCTGCCACCGCCTCGTCGACGTCACCCTGGACGACCTGCTGCGGCTGGGCACGATCAACCGCAGCCTCCACGCTTTTCTGCACGCCGCCGTACGAGCCAGGCTGAACATCGTCATCACCGGCGGCACCGCCGCGGGCAAGACGACCATGCTGCGTGCGCTCGCCTCCGCGATCGACCCCGGCGAGCGCCTGGCCACGCTGGAATCGGACTACGAGCTGTTCTTGGACAAGCTTGCGCACCGGCACCGCAACGTGATCGCCTTCCAGGTTAGGCAGGCCAACTCCGAGGGCGCGGGCGCGGTCCCGCTGAACGACCTCATCCCGCACGCCCTGCGCAAGAACATCAAACGCATCCTGGTCGGCGAAGTACGGGCGGATGAGATCGTGCCGATGTTCGAGGCCATGAACACCGGCCACCCCGGATCCATGTGCACCATCCACGCCGACGGCACCGAAGAGATCTTCAACCGGATCGTCATGCTGTGGACCCGCGGCGTCGGCTCACAAACTCCACCGGCCGTGATCCACCTCAACACCGGCGAGACCATCGACCTCGTCATCCACCTGCGCATGGACCCGGCCACCAACACCCGCTTCGTCTCCGAAGTCCTCGAAGTCCTGCCACCAGCCGACAACGAACTCCCCAGCCGCAACCACCTCTACCGCCCAACCGGACGCAGCGGCCGAGCCATGCCCGACATCACCCCGCAGTGCCTCCACCTGCTCAAGGAAGCCGGTTTCGACCCGGCGTTCCTCAACCCTCATATGGCCATGTGGGAGGGCGCATGATCGCTCTACTCGCCGGGCTCGGCACGTCAGCACTCATCGGGGGGTTGATCTGCATCATTGCCGGGTTCACGGGCGCGACCGATCTGGTGATCAAACCCCCGTCACGGTGGACGCAGGTACGGGTGACTCTGGCGCGCAAGCGTCGGCTGTCGGCCATCGCGGTCATGGTCGGCGTGGTGACCTTCTGGATGACCGGATGGCCCGTTGCCGCCCTGGCCGCGACCGTGGCCGTGTTCGTACTGCCCTGGGTGCTGACGGGTCGCGCGGCGGAAGAGCGGATTCAGACCCTGGAGGCGCTGGAGCAGTGGACCCGCCGCCTGGCCGACCTGCTCACCGCCGGCCGTGCCCTGGAACAGGCCCTGGAACACAGCGCTGCCCGGAACGTACCGCCGCAGATCGCCGGCCCGGTCACCGCTCTGTCCCGTCGGCTCACTGCCATCCGGATGCCCACCGAGCAGGCGTTGCGACTGTTCGCCGACGAGTTGGACGACCCGGTGGGCGACCGTATCGCCGCCGCCCTCATCCTCGTCGCCCGGCGCCGTGGCCGGGGGGCCAGTGCCGTACTGAACCAGCTTGCTGAGCTGGTGGCCAGGGACGTGATGGACCGCCGGGAGATCGAGGCCGCCAGAGCCGAGCACCGCACCACCGTCCGCTGGATCATCGGCATCCTGATCATCTTCACCGTGATAGCGGTCTTCCAGCGGACCTACGTGGCTCCATTCGCGACACCGGTCGGCCAGTTCGTCCTTGCCTTGGTCACGGCCTTCTACGGGGTGGCCTTGTGGTGGCTGCACCGCTTGGGCAGTACAGCCGCCGGCCACAGATTTCTCACGGAGTCGGTGAGGAGACCGTGAACGGGCTGGCCGTACTCGCCGGCGCGCTGTTCTGCCTGGGCGGGTTGATCGTGTTCGCCGAACTGGTGCCAGGTCCGCCACGGCTGGACGCCGCGTTGGCCCGGCTTGAGGGGACCCGCGAGCGCCGCAACTCGTTCGCGGTACGGCTGAGCCGGCTCCCGGTTCCGCATGACGATCTCGCGCTGCTGGGGATCAGCGTCACGCGTTTCGCCGTGCAGAGGGTCACGTTCCTGCTTTTCGGGTTGATCGTTCCAGTGCCGTTAAACCTGCTGGCCGCGGTGTCCGGTGTCCCACTGCCCTGGGCGGTACCGGCAGGTGCGGGGGTCGTGCTCGGCGTGCTGTTCGCGCTGATCCCCGGCTATGCCGCGCGTATCCAGGCCCGCGAGCGCCGCCGGGAGTTCCGTGCCGCCCTCGCGACCTATCTGGACATGGTCGCCCTGGAAAGAGCCGCCGGCGCCGGTCCTCCCGAAGCGTTGCAGTCGCCTGCCGATATTTGCTCGGGCTGGGTCTTCAGCCGGATCGCTCAGGTTCTGGAGCAGGCCAAGCGAGCTGGCGAGCAGCCGTGGCGCGGGCTCGCCGCTCTGGGCGAGCAGGTCAGGATCCCTGAGCTCACCGAACTGGCCGACATCGCCGAGGACGCTGGGTCCGAGGGCACGAAGGTACTTTCCACTCTCTTGGCCAAGGCCCAGTCCATGCGTACGGCCGCCCTGACCGATGCCCGCGCGACCGCCAACAGCCGCACCAGTGAGATGCCGGTTGCCATCGGCATCTCGGTATTCGGCTTCTTGATGCTCGTCTGTTTTCCCGCCGTCTACCGGATCATGAGCTAGGAGAACCGGACCATGCGCGACCGCCTGCCCTCCGAAGCCGACTACTTGCTGGTCGTCTTCGCATTCCTGCGTGACCGGCTGAAGCAGCCCTCCGAGAGGGGAGGCATGTCCGCCGAAGCGATGATCATCATTGCGGCTCTGGTGATCGTCTCCCTTACCGTCATGGGCATCGTCACCGCCAAGATCATCAATAAGGCGAACGAGATCGACTTGTGAGGATCACGCGTGACGGTTGCCGGCACACCACGGGGGAGAAGGGAGCGATCTCCGCCGAGGTCATCATCGTGCTGCCGGTCGTCATGCTCACCATCCTGGCCTGTATGCAGGTCTGCCTGCTGTTCTTCGCCCAGTCCGTCGCACTCGCCGCCGCCCAGACCGGCGTCCGCGCAGCCCGCGCCGACCAAGCCTCCCGTACGGCGGGCGCCAACGTAGCCCGGCGCTACGCCGAACGGACTGCCGGCGGATTCCTCCACTCGATCACCGCCTCCTCCAGCGGCGACACCACAACGGTCCGCATCACCGTCCGCGGCCAGTCCCTGTCCCTAGTGCCGTTCCTGCCATCCGTCGCGATCAGCGAGCAAGCCGCAGGCGCGGTCGAACGGTTCACCACACCTGACCAGGCACAACCGTGAAGCCACGAGAACGCGGTAGCGCGACCGTCGAAGCCATGCTCGCCATCACCGCGATCGTCCTGGTCCTGCTCCTGGGCGCCGCCACCGGCCGGATCGTCGTGGCCAGCGCGGCCGTCGAAGCCGCAGCACGCGACGCCGCGAGGCAGGCGTCCATCGCCAGAACAGGCACGCAGGCCGGCTCGAACGCGCGGGCCAGCGCCCAAGAGTCGCTACGCAGCCGCGGGCTGAACTGCACCTCCGTAAGCGTGCAGGTCGACACCTCCGGATTCGGTCGACCCGTCGGCCGTCCCGCCGCCGTGTCCGCCATAGTGAGCTGCACGGTTCCGCTCGCTGACCTCGCCTTCCCCGGCCTGCCGGGCAGCGTCGTACGGAGAGCCGAGTTCACCAGCCCGCTGGATCCCCACCGGGGAAGAACCGGGGGCGCGACGTGAACGCCGATTCCGAGCGCGGTGCAATCACGCCGTACACGCTCATCTTCATCGTCATCCTGATGATGTTCATCGGCCTGTCCGTGGACGGCGGGGCGAAACTCCGGGCCGGCTGGGAAGCCGTCGGCGTCGCCGAGGAGGCCGCACGAGCGGGAGTCGGCCAGGTCGACCGGGCCGCCGCGTACCAAGGGCGCAAGTTCGTCACCGACCGGGGCACCGCCGTACGCGCCGCGCGAGCCCACCTCTCCATGAGCGGCCACCACGGCACGGTGACCATCACCGGCCCGGACTCCATCAAGGTCAGCGTCACCGTCACCAAACCCACCTGGCTCCTGCCCATGGTCGGCCTCACCTCGGTATCGATGACCGCCACCTCCACCGCCAACCTGATCTCCGGCGTCGAAGGGCCCAACCAATGATCGTGGTCCGCCTGGTCCGCGCACTGATCGCGTCCATCGTCATCCTTCTCGCGGTCGTGGGCTTCCCGATCTTGTTCTACAAGACGGCCGGACCGCCGATCCCCTATGACCTTCTTTCCTTTGACGCGGTCGCGGAGATGCTGGCTAGCCCCGACGACGGCACGCTGTTCCTCACCGGGCTCGGCCTGCTCGCCTGGGGAGCGTGGGCCGCATTCTCCTTCAGCCTGGCGGTCGAGGTTGTCACCCGTGTCCGGGGCGTACGGCTCGCGCCTCGGCTGCCCGGCCTCGGCGGCATGCAGCGGGTGAGCGCCTACCTGGTCGCCTCGATCACTTTCGCCATGAGTTCACCCCTCACCGCAGCCGCCGACACTCCCGCTCCACCAGTTGTCGCCATGGCTCCATTCCACCAACTCGGGGCGGAGCCACAGGAGGAACCCGCCGCGCCCACTTACCGCGTCAAGTCCGGGGACACGCTCTGGAAGATCGCCGACGACAAGCTCGGCAGCGCCCGCCGCTGGCCCAAGTTGTGGAAGCTCAACGCGCGTTCCCCGCAGCCCGGCGGCCGACTCTTCACCAGCCCGGAACTGATCCGGCCGGGCTGGCAACTCCGCATGCCCTCTCGCAAGCCGGCGCCGGAACCGGCGGCGCGCCCCATGCACCAGCAGCAGACACCCATCGTGGCCGTGACTCCGGCCAGCACCACGACGCCCACCGCCACCGCGCGGCCCGGCGAGGTGGTCGAACTGTCTTCCGGCTCCCTGGTCGCGCTGTCCTACGCCGCCGGCATCAGCACCGCCTTCGCCGTACAACGCTTCTACCGCCGTCGCCGGCACGTCCCTCCACCTGCGTCGCAGGGAGTATCGATCACTCCCGAGCCCGAGGCTGAGCCTGCCGTACGTGAGATGCGCCGGGCGCACCGCCGTAGCTTCATCGACCGAGACGAGAAGATTCCCACCGACACCGAGCTGATGCGGGCGGCGTACTCCATCGAGGTGCCGTACGGCACAGCGCTCGGCTGTCGTGTCGGCGGCACTCCCGTCATTCTCGAACTGGCCGGGGCCAGCCTCGGTCTCACCGGTCCAACTGCCGCCAATGCCGCCCGCTACCTGATCGTCGACCTCCTCAGGCAGGCCAGCAACTTCCGGGCCGAAGTGGTGCTGTGCAAAGTCCTCGCGAAAGCGCTGCTCAGCCAGGAGATGCCGACGATCCCCGGCCTCGTCATCACCGACTCCACCGATAGTGCGATCGAACATTTCGAGCAGACCCATTTCGGCCGCAGCCGGATGCTCATGGAGCGCGAAGCCACCGACATCGAGACCCTGCGCACGCGAGACCCCGGCGAGCCACTGCCGAACCTGCTCCTGGTCACCGGCCTTGCCGACGACGTCTACGAGCGGGTCGGCGCCGCGCTGACGTCAGGCAAGAGCACCGGAGTAGGGGCCGTCATCCTGGGCGACTGGCCCGGCGGAACCACCTGCCAGCTCGACGACGACCATCAGGTCATCCAGGCTAAAGGCCCGCTCGACGAGGAACTGTTCGCGACAGAGCTGTTCCACCTCACCGCCGAGGAAGCCGCCGCGCATCTCCGTACGCTCCTTCCACCTTCCGACCCCCCTCCAACCGCCGAAGCGCCCACCACCCTCCCGGAAAGCCAGGCCCTGGAGGACCAGCCCGAAGACGCCGACGACGTCCGTCAGGAACTCATCCGCCTGAACTTGATCGGCCCTCCGACTGCGCTGGTGCGTGACCGGGAAGAACCGCTCCAACTGAGCTGGATGCAGCTCAGCACCTTCGCCTACCTCGCCCTCCACCCCAAGGGCGTCACCCGCGACCAGCTCACCGCTGCCTTGTGGCCCGACGAGACCGGCAAGGACGTCCACAACACCCTCCGCCACCTGCGAACCGCCCTGGTCACCGCCACCGGCTACACCAGCCCAGATGCGAGAAAAGCACCCTTCATCAACGCCTCCACCACGAAGAACTCGGCCGTCTACCGCATCGATGCGAACTTGGTCGGCGTGGATCTGTGGGATTACCAGGCAGCACTCAACGAGGCGAAAACAACCCAGGATGCGCACACGCGCATCACCGCCCTCAGCCGAGCCGCCGCCCTGTGCAACGGCGAACTGGCGCCCGGCCTGGACGCGGAATGGCTGGAAGATCGACGCTACCCATTGATCCGCAGCCAAGCCGACGTACTCAGCCAACTTGCCGAGCACCTCACGGACACCGACCCCGAGCAAGCGCTGGACGCTCTCGAACGCGCCCGCGTGTTGGACCCCGATGCAGACGACGTGTACTTCCGCATCATGCGGCTGCAAGTCCGTCTTGATCGCCCCGGAGACGCCCGTCGTACGGCGGAACTCCTCCGCCAGCATCAATGCAGCCTCGGCATCCCGACCAGCCCGAAGACCGAGAAACACATCGCCGACCTACTGAAATAGCAGTCGAAAGCCTAGACGGAGGCGCGTATTTAACGCAGTGGTCGTAGGCAGCGCCCCGTTCCGTGGTCATCACCGGTGAGGCTGAGGTATCGAAGGACCTGTGCCAGTGACGCTTCCGAGGCCGGAGTGGGCTGTGTGCGGCAATCATGGCTCTCGACCGGCCCCATAGTAACGAAAAGATCGCTGATGTCGATCTCATGTGAAGACAAGGGAGAGGAGGGCGGCGTAGCCGCGAAAAAGCCCCATCGGCTGGGAGTCACTTCCAGCCAGAATGCCACTACGCGCACCCGGCCGACTTCACTCACTTCTTTCCTAAAATCGCGCGGATCACGATGGCTATACCGTTGAGCACGGCCGGAAGATCAGCCGACTTAGTCCGGCTGACTGTGAGCCAAACCATCACGACCGCTGCAGCTGCGACGATCAAGACCATGCTGACGGCTGTCGCAGCGGTCATAACTACCGGGTTCATCCGAGCCCTTCCCATCACACGGCGTTGCTGGTGAAATCCCAGTCAAGAGGAGAAGACGTGGGAGGGCTACGAAAGTCGTACAGCTCAGATTTCCGCCGTGTTTTAGCAGGTCATTAGGGGGTCCGTGGTGTGAGCACTCGGATGGTTCGGATGAACGAGGTCAGGTGAGGGGTAGGTGAGCGAGGCGCGCGACCATCATTCACTCCACCGCGAGCTCGTCCGACTCGAGGAACTGGCCAAGCGACCGGGCAGGTACAGCAGGAAGAAGCTCCTCGACAAGATCTACGACGAGGGAAACGGGCCGAGGCTGAGTCCGCAGACTGTATCGGGATGGATGGCGCGGGGACTGGTCCCGGATGAATTCGTCGATTTGTGGACGTTCGCACGAGAGTTGCTTCGCAGAACAGACCCGAAGGGATCAGAGAGCCATTTTTGGCTGGTTCGAAAAGAGAGTGAATTCAGAGGGCTCTGGGAAGCCGCCAAGAAACAATCAGCGAACAATGCTGATCGTTCACCTAAGATGGGCGCGAAGCTGTCCGAGGAGCTCATCGAATTTCTGAATGCGACACGCATAATTTCAGCAGATCATCCGTACCCTGCGATTCTTCCGGGCGCCACCCTCCCTCCGCTGTCTCAAGTTTATGTTCGTCAGCAAGCAGAGCAGCGGAAAACTGACAACTCTGACCAGAATGCCACTCGATCAAAAAATGCCTGGAGGAAGCCTGCCGAGGATATCGTCGGGGAAAGCACTCCCATGATATGGCTTCTCGGTGGCCCGGGTGCTGGAAAATCTAGCCTTCTGCGAATGCTTGTTATCACTCTCACAGACCGGCGCCTCGACGAACACAAGACACAGGTTCCGTCGAAACCCAGTCGATCGACACATCCTGGCGTAATTCAGCGTTTGTCGTCCGAAGATAATAAACCGGCAGATAAGCCCCTTTTTCCTGTCTATCTACCAGCATATGCCCTTACGCAGCCGGGCTCTTTTACGCAGCAGCTGGTCAATGCGATTCATCTGCAGCTCAAGGGTCATAATTATGTGCCGCCATCTGACGAGTTCTTTCGGAGACCGCCTCGCCCGGGGGCGCGGTGGCTAATTCTGATAGATGGCCTTGATGAAATATCCGATATTGACGAACGCCTCCGAGTGCTTCGGGCCCTGAACGTCAATAAATATGGGATATACCGATTTATAATTGGGAGCAGGTCGCTACCGGAATCCGAATTGGCAGTCCTTGACGAAGAAGTCAGAGTAGGTCGAACGGAGAGAAAAAGCGGACCTGCAGGAAGATACGAACTGCTCCCCCTAGATGTAAACGAGCTGCCTGTATTTGTCAGGGGATGGATGGAAGCGGCTCGTGTACCAGACCCCGCGCTGGCTGTGGCAGCTTTCATGGATCAGGTTAATAGTGGCCGGCTACGAGAACTGGTCAGAAATCCGCTCATGGCCACCATCCTTTGTCAACTCCATGCAACCGACCTCGATTATCCTCTACCCAAGGGTAGGTACGCCGCTTACCAGCGTTTCTATGAGCTGTTGAAAGACAGATTTTATGATTACTCCGCAGTAGGCATAACTCATCAGCTCAACGCCCAACTCCGGCGTTACGGTATCCA
>WUUC01173828.1_pt1 | contig 13907 bp, 9 predicted proteins | sample 6278441 | NCBI WGS metagenome assembly WUUC01 (sample SAMN13675441, study PRJNA597444) | soil metagenome | isolation source: soil | place: USA: Washington | collected 2017-10
TCGGGGCGTCCTCTCGCCAGGTTGTGCGTCTCGTCGTCACGGGCGAGGCGCCGCCGCATGCTGACGTCGTGCTGCATGCAGCCGACGCGGCGGTCGTCCGCGGCAGCTGGCGCCGTGTCGCTGATGCGTCGGCTGCGAGCGGCGCGCGATTGACGCAACCGGATGCGGGCGCGGGGAAGCTGCTGGCGCCGCTTGCGACTCCGACGGACTACGTCGAGCTGACCTTTGATGCGCACGCCGACGTGGTGTACCAGCTGTGGATCCGCGGCCGCGCACAAGGAAACTCGTGGAAAAACGACTCGGCGTATGTGCAGTTCTCTTCCACGATCGATTTCGGCGACCGGCCGCAGTGGCGGATTGGATCTACTGAGGGACTCACCTTCAGCCTCGAACCATGCGTGAATTGCGGTGTGTCCGGGTGGGGGTGGAATCAGGACGGAATCACGCCGTTCACGAACGTTGGAGAGCTCATTCGGTTCGCGACCGAAGGGCGCCAGACGATCCGGATTCAAACGAGAGAAGACGGTCTCTCGATCGATCAGGTCGTGCTGTCGTCTGTAACGTACCTGGGCGGCGTCCGGCCCGGCGCCGCGAAGCGGGACACGATTATTCTGCCAAAAACGCAGTGATGGGGTCTCCAAGAACATAGCAATTGACATATTCGTGCTCTATGGAATAGATCAATTGCTATGTTCGACCGGTCCGGCGACTGGCTACTGCTGGTCCACCAGGTCCCACCGAAGCCGCCATACCTGCGCACCAAGGTCCTGCGTCGCCTGACGCAGCTTGGCGCCATTCCACTCAAGAAATCCGCATATCTCCTCCCTGCCGGGGACGCCACGCTCGAGGATTTCGAGTGGCTGCGCCGCGAAATCGTCGAGCAGGGGGGCGAGGCGTGGATTCTTCAGGGCGCGCTCAAAGCCGGGCTGACGCCGGACGCCGCCCGAGAGGCATTTCGGCGGGCGCGGGCTGCCGATTTCGCCGAGCTGGTGGAGCAGGCGCGTGGCCTGCTCGACCGTGCACGCGCAGACACCGCGAATGACGACAGCATGGCCGCGGAATGGCGCCGGCTCGATCGCCGCGCGAAAGCAATCGCGCGCATTGACTTCTTCGATGCCCCCGGGCGCGAAGAACTGGAGGTGCTGATGGACACCATCAATCGCACGCTGCATCCGGCTCGAGACACGGCGGCTGCTCCCGCCGAAGCGCTCCGAGGCAGGACCTGGATAACCCGCGCCGGCGTGAAGGTCGATCGCATTGCCTCGGCGTGGCTGATCCGTCGGTTCATCGATCCCGCTGCGACGTTTGCGTTCACCGATCCCGACGCGAAACCGCCCTCACCAGACGTGGTCCGCTTCGACATGTTCGAAGGCGAGTTCACGCACGACGGCGATCTCTGCACCTTTGAGGTCCTGCTGCGCGCATCCACGCATTCCGCCGACAAGGCGCTGCAGGCGATCGCGCAGATCGTCCACGACCTCGATCTCAAGGACGACCGCTACCAGCGCCCGGAAACCCCCGGGATCGCCGCCATGATTCATGGCATCACCGCTCGCCACGCCGCCGACCCGCAGCGCATCGTCGAAGGGGCGACGCTGCTCGACGCGTTTTACGCGAGCCTTTCGGCGGCAAACGCATCATGAACGCCGAACGTCGCGGGTTCATGCGCGCGTGCGCCGGCCTCGCCGCAGGACTGTCGCCGTTGGCTGCCGGGGCCATCGCGCAGTCGTTTGCGCCGACGCTTGCGGGTCCGGCTGCGTGGCGGACGCATTTCCCGGCATTCCGCGCCGCTGACGCCGGGACAATTTACCTGGACAGCGCCGCCACTACCCATCGCGCGCAGGGCGTGATTGACGCAATCGTCCGCTATTACGAGGAAGACAACGCGAATCCCGCGCGCGTCCACGCGCGTGCGCGCCGGGCCGCCGAGTGTCTCGCGGCCGCTCGCCAGACGATCGCTGACTTCCTCAACGCGCCCGATCCGCTCGAGGTGATCTTCACGCGGGGAACGACGGAAGCCGTGAACCTTGCCGCGGCAACGTGGGGCGCGGCAAATCTGAGAAGCGGCGACGAGATCATCCTGACCGTCAGCGAGCACAATTCCAACCTGCTGCCGTGGACCACGGCCGCGCGGCGCGCTGGCGCCGCTGTGAGAGTCCTCGATGTAGACGACGACGGGCACCTGCGGGTGCAGGAGCTGGTACGCCTTCTCTCGTCGCGCACCCGTCTCGTCGCGTTCAGCCACGTGTCCAACGTGCTCGGGATCGTCAATCCCGCCAAGGACATCGTGCGGGCAGCGCGGGATGCCGGCGCCCGCGTGTTCATCGACGGCGCGCAGGGTGCGCCGCACGTGCCGGTGGACGTGCGCGACCTGCAGTGTGACTTCTACGCCTTCTCGGGACACAAGATGGCCGGCCCGATGGGATCGGGGGTCCTCTGGGCGCGCCGGGAACTGCTCGAGGCAATGCCGCCGTACCACGTCGGCAGCAACATGGCTCACGAGGTGGACTTCGAGCGCGCAACCTTCGAACACGGCGCGCTGAAGTTCCAGGCCGGCACGCCGGACGTCGCGCAACCCATAGGCCTGGCCGCCGCGGCGCGACTCCTCATGTCGTCTCGCGCCGCGCTTGCCACTCACGATGAGACGCTCGTGCGGCGAGGGTTACGCCGGCTCCGCGCGGTTCCAGGCGTCAGGATTATCGGATCGAGCCAACCGCTTCATCGGGTGCCCGTGTTCACGTTCACGTTCGACGGGTGGAAGGCGGCGGACCTTGGCGCTGCCCTCGATGCGCGGGGCATCGCCGTGCGGGCGGGAGACATGGCGGCGTTGCCGCTGCTGAAGCGGTTCGACGTGACCGAGGTCGTGCGTGCGTCGGCGTATCTGTACAACACGGTCGAGGAGATCGATCGATTCGCCGATGCGTTGGAGGACCTCTCTAGCAGGCCGTGATGAAACGCGGCACGGCCTGCGAGCACGCAGCCCGTTCATCTTTCGTCACGGTCTGCTAGAAGGACAGTTTCACCGCCAGCTGCATGATTCGCGGATCGGTCTGGCCCGTCGTCTGGCCGAACAGCGTGTTCTCTCGCAGCTGTGTGCCGACCACGTTGTAGAGCACGTTGTTGACCACGTTGTAGTTCGCGCGGTTGAGCAGGTTGAACGCCTCCCAGATCAACGTCAGCCGGGTATCGCCGAACCGGATGTCACGCGCGATGCGCGGGTCGAGCGACACCGATGCGGGGAGCCGGAACTGGTTGCGTGTCGTGCCGGGCGCGAGATCGTTGAACCGGTTGTTGTCACGATTGACGTCCGTGCTCGCGTACGCGCTGAACGGCTGCCCGCTTTGCACCGTGTAAATAGCGCTCAGGGTCCAATCGGATAAGAGCGTCTCCGCCACGCCGTCGAATCGGCTCGCGAACCCGTTGCTCGAATAGATCGCGCTCGCGACGAAGCGCTGGCGTTGATCGTTGTTGCCGGGCGCCCGATCCGCTTCGAAGTCCGCCGGGTTCGAGGCAAACTTGCGGTCGTCGGATCCCTCCGGCACTACCGCCGTCGCGTCCGGGACCGTATCTTCGACCTTTCCCAGCGTGTACGCGAGTCGGTACTGATAGTTCTGCGCGAAGCGGCGGTTCACCTCGAAGGTCAGGCCGTTGTAGCGGGACTCCGCCGTGCTCTCGAACGAGATCACCCGGGTGAAATTCGTGAACGGACCAGGCCCGAACGTGTAGTGCTCGACAGTGCCGGTCGGTGTGCCGGCCGCGTCCGCCAGCGTATACGTGAACGGGCTTGCCGTGCCGACGTTGCGGTCGGTCGATCGTGGCAGGTCGTCGCCCCTCACGAAGAGGTAGTTGACTGAGAAGGACGTGTTCGGCATCCACTCCCATTCGAAGCCGGCGCTGGCCTGTTGCACCCGCGAGTTTTCGTAGTCGGAGTCGAACGTAAAGATCGTGGGCCGCGGCAGTGTCACGCCCGACGGGATGCCGGGAAAGATGTTCGGGTACGTCGGCACCGGATCACCGTTCGCGCCTCGGAACGTGATCGTTTGCACGTTGATGCCATTGTTCGAGTGCGCGGTGCCAACCATGATGGACGGCGTGCGGCCGTAGAAAAGACCATACCCGCCGCGAACCACGTACCGCTGTCCGACGGGCGACCATGCAAAGCCGAGACGTGGTCCCCAGTTGTTCGTGTCGGTGTTCAGAACGCTCGTGTCGATCCCGGCCGCCGCGAGCTGCGGATCAGGGTTGCGCACCGGCGGCTGCGCGAACTTCTGCACGTCGTAGCGTAGGCCCGCGTTGAAGGTCAAGGCCTGGTTGACGCGCCATTCGTCCTGTGCGAAGAACGAATATTCGTCGATGTTCGGCCGTGTCTCCGGCCCCGTCGTGCCCGCGCCCGGAAATGCCTGCGTGAACGTGTCGCCCGCGCCAGTCGGCGTTCTCCGGTTGAACTGTGCGAGCGTGTTGAACACGTAGACGCCCGAGAAGTTGCCGGGGAAAAAATTGAGGATGTCGTCGAACTGCATGTCAACGCCGGTCCGCAGCTTGTGGGCGCCGCGCACCCACGTGAGCGTGTCTGCGAACTGCATGCGCTCGATCGTCGTCTCGCGCGGGCTGAAGAAGTTCCGGCCGATGGTCAGCACCGTTGTGCCGCCCTGCCGGATGGTCGCCTGCGGTCGATCGCTGTTGGCTTCGCCCGGCTCGCGATCCTTGGCGTATTGGAACCGTACCTCGTTGAACAGTCTCGAACCGATCACGCTCGCCCACGTCGTGTTGAACGTCCGCGTGTACACCTTCGACGCGCCGGTGGTCTCGAAAGAGGTTTGGCTGCCCCCGTTCTCGAAGCCGCCGCCGGTGAAGTTCTGGTGGTTATAGCGCAGCGTCAGGCGCTGCGAGCCGGTGAGCTGGTGATCGGTCTTGACGAGGAACACGTCCTGATTCTGCGTCCGCTCCCACGATTCCGCGAGAGGCGTCAGGGTCGCGATTGCCGCCTGCGTGTCGGCGTCGGACGGCGTATTTGCCGGCAGGTTGAGGAACACGGCATTGGGCTGCGTGTTCCGTTGCCCGTCGTAGTTGACGAAGAAGAAATGCTTGTCTTCGACAAGCGGCCCGCCGAGCACGCCGCCGAACTGATTGTAGTGATACGGCGACTTCGGTCGCGCGAGCCGCTCGTTGATCTGCGTGTTCGCGTTGAGCACCTTGTCACGGTAGAACTCGAACACCGATCCGGAAAAGTCGTTGGTGCCCGATTTTGTGACGACGTTGATCACGGCGCCCCCGGCGCGGCCGAATTCCGCCGAGTAGGCGTTCGTGTTCACCTGGAATTCCTGCACGGCCTCCTGGCTGAACTGATACGGCGCGCGACCCGATCCCGTCCGCCCGAGCGACTGGCCAAAAAACGTGTTGTTGTTGTCGGCGCCGTCCACGATCAGGCTGTTGAGCGTGCCGCGCTGGCCGGCGAAACTGATGTCGCCGGTCCGCACGTCCCGCGTGACCCCGGGTGTCAGCAGCACGAAGTCGATGAAGTTGCGGCCGTTCGCCGGCAAGTTCGCCACCGCGGTCGAGTTCACAACCGAGCTCACCTGCGACCGCGTCGTCTCGACCACCGGCGACGTGCCGGCGACGGTGATTGTCTCGGCCACTGCCGCCACCTCGAGCTGCAGGCGGAGCGTGATCGTCTGCCCGATTTGCACGCGCAGGTCAGGTTGACGCTGGCTCGCAAACCCCTGCAGCGACGCCGTGACTTCGTACGGCCCGACCGGCAACCCGGGCACGGCGAACAGGCCGTCGGCATCGGTGACGACTTCCCGCGCGGCACCGGTCGCGGTGTTGACGATGGATACCGTGACACCGGGAAGGACTGCGCTCGACTGGTCAACGATGGTGCCCTGGATTTCGCCGGTGGCGCTCTGCGCCCAGGCCGGTGCAGACCACAAGCCGAGAAGCGCAATGATGGCGATGGCGCGGAGCAACATGGGCCCCTCCCGGGGTTACGAGGTGTGAAGCTATGCGCGGGCGATTATAATTCACCTTCTCTATGGCCCTGCTCGCTCCGTTTCGTGCGTTGCGCCCCACTCCTGAGTCTGCTCCGCGCGTCGCCGCCGTCCCCTACGATGTCGTCAACGCCGATGAAGCCGCCGCATTGGCCGCGGGCAACCCGCTGAGTTTCCTTCGCGTCTCGCGCGCGGAGATCGATCTGGCGAACGTCACCAACCCGTACGCCGACGCCGTGTATGCGCGGGCGGTGGAGAACTTTCAATCGCTCAAGCGTTCGGCGCCGCTCGTCCTGGAACAGGAGCCCAGCCTGTACGTGTACCGACTCCGGATGCGAGGGCACGAACAGACGGGCGTCGCGGCGTGTTACTCGGTGGACGAGTACGATCGCGACATCATCAAGAAGCACGAGCGCACGAGGCGCGACAAGGAAGACGACCGCACGCGCCACATCCTGGAGCTGAGGGCGCAGACCGGACCGGTGTTCCTCACCTACAAGGCATCTTCGCGTGTTGATGCCGTCGTGAACCGCACGATCGAAGCGAAGCCGCCGCTCTTCGACTTCACCGCCGTAGACGACGTGCAGCACACGATCTGGCGCGTGGAGATCCGGGACGAGCACGACCTGATGACCGCGTTCGAAGCCATTCCCGCGCTCTACATCGCCGATGGTCACCACCGCGCGGCAAGCGCTGCGCGCGCCCGGCAGCAGCTTCGCGGCTCGGCAGGCACGCCGGGTGAGTGGGACACGTTTCTCGCTGTTGCGTTTCCCGACAACCAGATGCAGATCCTGCCCTACAACCGGGTTGTGAAGGATCTGGGCGAGTTCACCCCTGAGTCGTTCCTCGCCGCGCTTCGCGCGCGGTTTACAGTAGCCAACGGTCCGGCCGCACCAAAAGGGCGCGGCCACGTGGCGATGTTCGTTGGGGGGTCGTGGCACACGATCGTGCTCGGGGAGCCTGATGGAGGAGATCCTGCGTCGCGTCTCGACGTGCAGCGGCTGCAGGACACCGTGCTGAGTCCGCTCCTCGGGATCGGCGACGTGCGATCGGACAAGCGCATCGACTTCGTCGGCGGCGCCCGCGGCACGTCGGAGCTCGAGAAGATCGTCAAATCAGGGAAGGCAGCGGTGGCGTTTTCGTTGCACCCGGTCAGCGTCAACGACCTGATGACCATTGCCGACGCGGGCGGCATCATGCCGCCGAAGTCCACCTGGTTCGAGCCGAAGCTGCGCGATGGTCTGCTGTCGCACGTGATTTGATGGGCGCGGAACACGTATGAAGGTTCTCGTCGCGGATAAATTCGAACAATCCGGTCTTGATGGCCTCAAGGCCGCGGGGTGTGACGTCGTCTACCAGCCGGACCTCGCTGACCAGACGTTGTCGGACGCGATTCGTACATCGCAGGCCGACGTGCTCGTCGTGCGCTCGACAAAAGTCACCGAGCCGATGCTCGACGCCGGCAAGCTGTCGCTGATCGTGCGCGCCGGGGCCGGCGTCAACACGATTGATGTGGCCGGCGCCTCCAAGCGTGGCATCTACGTGTCGAATTGCCCGGGCAAGAATTCGATTGCCGTGGCGGAGCTCGCGTTCGGCCTCGTGCTTGCGCTCGACCGACGGATTCCCGATAACGTCGCGGAGCTGCGCGCCGGCAAGTGGAACAAGAAGGAGTACTCGAAGTCGAAGGGGCTCTACGGCCGCACGCTGGGGCTGCTCGGGTTCGGCAGCATCGGCCAGGAGATGGCGCGCCGCGCGCACGCGTTTGGCATGCCCGTGCTCGTGTGGAGCCGGCGCTTCACCGAAAAAGGCGCGGCGGCGCTCGACGAGCTGCCACCGGACCTCGAGATCTCGGTCATCAACACGCCTGAGGAAGTCGCCGAGCGCGCCGACGTGCTGAGCGTCCATCTGGCGCTCACGAAGGAAACGCGTAACTTCGTCAACGCGAGCCTGCTCGGCCGCATGAAGAAGGGCGCATTCTTCGTGAACACGGCGCGGGGCGAAGTGGTGGACTACGCCGCGCTGGCCAATGCGGTGCAAACGAATGGCATCCGCGTCGCGCTCGATGTGTTCGCGGCCGAGCCATCCGCCGCGACCGCCGACTTCGCCGATCCGATCGTCTCCATGCCGAATGTGTACGGCACGCATCACATCGGCGCCTCGACCGACCAGGCGCAAGAAGCCATCGCCGCCGAGTCGGTGCGCATCATTCGCACCTACGCGGACACGGGCAAGGTGCCGAACGTGGTGAACCTGTGCTCCAGGACGCCGGCGACGCACATGCTCGTCGTGCGGCACCGGGACAGGCCGGGCGTGCTCGCCCATGTATTCGAGCACCTGCGCGGCAGCAACCTGAACGTCCAGGAAACAGAGAACATCATCTTCGAAGGCGCGCAGGCCGCGATTGCGCGCATCAATCTCGACGGCGAGCCGCCGGCGCCGCTCCTGCAACAAATCGAGAAGGGCAACGACGACATCCTCCATCTGCACCTGGTGAAGATATAGGGAGTGCTTATGCAGACCACCACCCGCGTCCACAATTTTGCCGCCGGTCCGGCGGTGCTGCCCCTGGCGGTGCTCGAAGAGGCGCAGCGCGACCTGCTGGCGCTGCCGGGCGTCGGCATGTCGGTGATGGAGATCAGCCATCGCTCCAAGACGTTCGAGGACATCCTGCACCGCGCCATCGACGACATCCGTGCGCTGGCAAACGTGCCGTCGAAATACACGGTGCTGCTGCTCCAGGGTGGCGCCAGCCTGCAGTTCTCCATGGTGCCGATGAACATCCTCGGCCAGGGCCAGACCGCCGACTACATCGTCACTGGCGGCTGGGCGCAGAAGGCGGTGAAAGAAGCGAAGCGAGTCGGCAAGACGAACGTGGCGTGGACCGAGGGGGCGGAAGTGTTCACGCGCATCCCGCGGCAGGACGAGTTGAAGCTGACTCCGGGCGCGGCCTACGTCCACATGACGTCGAACAACACGTTGTTCGGCACGCAGTGGAAAGGACTGCCCGATGTTGGCGAGGCGCCGCTCGTGAGCGACGCGTCGTCGGACATGTTCAGCCGCCCGATCGATGTCGCGAAACACGCGCTGATTTACGCTGGCGCGCAGAAGAACCTTGGACCCTCGGGCGTGACGCTCGTGATCATCCGCGAGGACCTGCTCGCGCGATCGCAGGATACGCTGCCGACGATGTTGAACTACAAGACGCACGCGGACAACGACTCGCTGTACAACACTCCGCCGACGTTTGGCATCTACGTGCTCGGCCTGACGATGAAGTGGTTACGACAGCAGGGCGGCCTCGAGGCGATGGCGAAGATTAACGAGCGCAAGGCAGGCAAGCTGTACGCGGAGATCGACCGCACGGGGTTCTACCGCGGCACCGCCGCGAAAGATAGCCGCTCCCTCATGAACGTGACATTCCGACTGCCCAGCGAAGATCTGGAGAAGATGTTCGTCAAGGAGAGCACTGCGGCCGGGCTCGACGGGCTGAAGGGGCACCGTTCGGTAGGCGGGATGCGCGCCTCGATTTACAACGCGTTCCCGGAGGAGGGCGTAGAGGCGCTCGTGCAGTTCATGCGCGAATTCGAGCGGAAGCGAGGCTAGCGCCTGCTGTTCCGATATACGCTACGCGCATTGGGGAGGAACTCCCGTGCGCGTCAGCCACATCACCGCCGTTCCCGCAGTCCTTGCAACCGTTCTCGCCATTGAGGCGAGCGCGCAGCCGCGCGCCTTCACGCTCGACGACATGGCGGCGTTCAAGACCATCACCGCGGTGGCCGTCTCTCCCGACGGCCGGCACGCGATCTTCGCGGTCCGCAGGACCATCCTCGCTGACAATCGCACGCAGGTCGATCTGTGGGGCGTGCCCACGGACGGTTCACGTCCCGCGCGACAGCTGACCGACGACCGTCCCGGGGAGAGCGCCCTTCGCTGGTCTCCCGACGGCTCGCGTCTGGCGTTTCTTGCCGATCGCGACGGCTCGCGCCAGGTATGGGCGCTGCCGGTAAACGGCGGAGAGGCAACCAAGCTCACCTCGCATCCGCAATCCGTCGCGGTGTTCGATTGGAGTCCCGATGGCGCTCGCATTGCCATGATCGCGCCTCCAGCAAAAACCGAGGAGGAAACGCGCCGCGAGCGCGACAAAGACGACGGGTATTTGCTGGGCGAGCAGTGGCGGAACAACCGCCTGTGGATCGTGCCGGTGTCAGGAGGAACTTCTCGTCAGGTCACGGACGGCACGCTGCACGTGCGTTCCGTCGCCTGGTCGCCAGACGGTGTCCGGCTGGCGGTGTCCGTGGCGCCGAACGCCGAAGCCGACGCGTCGGAGGACGCCAAGGCGCAGGTGATCGATGTCGTGTCGGGCAAGGCGCACGACGTGCCGGGCGGCGATCTTGCGGGCGCGTTGGCCTGGTCCCCGGATGGACGCCGGCTCGCCTTCACGCGCGCGTTCGATGGCCGCGGCATCTCCCGCGAAGATCTTCACGTGTGGGATGCCGGCAGTTCCGTTGTGGCGCGAAACGTCTCGAGGAGCATCGACCGGGACGTCGAGTCGTTGTTCTGGACGGTCGATGGCCGCTCCGTGAACGTGCTCGTCTCCCACGGTGTCACGCATTCGCTCGTACGTGTGCCGGTGGATGGGGCCGAGCCACAGCCGCCGCACAGGTTCTCGCACAGTGTCGGTGTGATCGACCGCGGGGGAGCCGCGCAGGTGTTCTCGCGAACAGATCGGCCGGCGGAACTGTACGTGGGCACCGGGGATGGTGATGTGAGAGCGCTCACCTCCCTCAACGCGGCCGCTGCGACCCTCCAGTTGCCGATCACCGAAGCCATGCGATGGAAGAGCTCGCTCGGCGAAGTCGAAGGGGTGCTGTTCAAGCCGTTTGGGTACGACGCGACTCGCCGATACCCGCTGATCGTCAATCCCCACGGCGGCCCGCGCGGACACTCGAACCTTGATTTCGATCCAGCCGTGGCGTACTGGGCCTCGCTCGGCTACGTCGTGCTGAAGCCAAACTTCCGCGGCAGCACCGCCTACGGGGATGCGTTTACCAAGGGCAATGTCGAGGACTGGGGCGATGGTCCGTTCCAGGACGTGATGGCCGGTGTGGACGCGCTCATGGCACGCGGGATCGCGGATGCCGAGCGCCTGTTCATGTACGGCTGGAGTTACGGCGGCATCATGGCGAACTGGACGGCGACGCACTCAGACCGGTTCAAGGCGATTGTCAGCGGCGCGAGCGTGGCGGATGGCCGGATGCAATACGCGATCAGCGACTCGCGCCGGTGGCGCTTCGACTATTTCAAGGGCAGCCCGTTCTTCGACTCGAACTATCCGATTTACCAGCGCGAATCACCAGTCACCCACGCCAAGCACGCGAAGTCGCCGACGTTGTTCGTCGTGGGCTCGGACGACAAGCGGTGCCCGCTCGAGCAGAGCCTGATGATGTACCGGGCGTTCAAGGATCACGGCGTCACGACGGACCTGCTGATTTATCCGCGTGAGGATCATGGGTTCGTCGAACCGAGGCACATCCTGGATCGCGCCCGTCGCGTCGCCGAGTGGTTCGCGCGGTTCGATCCGAAAGGCCCGCGGAAACCAACTACGTCGTCGGGGTTCTGAACGGCCCGCGCCGACGGCGGCGCCGGCGACGGCGGCGCATCGGCGGACCATCAGCGGCTTCCGCCGGGTCTGCGCTGCCGGCGGCTTCGATGAAGCCGCGCCAGTGCTCGAGTACCTCGGGTGCGTGGCCATGAATTTCGAGCCAGGTCAGCGCCTCGCGAAACGGGCCGCGGTGCATGAGTGCACGACGTGCGCGCGGTGACAGGTTCAAGTCGAGCAGGCGCCGCTGCAGCCCGAGCACCTGGCGAAGCCGTTCCACGTCGCGCCGCGCGAGCGGCAACATGCCGAGCGACAGCCGTGGTTCCCGGCGGAACTCGCCGTCCGGTTCGGGCTGACCGACGAGCGTTCGCGCGTTGTAGCCGAGCGGGACGAGCAGCGACCCGAGGAGCACGGCGTTTGTCAGCGTGTCCGGTGCGTCTTCGAATCGCTGGCGGTAGCCGTCGAGTGCCGCGAGTGAGCGGTAGAGAGAAGGGCCCGCTGCGCCCTGCAGCTGCGGCGCGATGGGATCGAGGAGGCGCCGGTCGGCCATCATGCGAAACGCCTGTTCGGCGTGGCCGGCACGCAGGATCTTGTAAAACTCCTCGATCAGGCGGGCAGGGGCCGCGCGCGCGATCTCGGCCCGATGCGAATCGATCGCCGCATCGATGGGCGGGTCGATCGTGAAGCCGAGGCGGGCGGCCATGGCCACTGCCCGCGTCATGCGCACGGGATCCTCGCGAAAGCGGTCGTTCGGATCGCCGATGCTGCGGACGACGCGAGCCTGCAGATCCTCGAGTCCGCCGGTGTAATCGATGATGGAGAAGTCCGCGATGTTGTAGAAGAGCGCGTTGACGGTGAAGTCGCGGCGAAACGCGTCCTCCTCGGGCGTGCCGAACGTGTTGTCGCGATGAATCAGCCGGTCGCGATCGTCTTCGCCGTTTCCCGGTTCGTCCGGTGGCACCTGTGCCAGCTCTTCGGCCGTGACGAGGCGGCGAAACGTCGCGACTTCAACGGTTTTGGCGCCGAAGCGGACATGTGCGAGTCGGAACCTGCGGCCGACGATCCAGCAGTTCCGGAACAGCTTCTTGACTTGGTAGGGATGCGCCGACGTCCCGATGTCGAAGTCCTTCGGGCGGCGGCCGAGCAGCAGGTCGCGAACGCTGCCGCCCACCAGGTATGCGGTGTAGTTGTATTGATGCAACCGGTAAAGCACCTTCAGCGCGTCGGGGTCGATCTGCTTGCGTGAGATCGCGTGCCCGTCGCGCGGCACAATGACCGGTTCTCCCACAGCCGTATCTTAAAAGGCTCACGGCACAGCGCACAAGGCAGAAGGCGCACGTTACGGTAGGATCGCATTCATGCGAGATGTTGTATGCGCCTTGGTGCTCGCGTGTGTCGTCGCTGCGCCGGGCCTCGCGGCGGAGCCGGCCGCGCTGGCGCGCGCCCGTACGCTGTACAACGCGGCCGATTACGACGGCGCGATTGCCGCGGCGAGCGACGCGCGACGGCAGCCGGCCGCTGCCGATGCCGCCGCCCTGGTCCTGGCGCGCGCGCACCTCGAGCGCTATCGTCAGCGCGCGGATGCGTCGGATCTCGCCGCCGCGCGCGAGGCGTTGCAGGCAGTCAATCAGGGGAGTCTCGGCCGTCGCGATCGGGTGGACCTGTTGATCGGCCTCGGCCAGTCCTTGTTCCTTGGCGAAGCGTTCGGCGCGGCGGCGGAGCTGTTCGATGCGGCGCTCGTCCAGGGCGCGGCGTTGCCGCCGCGGGCGCGTACGCTGCTTCTGGACTGGTGGGCGAGCGCGCTCGACCGCGAAGCGCAGTCACGTTCCATTGAGCGGCGCACGCCCGTGTTCGAACGCATCGTCTCGAGGATGGAAGATGAACTGCGCGTCGATCCAGGATCGGCACCCGCGTCCTACTGGCTCGCGGTGGCGACGCGCGGCGCCGGAGACCTCGAACGTTCGTGGGATGCGGCCATTGCCGGCTGGGTGCGCGCTTCCCTCGATCCAGACACGGCTTCGTCGGTTCGCGCAGACCTGGATCGACTGGTCACGCAGGCGCTCATCCCGGAACGCGCGCGCCAGCGCCCGGCCGGCGCCGCCGAGGCGCTGCGCGGCGAGTGGGAGTTGGTGAAAAGCCAGTGGAGTGAACAGCGTGATGACCCGCGATGACTGAAGTCATCGCTCTACCTACGGCCGCACAGTTGCCGAGCGACGGCCACAGCGCGATGACTGAAGTCATCGCTCTACCCACGGGTTTCGCCCGCACAGTTGCCGAGCGACGGCCACAGCGCGATGACTGAAGTCATCGCTCTACCTACG
>WUUC01005859.1_pt1 | contig 13906 bp, 14 predicted proteins | sample 6278441 | NCBI WGS metagenome assembly WUUC01 (sample SAMN13675441, study PRJNA597444) | soil metagenome | isolation source: soil | place: USA: Washington | collected 2017-10
AATCATGTGCCCTAAAGTTTTGAGAGCATTGATCCCTCTATGCGCGACATCGGAGATTTTATCTGAAATACGGCGTACAATTCTAGTCGTTACATCATAAACTTTTGGTAGCCCTTCAGTCAGCAGCCATTTAGGAATTCCATAGCAAAAGATATAGGGAGGCAGAACAATGGCTAAAAACAAATATTTCCCAATTTGTCCGATAATCATTAATTTGCCCAGGGGCAGGCTTTGCAACCGTTGGAAAATATCCTTTTCAAGTTTTGCTTGCGCACACGTCATGGTATCCTTTGGATCGAACCTTTGGGCGCGTTGCTTGATTAGTGCAGGATGGGACTGCAGGCGTGCATCATAAGGATTAGAATATAAGTCGCATGATCGGAGACTATCTTTACTATCGATACCTTTTGCCATATTTATCTTTAATATCTCTTTAAAATCAAATCTACCTTATTATATACCAGGTCTTATTTATTTGCAAGTTAATTTTAAAATTATTTATATATAGACGCAATAGCTGATTAGCTCTCAAATCTGCTTGCAAATTTACTTATAAATACTTATACTTTAGACTTTCAAATTTTAAGGAGAATAAAATGGTTAGGATCAGCAAGCAGAACCAAAAAAGGAATAAATCTCCACGGAGACGCGCTCTTCCCACAGAAAAGACAGGTCCAAAAAAGGACAATCTCCCATTGGGCTATAAAGAACATGTCAATGCTCTTGAAGGAGATCTGGCATCAAAGTTTTTTATTCCAAAAATCAGTTAATTTGAACTGAAGAAATAGTAACATAGCAATTAGAGAGAAAAATCATGTCAAGGCATCCCAGTTTTGGAAATACAAGTAAAGCGGTTAAAAAACGCAATGTTCTTAAAAGATTCGAAAGAATTGACGTCCTTAAAAAATTAGGCCGTTGGAACGAGAAAGATAACAAAAAAATTACAGGTCTTCCAAAAACTCCCATTCTTTAAGGGTTATGCGTTAACAACTTAAGGGAACGTGGACGTTCACATATTCGATCAACAACAAGACTTGGCAATCCCACATAATACCGTCATTGCGATTGTAAATGAAGTACTTCGCAATGAGGGTAAAAAGTGTGACGAAGTAGTTATCCATTTTGTCGATACGCAAACCATTTGCGAGCTTCACTCTCAATATTTTAACGACCCAAGCACTACAGATTGTATTTCATTTCCTATTGATGATACAGATGGTATAGGTTACTGTGTGTTAGGAGAGGTTTTTGTCTGCCCTAAAACTGCGATAGATTACGCAACCGCCCATCAATCAACACCTTACAAAGAAACAACACTTTATATCGTTCATGGTTTGCTGCACCTTCTTGGATACGATGATCTAGGAGAAGCGGAACAAAAAATGAGAACAGCAGAAAAACTTCACATGAAAAACCTTGAGAAGCATAATCTGATTCTAGATTACAAAGGTTAGCGAGGGATATCATTTGCATCCTTTCTTTTACTTTCTTATTTTAGTCATTTTTTTGATCAGCACATCTCTGTTAACGGCTGTCAACGGCGCTTTCCGCAGATTGCATTTACAAGATCCAAATTTTGCACCCTCTGAAAAACATTTTTTTTATCGTCCTTTCCATCTCTATTTTTTTCCTAAATATGAATATGAGGGAATGTTGTGCGCAACCATTTCCGCACAATCCATTACTCGTTTTGTTTACGCTGTTGCTTCGCTGGCGTTTTTAATTAGTCTAGGCCTTTTTCATGACACAAAACCTTCTCCTATGTCTCCTCCTTCGCATTTATATGACTTTACTAATCTTTGGATCACTCTTAGCTTTATTGGATTCGTTACCACTTCTTTCATGATTGGAGATTTTATTCCAAGAATACTTGGATCCCGTTTTCCTGATTCGATTCTTAGGTTTTGCGCACCATTTGCTTCTATTTTTATGTTCATAGCATTTCCCATAACCTATCTTTGCCTTAAACTTTCGGGTTCTCAATTTCAATCGATATCATTTGAAGAACCTCTTACTCAAACCAAACGTGAAATCATTGACATTATTCAGAGAACGAAGGTTGGCCCCGAGTTAAATACGCATGAAAAAAAGTTAATAGAGTATGTTTTGCAATTTAAAGATCGCATCGCACGAGAGGTCATGGTGCCCCGTGTTGACGTGTTCAGCCTTTCAGCAGACACTCCGATAAGAAGAGCTGCAGAATTGGTTGAAAAAGAAGGGTATAGCAGAATTCCTATTTATCGAAACACTGTCGATAATATCGTCGGCGTGCTTATGTACAAAGATATTCTTAACGAATACATGGAGTACGTTGAGAACGGAAACGACCCCGCCATCTTAGATGCACCGATAGAGAGAATTCAAAAAAATGTCCTTTATACTCCTGAAACAAAAAAGATTTCCAATCTGCTGTTAGAATTTAGAAAGAAACAAGTCCATCTCGCAATAGTCGTCGATGAGTATGGTGGAACAGAAGGCATTGTGACTATTGAAGATATACTGGAAGAAATTGTTGGGGAAATAGAGGATGAATATGACGAAGAAGAAGATATGTTTTTTCCTCAGCATGATGGTTCTTGGGTTGTCGATGCTAGGATGAGCATCTTAGACGTTGAAGAACAATTAGGAATCAATATTCCTCAAGAAGGCGAATACGATACCATTGGAGGTTATATCTTCCATTGCGCTGGATCTATTCCATCGAAGGGTTATGTGATCCATCAGGATGATTTTGAAATTGAAATATTGAGATCTGATGAAAGAAAAGTAGAAAGAGTTAGAGTAAAACCTTTGCTTCCGTATAAAAACATAGCTGAAAACGAGAAAAAAGAAGCCTCGGATCATCCAGAAAAAACCGGAGGAGCAGAAGAGAAATGAGCGAACTAATGTACATCAATATGTTCATTTTTCTGTTTGGAAGCATATTAGGTGCATTCATTCTTAAATTGTATCACAGAAAAAAGCTTGGAAGCTATCAGAAGCTTGCTTCGGATATTCTACAAAAAGTGGAAAACGAGGCTGAGAAAATAAGAAGCGATGCTGAATTAGAAAGAAAGCAAAAACTCTTTGACCAACAAAAGCGTTTTGAAGATACATGGCAGACCGAAAGACGCAACATCCACATTGAAGAAACTCGAATCAAACAGCGCGAAGATAAGCTCGAATCCAGAATGAACTTGGTAGAAAAAAAACTTTCTCAAATTGAAAAAAGAGAAGCAGTTATTAATGAACGCAAACGGCAGATGGAAGAGGAAAGAAGCCATCTTTCGAATCAGAGAGACAAACTTAGAAAACAACTGGAAGAAACAGCGGGACTCACAGCTAAAGAAGCTAAGGAAAAATTACTTGAAGAGCTCAATAATGAAGTCAAAATAGAATCTGCTAATTTCATTAAAAAAAGAAAAAGTGAAACAGAAGCAGAAGCAGAACGATTAGCAAGCCGCATCCTCGCAACAGCCATTAATCGATTGGCTGTCCCCTGTGTATCAGAAGCCACGGTCAATACAGTATCCCTCCCAAGCGATGAAATTAAAGGTAGGATTATAGGTAGAGAAGGCCGCAACATCCGCACTTTGGAAAGAGCTACCGGGGTATCATTTGTCATCGATGACACTCCCGGAGCAGTTGTTTTGTCCTGTTTCGATCCAATCAGACTGCACATAGCAAAACATGCTTTGACAGAGCTCATAAAAGATGGAAGGATTCATCCGACCAGAATCGAAGAAGCTGTCGAAAAAGCAAAGACCACAATAGACAGAAGAATTAAAGAACTTGGAGAAGATGCGGCGCTGAGAGCAGGTCAATCGAATTTGCATCCCGAAATCATTCAATTGCTAGGAAAGCTGAAATTCCGTTTTAGCTATGGTCAAAACGTATTAGATCACTCCCTTGAAGTTAGCCATTTAATGGGAATGATTGCTTCAGAATTGCATCTTAACGTTTCCCTTGCAAAACGCATAGGCCTTCTCCACGATATTGGGAAGGCCGTTTCCCATGATGTTGTGGGTACACATGCCATTATTGGACATGACCTTGCAATAAAATATGGTGAATCCCAAGATGTAGCAAATGGCATCGGTTGCCATCACAATGAAATGGAACCTATCAGCATTGAGGGCAGCTTCTGCGGAGCTGCGGATGCCATCTCGGCTTCGAGACCCGGCGCAAGAATTGAAGCGATTGAAGAGTACATTAAAAGAATCAAAAAGTTGGAAGATATTGCTTACGATTTTCCAGGAATTGAAAAAGCATACGCCATGCAAGCAGGTAAAGAACTTTGCATTGTGGTGCTACCTGAAATGATCGATGACAATGGTACTATTAACCTAGCAAGAGATCTCAGTAAAAAAATTGAAAAAGAACTGCATTATCCAGGAAAAATCAAAATCACTGTGATTCGAGAAAAGCGCGCAGTCGAATATGCCGTCTAACCAAAGATTCTAAGCAAAGAAGCGAAGAAACTTCGATTGATTGTTGTGTTGTTTAATAAACATATCGGGCATTTGATAAAATAGTTGAAGTATCAAACAACCAATTACTTTGCGTTTTTGCGCCTTTACGTTGAATTCTTTAAACCTTTAAGCTTTCTGGCTTATTTCAAAGATATATAATATCAAGGGAGCCCCTTTTTTTACTTGCGGGTTAGTACTAAGTCCCTTAAACTTACTATTCAAAAAAGGGGAAACTTCATGCGACGATCTATTTGTTACTGCGAACCAAGTCACGCTACCGCAGGCGAAATCAACACCTGGAAATTCATTTACACCAGCGCAATCGATTTACCGAAAGGCACTTTATTTCGTTTCGACCTTATGTCAGATGGCAGAGATATAGATTGGGAAATCCCTACCACTGATCATAAAGATGGTGCGAATGTCATTTATGCAAAGCTGGAAAATGGTAAAACCATTCAGGCGAAAGAAGTTGAAGTTCCTGATTCATTTACGCCCCAGTATGAATTTGTCTTGCCTGAAAATTTAGAAACTGGTCAAACATTTTCCGTAATTGTTGGCTCTTCCAAATTGACAGATAATCTAAAAACTAAAAATGGAACCCAAGCCCAGACGTATTCACAGAGAAGACGCCCATTTCTTCTCTATATCGACACCACAGGCAAACGGCATTTTGAAGACCCTGAGGTTTTTTCTTTAGATATTCGAGGTAGTGATCTTCATCATATCAGCGTTATTGCCCCCTCGTATGTTACAAGGAACAAACGATTTGATGTGATCGTACGTTTTGAGGATGAATTCGGTAACCTGACAAGCAATTCACCCCCTGAAACTTTGATCGAATTAACTTATGAACAACTCCGCGAGAATTTAAATTGGAAGCTTTTTGTACCAGAAACTGGATTTATTTCTTTGCCAAACCTCTATTTTAATGAGCCAGGCATCTATACCATTCAGCTTAAAAATACCCATAACAAAATTGTTTACCGCTCCCCTCCTATTAAGTGTTTTAATGAGAACAGCCATAATATTTATTGGGGCTTACTGCATGGAGAATCGGTCAGAGTCGACTCTACCGAAAATATTGAAAGCTGCTTGAGACATTTTCGTGATGAAAAAGCCATTAATTTCTTTGCAAGCTCGAGCTTTGAATCTCAAGAGGAAACACCCAACGACATTTGGAAACTTATTGTTCAAAATATTGCTGATTTTGACGAGGCTGACCGCTTTACAACTTTTCTTGGGTTGCAATGGCAAGGGGCCCCAAAATCTGAAGGAATTCGTCAGTTTATTTTTTCAAAAGACAATAAGCAAATTTTGCGTAAGAAAGACGCTAAATACACCTCACTCAAAAAAATCTACAAAAGTCTATCTCCAAAAGAACTTTTGTCAATCCCCTCTTTTAGTATGGGTAAAGGGATGGAATTCGATTTCAAAGACTTCAATCCTGATTTCGAAAGAGTCGTTGAAATTTACAATTCTTGGGGATCTTCGGAATGCACCTCCAAAGAGGGAAATCTTAAGCCGATTAAAGGACCCTCAAAGAAAGGAATTCAAGAAAGCTCAGAAGGCTCCATTGTGCAGGCGTTGAGACAAAATAAGAGATTTGGGTTTGTTGCTGGTGGGCTTGATGATAGAGGAGCCTATGCAAACTTCTTCGAGGATGATCAAGAACAATATTCTCCTGGATTGACTGCGATCATCTCGCAAGAACATAACAGAAATTCACTTTGGGAAGCTCTATACAACCGTTCGTGCTATGCGACAACTGGAGAGCGTATTATCGTAGGAGTTACCTTGGCCGGTTTGCCCATGGGATCTGAACTCGATTCATCGGAAAAACTTGGTCTTAATATCAATAGACATCTTTCTGGGTTTGTGGCAGGGACTTCTAAATTAAAAACTGTAGAAGTCCTTCGTAACGGCGAGGTGATTAAAACTTACAAGCCTAATAGTTATCATTTTGAATACGAATTTGATGATCTTGATCCGCTTGAAAAGGTCGTTATTGATGCAAAAGATAAAAAATCACCCTTTGTATTTTATTACATTAGGGCCACACAAGATGATGGACACATAGCTTGGAGCTCTCCTATATGGGTAGATTATACCCCTGGAAAAGCCTCTGCTGGCAAGAAAGGAAAAGTCTTGAGCAAGGCAGCAAAAAGAGCAGCAGCCGCCGCTACGGTTGAAAAGACAGCTCCTAAAGAATTTGATGATACCGACGAAGATGATTTTAGTGATATTGACGATATCGACGATTATGACGAAGAATAGGGCGCTATTAATAGTCATTTTTTGTTATAATGACATTAGGGGGATAATATGAGCACAATTTTTGCCACATTAATTATCGCTTTTATCATTTTTGCCTTGTGCGTTGCTCTTTTGGGCATTAGCAGGCTAATTACCGGAAAATCCAGGTTGCGTATAGGGATGTGTGGACGTATCCCTATCAAAAAAAAGGATAAAGATTCTGGATGCGGCACACAATATACGTGCGGGCTCTGCTCGAAAGGGGAAGCTGAGAATAAAGAGGAATCATGACAGAATACACCAAAGAAGATCCCAAGACTATTGAAGCGATGTTTGACAAAATTGCACCTCAATACGACAAAGCAAATTCCCTTATGTCAATGAACTTGCATAAAAAATGGAATGCTAAATTAACACAAACAGCTTTAGAGAAAGAAACCAAAAGTTATCTGGATCTTTGTACCGGAACTGGAGAGATTGCCTTTAATCTAATGAAGGACAACCATCGAGATTGCGAAGCTTTCTTATTAGATTTTTCCGATAATATGCTGCAATGTGCAAAAAGTAAAGCTGCCACACTGGGTTTTACCCGGCATCGAATTCACTATCTACATGCCGATGCTCAGACGATTCCTCTTCCAAGTGAAAGTATTGATACAGTTACTATTGCTTATGGAATACGGAATGTACAAAATACCGAAAAATGCGTTAAAGAAGTTTACCGCGTATTAAGAAAGGGCGGCCTTTTTGCAATTTTAGAACTTACCCAGCCTAAAAACCATCTTATGAAACTTGGACATAAATTTTATATGAAGGCTCTTTTGCCCGTTGTAGGCAAATTTATAGCATATGACAAACAAGCTTATTGTTATCTGCGTAATAGTATTCAAGAATTTCTCATTCCTGAGGAATTGGAAAAAATACTCAAAAATAACGGATTTTTAGAAACTAAGATTGATCCCATAAATTGTGGAATAGCCACAATCCTGACTGGACGAAAAAGATAACCCAAATCTTTTCTGATTTATAAAAAAAACGAGGCACTGTCTCTTTAAAGCGCTTTTTAAGCTGGAGAACAACCTCGTTTTCAAAATTTATTTTACCGGCAGATTATTATACAACCAAGCAAAAACAAAAAATGAAACAAATGATTTTATAAAGCCATAAATCAAACCAATAAAACTGCCAACAATTGTGAGATCATATCCCGGATACATCTCTTTCATCATTCCTAGGGTTGCAGCTCCATGGCCTGTATAAATAGCAATGAGTGTAGCTAAAAAGAAAAACACTCCGCAGACTATGCCGCCGGCTAAACCGAATTTCATTTGGTTTAGCATATTTTGTTCCTCCTTTAAATAGGGTAAATCCCCTATATCTATTATATCAAAATAACAATTATTATTAAAATAAATATACAAATAATATATAAAATGACGCAGGAAACTTAGAACATAAATAGATCTTCCATCTTAATTTCGGAAGAATCTTGCGCTTCAGTAATCGCACGGAGGAGTGGTTTTCCAAGCTCATTTTTCGGAAGCTGAGCGACGGTGCAGACTCTTTTGATCCTTTCGAAAGGCAGTACAGTTCTATTGTACTTCGCCATAAGATCCTTTATGGGGTTTGAAATTTGACCCTCTATGCAAAGAGCAACCACATGCCCAAGCCTTTCATCTCGATGAGAAAAAAGGACCATATTTTCAGTTATTCCCAACTCCGTTTTGAACTTCATAAAGTCAGATTGGACTTTGTGCAAGCTAACGCTTTCTCCTCCAACTTTTAAAAAATCAGAATCCCTGCCTTTGAACTTTAAGTATCCAGAAGCATTGATTTCTCCCCTATCGTCTGTTCGAAACCACCCATCTATTTTAGGGTCTTTAAATACAAGGCCGCGATCCTCTACGAAGGCAAAGGTAGACAGCAATGAGGCGCTGTTTATCATAATAAACCCTTCGCCATTTATTTTTAGCTGGATATGCTCCAGAATTCTATAACTGCAGTATTCTCCTTTTACTGCAGTAGCAACCTGTGAAGAGCATTCAGTAAGTCCATAACTAGGTAATAAATTCCATCCAAGATTACATGCGCTTTCATACAATGAATATTCTAAAGCACCTCCCCCCACAACAATGGCGCGTAGACTCGAAGGAACCTTTAATTGCAACTTTACTAAATCGTGGATCTGAGTGGGAACAAGAGCTGACAAGGTAGCTCTTTTTTCGATGCATTTGCTAACAAATGTACTTGGATTCCATTTTTCTTGATTAGGAAAAGCATGGTAAACTTTTGCGCAACTTAAATGACCTCTTGCTAAAATTCCAATACCCCCTACATGAAATAATGGAAGGACATTCATCCAGATGTCTTTTTCGTTCGAATCTAAATGCTTATTGACTGCGGCAGCTGAAATCAATAATCCATTTTTGGAAAGAGCGGCAAATTTCAATTTTCCTGAAGTTCCTGAAGTAGCGAACCAGACATGCCCGGGAAAATCAGTGCAATTTCTTAATAAGGAATTATAATGTTGACGTTCCAAGCCGGGCATCCTTGGATTCAATAACACTTCAGTAGAAGAAGAATTCCAGTCCAATCTCACGTTAATTCGATCCAATTTTCCTTTTCAAGCAGTTTGTCAAATCCAAAACCCAAACCCCTTTGAGGTGGCATTAGCTTGTCGCCTTGGGAGGATAACTCGTCTATATAAGCATTAGCATGATAGTTGTAGTGGCTTAGCAGGCCGCATGTTAAAATTTTTCCAGGATATTTTTTTGCAGCTGTTGCAGCTGAGTAAGCAGCTGAGATTTGTCCGAGTGGGTGATCGAGGTAACTAGTGAATACAATTGCGCGTGAATCTTTGGGAATTATTTCCTCATAATCTTGGACTGCTGGTTTGATGACTGTAACACTATGCGAATCTAGATAGTGAGTGTGCATTTCCGATGAGAAATCAGCTGCAAGCCGGATCGAGTATTCTTTCTGTATGGCTGCCCAGCAAGCGGGATCAAATGTAAATGGATCTTCAACAAAATCAATTCTTTGAATCCAAGGGAGAAGGATCTCTAAATAGCATCTAAATAACTTTTCATCTATCCGATTATTAAAGTCTAAACGAACAGATACATTCATCGGGAGTTGAGAAAAGAATCGAGGCAATTTGTCAAATTCATTTTGAGGATTTTTCCCCACTTTTACTTTACATGCAGTAAAAGGAGCTTCTACTTTTTCATCGAGATCGTCAAGCAGCCGATGGCTCGAGGGAATTTCCAAATCTGCCAATAAATTCAATCCCGATGCACGCGCTTTGCCGTCTATTGAGGCATGCTTTAAACACTGTTTGGTTAAAGGTGTTAAGATCGCCTTCGATAGGTAATTTAATTGATCTTTAAGAGATTTATCTCCCAATTCCTCCCAAGGATGGCAATCAGCATATCCTATGACTCTCTCCTCAAAATGGACCTTTAAAAGAGCTCCCTTCCGAGAAGAATTGGGCAACTTTCCTTTTAGTTCATAATCGCTATAAAAAATCTTCATTCCAAAAATAATCCCAATGACAATAGAACCCCAAAAAGGACATGTTGTAATGCGGAAATTCCGAGAAATTTATTATAAATTCCCCCTGGTTCATGACTCCACACCCCTTTGACTACAATTATCCCTAAAGGAAGGGCTGTTAATGGAAGCAGTGCAGTCATGATGAATCCTTGGCCTATCCAAAAGAAACTAAGCAAAAAGGGCAAGGCTGTAAGAGCTGTGATTTCCATTCTTCCAAATCTTTTTCCAAAACGAACTGGTAAGGTACGCTTTTTTGCTTTACTATCTTCTCTGTAGTCTCGAAGATTGTTTACGGCAATCATGACCGTACACAATAAGCCGATCTGAGCTCCTGCTAGATATACCGGAAAACTAAGAGTTCCTTTTTGCAAGTAAAAAACTGCACCAGTGGCGATGAATCCAAAGAATAACAACACAAATAAATCTCCTAATCCAACATAGGCCAAAGGATATGGACCACCTGTGTACATGTATCCGCATAACACTGAAAAGATCATGATCATTCCCATCACCCAACCACCCGCAGCTATTAACGGAATGCTAAATAATAACGCCGCACCGAAGCACATCATTCCTCTTGCTAAAACGACCTGCATGCTTAATAGTCCAGATTGGGTTACTCTTACAGGACCTAGCCTTTCTTTTGTGTCGGCTCCTTTCTTGAAGTCAAGAGCATCATTTACCAAGTTCGTCCCTATTTGAATAAATATGGCAGCTATTAAGGCATAGAAGGAGATATCCCAATGTACTAATCCGGTGATCTTCCAAGCAAGGGCAGTACCGACTAAAACCGGCACTAATGCTGCCGTCAGGGTTTTCGGTCTTGAAGCCATAAACCATGGTTTTAATTTCTTCTGCATAAGTTAAATCCTTCTTCTTATTAAGGCAAACGTGTAAATTTTGAGAAATCAGGTTTTCTTTTCTCGATAAATGACTGTCTTCCTTCTTGCGCTTCTTCAGTCATGTAATAAAGAAGTGTTGCATTTCCCGCTAAATCCAGGAGGCCCATCTGTCCGTCGCAATCTGCATTTAGAGATGTTTTAAGGCATCGGAGAGCCATCGGAGAATGCGTTAGCATTTCTCTGCACCATTTTAGGGTTTCTTTTTCAAGCTGACCCAATGGTACTACGGTATTAACAAGCCCCATATCGAAAGCTTCCTTAGCGTTGTATTGCCTGCATAAGAACCAAATTTCCCGCGCTTTTTTCTGTCCTACAATTCTAGCCAGGTAACTGCTTCCTAATCCACCGTCAAAAGATCCGACTTTGGGACCTACTTGACCAAAAATCGCATTCGAAGCCGCGATAGTGATATCACAAACGATATGAAGAACATGTCCTCCACCGATGGCATATCCCGCGACCATTGCAACTACTGGTTTGGGCAAGGATCGAATTTGTTTTTGTAAATCTAATACATTTAATCGAGGGATTCCATCACCGCCAACATAACCTTCATTTCCACGAATTTTTTGATCCCCTCCTGAACAAAAAGCTTCTGGCCCTTCCCCTGTTAAAATGACGACGCCAATGGAGGGATCGTTACGGCAAATAGTAAAGGCATCCTGCATTTCAATAACGGTTTCAGGACGGAATGCGTTGCGCACTTCAGGGCGATTAATTGTGACTTTAGCAATACCTTCTTCAGTTTTATGAAATTTGATATCTTCATATTTCTTGATTTCTTGCCAAAGACCTACCGCAATTGCTGTCATTTTAATTCCTTTTGTTAATCTGGTTAAAAAAAATTTTTATTTCTGCAATAAAACTGAGTTGTTGATCCCACGGAACTCGATGTCCTGCACCTTCAATCACACTTTTTTTTGAAAAAACGTGAGATAACTCAACCAGTGCGGCAATTGAGGTAAATTTGGGATCATCTGCTCCGGTTATCCATAATATTGGGAGATCTAAGGATTTGATAGAATTGTGCAAATTATCCTGTTTTCCTAATGACCACTCGGTTAAGGCTTTGGCAAGAACTTTTCTTGGGTAATTTTCTTCATCTCTTTTGGGGAAAGCTCCTCCTCGGAACACTAGTTGTAAATTCCAATCGTTAATCACTTGATTCCACGGCTCTGAAAGAAAACGTTTGGACCAAGAGTTATCACTTTCATAACGTGCCGATTTTTCTACATCGGAAAAGAGACCGGGATGGCCGGAAATAATAACAGCTGCATCCCATTGTGCGGAAGAATCGATAAGTGCATGAAGAGCAAGCCGGCTGCCAAGAGAATAACCAATCAAAACCTTTGGACCAGGGAATTTACAAGCAAGCTGATTGATTCTTTTTCCAGATCTCATCAAACCTTCGGCGGGATCCAATATATCTTGATCGAAAAGATCCCACGCAGAAAGGCGATATTCTGGAAAATTAGCGTTTAAAAAACTCCAATCTGAAGGTGAACCTAGAAATCCATGGAGCATGAATAAATTTTTCATTTGCATCATAGAGTAGATAAAATACGCAGAATGTTCCTTTCTTTCAATTCGAAAACGAAATTCGATGCTTAATTTCCAATCTGCAGATAAATCAATGTATCGTTCATGAATTCAAAGAGAGATTAGATGCTGCTTTGAAACTTTTCCAGAGTTGATTGATTATTTATAATGAAAAATAATGACCAGTCATAGGCATCTAAGAAAACTGGCAATTATACTTTTATCTCGACCTTGCGTATTGCTTTAAATGGCAGACTAAGAAAGAATTTGACTACTGAAAATAACAAATACCCCAATCCCATACCTAATAGGGCATAGATAGCCGATTCTGTAGTAAATGATAAACCAAATTGATAATCTTCAACTGTCATCTTTGCGACATCCCATTGAATAAATTGAAAGAAGTGAAAAGGTCGGCCAAGGGATGAGGTTTGAACCATCGAATAATATGCTTCCGATATGTCGGAGAATCTAGCCAACAGCGATTGCATAAATTCACCCTGCAATGCAATATCTGGATCCTTGTGGGTAACAAATTTATCAATATATTGTTCAAACGATTTTCCCGACTTCTCTGCTGCAATCCGCAATGTCGAAATTTGCATCCTCAACTCGGCTAAATGACCTCCTAGTCTTTGAGTGTAGGCATAAAAAAAATGAGGTGCTTGGGAAAAGGTCATAACCCCCAGTACAACAAAAATACGATCAATAAGACCGCTCAACAGCTTAGACATATTTACCTAATGGTCAAAAATAATCTCTAAGTAAAGAAATAACATAAAACTCAATTTTGTTACTATCACGGCATATCCATGCCAAAACTCAGAGAGTAAATGCGAGTACTCAAACCAATTCAAAAAGGATATTAAGAAAGCAAAAACAAGCTTCTCCAAAGCCAGGCCTTGAAGAACTTAAGAAAGTTATGGGCATGCTTGCAGAAGATAAACGGCTTCCACCAGAAAAGAAAGATCATCCCTTGAAGGGGAACTGGGCTGGTTACCATGAATGTCTCGTTCAACCAGACTTTTCTCTTTAATCTATAAAAAGGACGAGAGAGATAACTCCATTCGCTACATTTGTATTTTTATTCAGCAGCTTCAGAAATCCCCATAAAATTTAATCCATAATTGAACCGGAATTTTTTGGAATTCCCTTGTTATTTTAAAGGCCATCTTCTTTTTAGAGACGCCGCTATCAAATAAT
>WUUC01106840.1_pt1 | contig 13906 bp, 10 predicted proteins | sample 6278441 | NCBI WGS metagenome assembly WUUC01 (sample SAMN13675441, study PRJNA597444) | soil metagenome | isolation source: soil | place: USA: Washington | collected 2017-10
CCCTGCCACTCGTGCAAGGTCCGTGGCTCGACGCCGATGGGCACGACGGCCGGGTGGAGATCCGTCAGCCGTCGGTAGACGGCTTTCCTGCGTGCGATACCCCGCTCGTCCTCGACCTCCGGGATCACCTCCGTCCGGACCGCCAGGACAACACGGCGGCGTGCCCGAGGCCCATTCTCGACCGCCTCAAAGCACTGTTCGACCTGTCGCAGCAGCTCGTCGCCGCGAGACGAGACGGCGAGGCGCGGGAACTCCTCATCCACCGCATGACGGTCGCCCGGGAGCTGTTCGCGGCGGCGCCGGACCGATTCGGCCCCGAACTCGTCGAGGTCGCGATGGACCTGCTGTTCCCGCATGCACCGCAGATCGAGCGCGCCACAGCGATGTCGGTCGCGCAGCAGGCCATCGTGGTCACCGAGGAGCTCGCGGGGCTGCGGCCCTCCGGCTTCGTCGGGCCGATCGACTATCGGAATCTCGGGGCCGCCACCCCGAACGCACGGTGGCAGTGGCCCGGCCTGTCGGGTGCCTGGTGGAACCTCGCCGTAGTGCAGAGGGCGGCCGGGCGGCCCGACCTCGCGGCGGAGGCGTTGATCACGCGAATCGCGGTCCACCGTCGGCTCGCAGCGCACGATCCGGCCACCCATCAAGTTGCGCTCGTTTCGGCCTACCGGGACCTCCTGGGAGATTCCTCCTTCCGCGTCGGCCTGGTCCACGACACCGCTCTGGAGCTGGCCGCTGGCGCGATCACCGCCAGCGAGGTCCTCGCCGGGCTGCGCGAGCCAGGCTCGGATGCCGAGGTCGACTACGACGACCTCGATCGCCACGTCCCTACCGCGGCCTGGCCGACCCCCGGGCTGGCGGATGCCTGGATCAACCTCGGACTGGTCTGCATGGCGGCGGGACGTCCCGGTGCAGCGGCGGCCGCGCTAGTTGTGCGCACGAAAGTGCTGCGTCGGCTCGCGGAGCACGACCCCGCGACCCACGCGGCGGCGCTCGCCGCAGGCTGCCGGGACCTCGTGGGCGATCCCCCGTTCCGAATCGCCGCTGACGAGCGAGCGGCGCGCGACGTTGGCGAGCTGTTCGTCACGACCTGCGAAGTGCTGGCTGGGCTACGCGAGCCCGGCGGCGAGGACGACGTCAACTACGACGACCTCGGCGGGTTCACCCCAAACGACCACTGGCCGTTCCCCTGGCTGGCGGAGTCGTGGTGGAACCTCGCACATGTCCATCGAGACGCGGGCCGCTCGGACCAGGAGAGCAGGCGGTGCGCAACCAGGTGGCAATCTACCGACGACTCGCCGCTCACTCGTCCGCGTTCGACGACGACCTTGCGGCCGTGCTGGCGTCGGCCCGGGACTTTGGCGTGGACGGATGAACCCCACCCAGGCCACCTTTGAGCCATCGGCACGCGGGCACGTCGGGTCAAGTCCGCCGGCGTGCTTGACCCGGCCCGACCGCCGCTTGCGGGCCGGTCGCGCTGACCAGGCCACCGGCGTTGGACTGTCGGCGGCGCGGGAATCGCGGCACTGCACGAGACGCGTCAGGATGAACCAGGCTGCCCCTTTGATCACTGGGACTGTGATTCCGGTAGCCGGTCCTCATCCGCCGGACGTCACCTCGCCGACAACGCCTTCAGCTCCGCGCTGATCTGCTCGTCGGTCGGCGGCCTGCCCGTCGCGTGTCGGCGAGCCAGGTCACGACGGCGTTGCCGAGCAGCGTCCAGTAGCAAAACTCTTCCAGATGATCACGCTCAAACGTGCCGTGCAGGAGACCAGCTGGGGCCCGTCCGAGGATCGAACGGAGTCATCCCCGATGCGAATTTCAAAGCACCCGAGCTACGACTCGTCTATTCCACGGTGTCACTCGACGCGGATTCATTAGCCGGATCAGGCGTATCAATCGGGAGTTGTTCGATTGGTATGAGTTTTTCCGGGAGTTCAGGAATGACAATCGACTGACCGACTGTGGTCGCACCAGGCGTCTGCACCTGAAAGCGCAGGTCTCCGCTACTCACTACTTGTGTGAGACCGCTGCTGCCGTCGGAGCTGCCGACGTGAGCCCGAAATGCGTACTTGCCCTCCGCCGCGTCCGGCGGCACATCGATCGACACCTCGAACGACCCGACCCCGCCGCCGGCCGCCACGTGCTGGCTCGCCGGCGAGACCCGAAACCAACCTGGTTCGGCCGCCTCCAGCGCCTCCACCTGCAGTACCGCCAGCCCGTCGGCAGTCCCATTGTTGATCACCGTGAACCCGAACCAGCCGGTGAATCCCCCGCCGCTGACCTCCGAGGGCCCTTCTACGCCGATCACGCTGCTGAACTCCCACCTCACGAAGGGCAGCGTCGTGGGTATGGCGATCTCCACGACGCGTCCGTCGAGAACGACGTAGCCGTTGTGGCCGGGCGCGGTGCCCGCACGCGGGTCGTCGCAGCCGACCTCGTAGAGGACCGAGGCCTGCTCTGTCGCGTGGAACACCACGAGCACCTCTCCACGCCCACCGGGCGGCAGCGGCGCGGGCACGCTCACTACCTCGAAGCCCGGTCCGGGAACGGTCCCCGGCGCGTCCGTGACGCTGAGAAGCCCAGTGCCGTGGTTAGTCACTGCGAGCGACTGCGTCGCAGTGCTCCCGGCGAACGCCTCGAACCCGAGCCGGGTAGGCACGTCGATCCACGGGGCACGGGTATCGGCCTCTTCCGGAGCCACCACCCACACGAAGCGGCGGTCCCCTGACGGGCCGGGGTCGTTCGCCGTGAAGCGGATCCGTAGCGACTTTCCGGTAGCTGGATGCGCACCCGCACCCGGTGAAGGCCGTCGCCATCGGCCTGCCAGATCGCGGTGGCCACCCGGATGCGTCTCCGGGCCCGTTGCGGATGGACACCGCGTCGGGGTACGGCTTGAGCGCCACCGGGTCACCGGCGTCGGCCTGCAACCAGATCGTGGGCGGTGGCCCGCCGGGCGTACCGTCCAGCCGCGAGGTGGCCACCCGCAGGAACATCGTGGGTTGCGCACCGCTGCTGACCTCGGCGAACTCCACCGGTTCCGACCGTGCGCCCGCCGCCACCACGAGCGGCCCGCCGCTGCGCGGAAAGACTTCTGCCACTACCGACACCTCCTTGTCGCCCTGGAGCGCGGGCCGACCACGGCTACGGGTCCCCCGGCGGCACGACGGCCACGTCGAGCGGGCCGTGCAGGCTCGCCGGGTCGGCGGACAGCGTCGTGATGGTGCTGCTGGCCGGGTCGATGTGCACCACCCCCCGACTGGCACCCTGGTCGGCGACGTAGATCCCACGCGCGCCGACGGCCAGCGCCTCCGGGCGCAGCTGGCCGCTCTCGGCCACCGTCGTCCGCGCCCCGGTGTCGGGGTCCACCCGGAACACCCGGCCGATCGAAATGGTGAAGCCACCCCCGGCGGTCTGGAAGATGTCGGCGACCAGCAGAGTCCCGCCGGGGTCGGCGACAAGGGCCCGCGGGTTGGAGAACGGCGGGTCGGATCCGATCACCGTTCGCTGCCCGGTGACCGGGTCCACGCGGAACAGCACCCGGGCCCCGCTCGGGGTGCTGCCCAGCTCGAACAGCACTCCGTCCACCACGACCGGCCCGAACGCGCCCGAAACCGCCGCCGTGCCGCCGGGCAGCACCGACGCCGAGCCGGTCCCGGCGTCGAAGCGCAGCACGCCCGAGGCGCCGGCGTCGGACACATCGAGCACGAGCACATGCCCGTCCCGCTCGACCGCCACAGCGACGGGCCCGTCCAGCGGCCCCGTGTCGAGCCTGCGGCGTACGCCGGTGTCCGGGTGCACCTGATGCACGCCCGGGACGCCGCCCGCGTCCTTGTCGAGCACCACGACGGTGCCCGGCAGCAGCCGGAAGCCGCGCAGCGCCAGGTGCGCCCGCCGGTTGTGGCCGGACTCCTGCCCGGCGCCGGTGTCGTTGCTGGCCACCGTGTACTCGACGGTGCGACGGGTCGGCGCGGACGGCCCGGTGAACGCCAGCCGCAGCTCACCGCTGCCACCGGGTGGGAGGGGCGGCGGCACCGCCGTGATCTCCACCTCCGGTGCGGGCCGCGTACCCACCGGATCGTCGAGGGTGAGCTCGGCGGTACCGCTGTTGGTGACGAACAGGCCGCCGGTGACCACGTCGCCGCTGGCGGCGACGAGCTCCACCCGTTCGGTCACGTCGATCCACGGTTGCCGAGTCTCGGGCTCGGTGTCCGCGACCACCCACGTGAACCGCAGCGCCGCGGATCCGGTGTTGCCCAGCCGCAGCTGCCAGAGCCTGCCGGGCAGCGAGACGACCACGTCCACCCGGTACACCCCGTCGGGCTCGGCCCGGTAGAAGGCGGTGGCCACCCGGGTGGCCGTCGGCCCGGGGGCGTTGCGGATGGACACCGCGTCGGGATGGCGGGAGATCCGCACCGGGACGCCGGTGTCGGCCTGCAGGAGGATCTCCGGCTCCGGCCCGCCGACCGGATGCGCCGCGACTCGCAAGAACATCCGCCGCGGCGCGCCGAGGCCCCGCTCCGGGAACACCGTGGACGCGCTCTGCATCCCACCGGGCACCTCCAGGGGCGCACCGACGGCGGGGAACATGTCGAACACCGTTGCCTCCGCAGCTCAGTCCGGGCGCTCGTAGGTACGGGTCACTGCGGCGGCCGGTGCTGGAGCATCTTGTGCCGGCAGTCGGGGTTGTCGCAGCGGTCCCGCGGTCCGAACACCGGGTCCTGGAACTGCGGGCAGGGGCAGACCATGCACTCCCCGAAGGAAACCGGCGGGGGTGGCGGCGGTGGCGGGGGCGGAGGAGGCGGGGGCGGAGGAGGCGGGGGCGGAGGAGGCGGCGGCGCGACCGAGCGTCCCACCAACTCGATCTCACCACCGTGCTCGGCCGCCGCCGGATCGTTCGCGGCGATGGCGTAGACCGCGGGGAACTCGCCGCCGCCCGCGGGCGCGCTGAACCGGAAGGTCAGCTCCGCGCACGCGTTGGGCGCTACCGTCGGCAGCGGCGGGAGCAGCGCGAACGGCGAGCCCGCCGGCAGCCCACCCGGGCCGACGATGAGCTGTCCGGTGCCCCGGTTCGCCACCTGCGCGGTGACGTCCGCGACGTCGCCAGCCTCGGTCTCGACGGTGAGCTCGTTCGGGGTCAGCTCCACCCACGCCTGGCGGGTGCCCGCGTCGGAGTCGGCGACGACCCACGTGAAGGGACAGGTCTCCGTGTCGTTGTTCCGGATGGCGAGCCGCCAGACGCGGGTCGGATCGGGCTCGGTGACCCGCACCCGCACCAGGTAGATCCCGGCCGCCTCCGTTCGGTACAGGGCGGTGGCGACCCGTGGGGCCGGCGCCGGCGCGGCGCGCACCGACACCGCGTTCGGGAACAGCGTCACCGCGACCGCGTCGCCGGTGCCGGCGCCGAGCAGGAACGTCGGGTCGAGCCCGCCGGGGGCGGCGCAACCGGCGCCGAGCTTGACCACCCGCAACAACATCGTGAGTGGCTCGCCGGCGGCGGTCTCCGGGAAGTCGACCGCCGCGCTCTCCTCGCCGGAACCCACCGACAGCGGTACCGGGCCATCCGGAAACACGTGAAACACCATGATCAACCTCGAACCGGTCGCGGGGCACTCATATGTCGCTCTCCACGAGGAACCCACTGGCCGTGGAGTGCCCGAAGTCGCTGGTCACCACGATCGGCACGGTGCCCGAGACACCCTCGGGCACCACGACCACGAGCCGGGTGGCGGCCTTCTGCTCGATGTCCGCGCTCCTGCCGCCGAACGTCACTGCCTCGACGTGGGCGAACCCGGTGCCGAACAGCGTCACCTCGCCGCCGACGAACGCGAAGGTCGGGTCGAACGGCTCCGTGGCGCGGAACGCCGGCGCAGGCCCGGCCCGGAAGCGAGTGGTGGTCTCCACCTCCCCGCTCCCCGTCCTCACCTTGATCTTCAGCTCACCCTCGACGCCGGCCGGCACCTGCGTGGCGATCGCCGTCCCGAACTGGTCGGACGTGGCCGTCGGGGCCGGCGTCCCGCCGAACTCCACCCGCAGATCGGGCTGGTTGAAGTTGGTGCCGAAGAGCGTCACGGGCGTGCCGGGCGCACCGATCACCGGCCGGAACGGCACGTCCGCGGCGAACGTCGGCCGCGGGTCACCCTCGTCGGGGGTGAACAACCCGGGCGCGGTCGCCGTGCCGCCGTCGGTGCGCACGGTGATCCGGCACGGGGACGGAGCTCCGGGAGGAACCGATACCGACACCCTGGTCGGGGTGATCGTGTTCGGCACGATCGGGGCGGGAACCGCGCCGAAGAAGACGGCGAGGTTGGGCAGGTCGAAGTTGCGACCGGAGAGCACCACGGTGCCGTTCACCGGGCTCTGCGGTGGATCGAACGGGTCGACCGTGGCGAACGCCGGCTGCACCACGAGCGCCTCGAGCCGAGCCATCCGCTCCACCGCGTCGCTGAGGCTGAGCCGGGTCCGACGCAGGTCGTCGATCATCTCGTCGGTGATCCGGGGCACTCCCCTCCGGCGGGTGAGGTGCGCGAGCGGCATGTAGGCGTGCCCGTCGGGCACCGGCTCGGGCGGGTGCGGCGAGCCCTGCTCCACACGCACCCGCCAGGCGGGCCGCACCCGGACGGTGGTCTGCATCCCGACGTCGGCGTCGTTGCGCAGCACCGGGTCCGTGTCGGCGTCCACCGTGGTCATGAAGACGTCGAGGTAGACGGTGTCGATGCGATCGCCCCCGCTGGCCGGCGGCGACAGCGGAACCACCGTCTCGCCGGGGTCCCGAGGCTGGGTGAGGTAGGTGGTGGCCGCCTCGATCGTGACCTCTACACCGTCGACGAGGCAGCGTCCTGGTTGCGCCCCGGCGCCGGCGTCGATCGCGACGTCGTTGTCGACCGTGCCGCCGCGCACGGCGAACACGCTGTCGTCGGCCGCGGTGCCGCTCCCGATGTGCTGGGTGAGCACCGACCGCACGGTGGCGGTGATCAGATCCTGCAGCAGGTTCAGGTCGCGGTCGAGGATCGGCACGCCCTGCTCGAAGTGGAGCCCGGTGTACCCCTCGTCGAGGTTGCGTCGCAGTTCGGCGCCCGGAGGGCTGGAGAAGTCGCTCACGGCTGCCCCGCTCTCGCCGTTCCTCGCAGCTCAGCGCTCACGCAGCACCACCGCCCGGTTCGTGGCCGGCAGGAACTCCCGCAACACCTGCTCAAGGCGCGCGATCTCCGCGTCCTCGGTGTCGGCGCGGACGAAGACACCGACGGTCTCGCCGGAGTACAGGTCGCCTGCGGCGCGCCCCGCATCGTGCACGTAGGTGCCCGCGTCGTCATAGGTGCCGCGGGCGCGGCGCAGCCCGGCGTTGCGGGTGGGAAGAGTCGTGGTCCCCGCGTTCGTGGTGTCCACCGACGTGAACCCGCTGTAGGTCTCGCTGGTGTGCCGCAGGCCCGCGCTCGAACGGAACAGCAGCAGGTTCGGCGCGCCCGGCGCGTCGAGCAGGGCGGGCGCCCGCTGGGCCGGAGCGCTGCGCGCGGGCTCCGGCGGGTCCCCGGCCCGGCGCGCCAGACGCCAGGTTCCGGCGGCCTGGTCCCGCACGCTGCTCCACACCGCCCAGCTCCCGCCCCGCTGCGAGCTGAAGAACAACTCAACCTCCCCGTCGGAGCGTACGGCGATCCACGGCTCGCGGTCGTGCTCGCCATCGGCCGCCGGGGCCATCGGCGCGACCTCGCCCCAGCCCGCGTCGAGAGCGGCGCCCTCCTTGACGCGGGTGAAGATGCGCCAGCGGGTCGGCGGCGGACCGGGGACGGGCGCAGCGTCCGGGGGCGGTGGCACCGGCACCTCCCGCGCCCAGGACAGCCAGACCCGCGGAGCGGGAAGGCCGGGCTGCACCGCCACCGTGAGGTTGGCGAGCAGGGAGCCGTCGCCACCCGGCACCTCTGGCGACCTCGCCGCCTGCCAGCGCTGCCCGTCGTGGCGGTTGTAGCGCAGCCGCCAACCGGCGCCGGTGTGCTCCTGCCAGAACAGCCACATCCCGCCGTTCGCGTCGAGGGCGGCCACCGGGTCGCGCCGCTGCGCGCTCGCATCAGCACCGGGCGGGACGAACTCCGCCACCGCCGACCAGACGGCGTCCTCACGGGTGCGTACGCGGAGGGCCCAGTGGTTGCGCGCCGGGTCGTAGGCACCCCAGAACACGCGCAGAACGTCGCCGTGGACCGCGACGGTGGGGTCGCGGTAGCGCAGCCGGCTCTGCGCGAGCACGATGCCCGGCTCCCACCGCTGCGCGAGCGTGGACCCCTCGGTGGTGGTCGGGCCCAGGTGCTTGAGGTGGAGGCGCGACGACGGACGCGGCGGCGGGCCGGTGGAGCCCGGGACGTCGTGCGGCGGGGGTTCGGGCGCCGGGACGTCGCTGTGGTACGCCAGCCAGGCACCGCCCGCCCGGTCCGGCACGGTCGAGACGCGCCCGCCCGCAGCGGCGGCATCCAGCACGAGCAGTTCGGCCGGACCCCAGCCGGCGCTCGTGCGCGAGCGCTGCCAGATGGTGAGCCGGGGCGGCCGGTTGGTGCGGGCGACGTTCTGCACGAACTCCCTGATCCGGCTCTCGCCGCCGTTCACCCGCTGGACGGTGGCACGCAGCACCGGGGCGAGCCCGACGGCCCGGTAGAGCGCCGGGGCGTTGCGCACCTCGTTGCGCTGCTGGTCGATCTCGCGGCTGTGGTCGGTCCGCCAGTCGATCCACTGGGCCAGCAGCGGCAGCAACCGCCCGTCGACACGGCGGACATCGGCCAGATCCAGCATGGAACGCGTGGCGCTGAACAACTGGTCGAGCTGCCCGCCCGGCAGGTCGAGCAGGCGCCGCAGCGCCCGCGTGGTGTCGAAACGCTGGTAGATCGCCGGGAGCAGCTCGTACATCCGGTCCGCGAGGCCGCCGCGCGCGGTGGCGAGCGCCGCACCACGCACCGGCGGACCGGCAACCGCCATCGACCCGTCGCGGCCCCGCCGCAGCGGGAAGAGCGCGTAGTAGTGAACGGTGTCGCCGCGCAGCCCGCGGTCGGCGACCTCACCGGCGGGGGCACCGGCCGCGACCACCACCACACCTGCGGCCGGGCTGCCCGGCTCGGGCGTGGTGGGATGGGTGGACAGGCGGCGCACCAGCCGCACCGCGTCCGGCGCCGGCTCGGTGGGCTCCCCCGCCAGTGCCGGGGCGGGCCCCCAGCGCAGGTCGATCCGGTCCCCTTCGGGATGCGCTTCCGCGGTCAGCGCGAGCAGCATCAGAAGCCCCCCTCCTCGACGACGACCCGGATCCCGCCCTCGTAGCCCGGATCGCGGCTGGGTACGGCGAGCTCGTGCTCGCCCGGCGTGATACGCCCCGACGGCTCCACCGCCGGGCCCTCGGGCGCCGCCGCGACCGCCTCCGCCGGATCGTCCGGGCGGGCCGCGCCGCGGCGGAACTCCGAGACGTTCACCCAGCTCACACCGTCGATCGCCTCGATCACCTCGTAGAACTTGCTGAGGTAGACGGGACGGCCGAAGTCGACGTCGGCGAAGGCGAGAACCCCTCCGGCGGCGGCCCGCACCTCGCGTTCCACCTGGGCGCGCGAGTAGTAGGGCAGGACCCCGATCCGGGCCGTCACCCGGATCTCGGCGTGGCTCACCTCCACGATGTCGATGCGGGTGCCGATCGGGCGCTTGTCCTCGAAGTAGGCGCGCAGGTTGGCGCGCAGGATGTCGCTGATCGGGCCGGCGTCCGCGGGCGCGACGTGCAGCGTGACGCCGTTCCAGCGGGTGCCCTGCGCGCGCACCTTCGCCACGCCGGGGAAGTCGAGCGCGAGTGCCTCGTAGTCGGCCGCCGACACCGCCCTGCTCATGGAACGGAACACCGCGGGCGCGTGCCCCCCCGCGCGCTCGATGGACTCGCGGTCGCTGCCGCCGGTGGCCGCGGCGGCGTTGGTGACCTGCGCGCCGACCCGGGTCAGCCGGGGCGCGTCGAGCACGGTGTCGATCCGCCCGGCGGCCACGTTGCCGACGATCCCGCCGCCGACGCGGTAGCTCACGACCACCTGGGCACCGGCTTCGGGGATGGCGCCGAACTCGCCGTCACCGAAGACGACCACCGCGCGGTCGTCCGCGTCGATCTCGATGGTGTAGTCGCGCGGGGCACCGCTGACGGCCGCCGTGTCGCTCGGGCTGAACGCGAGCGTGGACCGCAGCGTCCACAGCCGCACGGTGGCGCCGGCCAGGGTGCGGAGCAGCACGTCCTTGTTGACCAGCCCGGCGCTGCCGCGCGAACGCAGGATCAGCGGGTCGTGGTGCAGGGCGAAGCGCTGGTCGGCCGAGCCGTCGGAGACGCCGAGCAGCTCGTCACGCACCAGGCGGCCCTGTTCCACGGGCAGGGTGAAGGTACGGCGACCGGACTCGTCCGGCTCGAGGGCGGCGACGTCGATCTCGAGGGATTCCGGCCCGGCGTACTCGAACCGCACGCCGGGCGCATCGGTGCTGGGAGTGGCGAACGCGTAGCCGGGGTCGATCACCAGCCGCTCCAGGGGCACCCCGGCGGGCAGGATCACCGTGAGCACGGCGGCGGCGGGCGCGGCGGTGCCGAGGGTGTAACCGATGAGCCGCAGGTGCTCGATCACGCTGCGGCGGGTGCGCGCGGTGCTGAGGAAGCTCTCGTTGGCCACCCGGTCCTGGTAGTAGCTGAGGATGTCGCCCATTTGGGCGAAGAGCTGCAGCAGGACGTTGCCGAAGTCGGCCTCGTCGGCGTGGTCGGTCCACTCGGGCAGCTTCGCGGGGATCTGCGCCCGCATCGCGGCGAGGATGCTGTCGTAGTCGCGGGCCAGGTAGTCGATGCTGGGGCGGCCCGCCGCCCGCCGTATCTCCGCCATCCCTCCCCCTACCCGAGCCGGGCCCGGACGGTGTGGCGGTTCGCGTCGGCCCGGTCCGTCCACACGACCGCCACCGTCACGCTCTCGCCCGACGACTCGACGTCGACGGCGTCGACCACGATCTCGTCGCCGAGCCACCGGGTGAGCGCCTGGCCGACGGTGAACTCCACGGCGGCGGCGAGGATCGGGTCGTTCGGCTCGAAGACGAGGTTGAGCAGGCCGCAGCCGAACTCGGGCTGATTGACCCGTTCGCCGGGCGTGGTGAACAGGACCTGCAGGATCTTGCCGCGGACGGCCGCCGCGCCCGTGGCCGTGGCGGTTCGCCCACCGCCGACGGCGAAGGGGAACCCGAACGACCGGCCGGTCATCGGATCCGCCCGGTGCCGTCGTTGCTCTGCACGAGCACCAGCCCGGCCTGGGTGGCCGTCACCGTGAACGGGTGGGCGTGCGGGCCCGGCGGCAGCGCCCCGGTGTTGCCCGAGCCGGAAGCGGACACGTCCCCGCGGGTGCGCACGCCCACCACCTCCAGGTTGGACAGCAGATGCGACACCACGCCCGTCGCGATGGCGAACGCCAGGCCGCGCCACTGGTCGCGCGCGGTGTCGAGCGCCTCCTGCGCCTTCGCCTTCGCCTCGCCGGAGGCCGCCTCCACCGCCGCCAACAGCGCAGGCGAGAGCAGCCGGTCGAGCTGGGTGAAGATCGCCGCGCTCATGCCCTCGTCGGCCGCCTCGGACCCGATGACCAGTGCCATTCCCGCTCACTCCACCCGGTGCTTCGGCGACAGGGGGACCTGCAGGGGCAGCGGCGCGAGCGGCGGCGAGGTCGGTGCGCCCATGTTGCCCATGTGCGTGTGGGTCGCCAGGGCCTGCAGGAAGCTCGCGACGTTCGCGCTGAACGTGGTGCCGAGCACCATCGCCTCCGTCGCCGACGTGCTGCCCACCTGGATGCCCGCGGCGCCCAGCACCACACTGTGGCCGTGGGCGTCCGACACGGTCGTGCCGGTCGCGTCCATCACGAGCCGGTTGCCGGCGTGCCGGCCGTCGCTGATCGAGATGCCTTCGGCGTCGAGCACCACGGTGTGTCCCGACAGCCCGTCGGTGAGCGTGATACCGCGGCCGTCGAGGGTGACGACGTGCCCGTGCGCAGCCTCGACGAGGGTCACCAGCTCGCGCCCGTCGGCGTCCTCGAACTGCAGGGTGTGCCCCTTCGAGGTCTTGATCACCTTGCGGCTGGGCCGCGCCGCGCCACCGGCCTGCGAGCCGTCGGCGGCGTTGGGGTGGGGCACCTCGTTGTCCCGGCGCGGTTTGCTCCAGAACGTGCCCACCCACACCGGGAACTCCAGGTCGCCTTCCTCGAACTCCACCCACACTCCGGCCCCGGCGTCGGGGATGAAGTGCAGTCCGGTGTTGGCGGACCCGCCGTAGGGCACGCACGGCTGCGCCCAGCCGGTGACGACGTCGGCTCCCAGCACGCTCGGCACCCGCACGCGCAGCCGGCCGAGCTCCTCGGGGTCGGCGTTGTCCACCACCAGGCCGCGGTACTTCCCGAAGTAGCGGCCCTCCACCCGGCAGAGCAGGTCGGCGAGGATGCGTTCGGTGGCTGCCGTCATCCCAGCCCTCCCGCGATCGCGCCGCCCACGCCTGCGAGGACCCCGGCGAGGCCGGAGCCCGCGCCGGAGAAGTCCTCATCGCCGGTGGGGCGCAGGCCGTTGCGCCGGACCCGGAAGCGCTGCACGTAGCCCTCCGCGGAGAACGCATGCGTGACGTGGCTGAGGACGTAGACGCCGCTGAACAGCTCCCCCACCCCCTTCACGGTGACCGCCCCGCGCGGGCGCAGCACCACGCCGGCGCGGCCGGCCGAGATCTCGCCCTCGCCGGTGACCCACCAGTCCTGGTGGTCGTAGAGCCCGCGGCACAGGTCGGTCATCTCCACCCGTCCCGTGGTCGGGGCGGGCCCGAGCACCGTCAGCCCGGGGCCCGGCGCGGGCCGGTCCGCGCCGAGCCGCTTCCGGCCGCTCGCCTCCACCACCACGGCCACGACCTCCTTCCCGGTGCGGCCCAGCTGCGCCATCGCCACGTTCACCGGGGTCAGGGCGTCTACCTCGAAGGAGATGCGGTCCACGTTCGACTCCGCGCCGAAGTGCACGGCCAACAGCGCCGACGGCTCCACCGCGGCGGGCGGGCGGCGGAAGTGCCCGGTGCTGCCCTCCACCCAGCAGCCGAAGCCGTTGCGGCGGGCGAGCCGGTCGAGGAAGCGCCAGTCGGTCTCGCGCTGGATCACGGTGGACACCGCCTGCTCGTGCACCACACCGGTGTCGTCCACCTCCGGGGTGAGGCCGTGCTCGCGGAAGATCTCCGAGGCGATGTCGCTGTCCTTCTTGTTCGGCCAGTCCCGCAGCCGGTCCCGCCGGTCCAGCACCACGCTGCCGTCGATGCCCCACACCTCCAGCACGCACTGCGTGGGGTCGGGGTGGAACACCGGCCGCACGTGCGTGATCCGCCCGGAGACGATCTCGGTGGGCGACCCGCCCGCGGAAGCGGCGACGGTGCACGGGCGCCACGCCCGCACCCGCGGGTCGTCGAGCCAGGACCAGGTGCCGTCACGAGCCTGGCGCAGCGCGATCCGGAACCGGAACATGCCGGGCAGCTCGTCGTCCAACTCCACCTCGACGCCGACGAGGTCGGGATAGAGATCGCTCATCTCGGTGCCGTCGATCTCGATGCGCAGAGTGTCCGTGCCGGGGACGGCGGCTCCCAGCGCGCCCGCGACTCCCGCGGCCACTCCGCCGGCAATGCTGCCCATCGACATCGGGCCACCCCCTCAGCCCACGGTGTCGGGCGGCACGGCGATGCCCTTCCCGACCCGTCCGAGACGGCGGCGCTCGCCTGCCGCGAAGCCCGCTTTCGTCAGTTCCGCCACCACCGCGGCCTCGTCGAGGGTGAGGGTGTTGACCGTGATCACCACTGCCGGAGGTGTTCCGTCGACGCAACGCACGCCCTCGACGCCGGGCAGCGGCGCGAGCGCCGCCACGACCACCGCCCACG
>WUUC01082300.1_pt1 | contig 13904 bp, 18 predicted proteins | sample 6278441 | NCBI WGS metagenome assembly WUUC01 (sample SAMN13675441, study PRJNA597444) | soil metagenome | isolation source: soil | place: USA: Washington | collected 2017-10
TAGAATCAGCATTATATTCTTCTTTACCTTCTATGCTTCTTAAAACTGTTTCTATATATTTCTCTTTATTTAAATGAGGAAGTCCTTCAAAAGCAACTTCAATAAATTTAATAAGACGTGAAGGGTCAAAGATTAACTTCCTTTTCCCTTCATCTTTTTTAATTATTGTCACTTCTATCTTCAACTCCCATCTTCATTCGAAATTTTACTTTCCGCTTTGCCCTAATTTACTAGTGCCACGTTCCGATGAAAATGTTTGTAGTTGATCATAAGGGATTTCTTTTACATCAACTTTTGGTACGATGTCTAGTGTTGCTTGACAAATTGCTTTTGATAGAGGATAAAGAATTTCATCTTCACGAGTAACTACTTCATTAACTTCTTTTGTTAAAATAATGTCTTTCCATGTAGCACATAGACAGATGAAAATCTCACCACGATAACCGCTATCTACTACACCACTTAGAACTTGCATACCGATCTTTCCAGTAGAGCCACGCTCATGTTTAAAATTTAAAAAGTATTTACTAGGAAAAGCAGTAGCGATTCCAGTAGGGATTAATGTTGGTCTACCAACTCTTAATCTAATCGGTTCACTATCCGAATCTGCATAGATGTCATAACCTGCATCTTCTTCTTTTTTACTTGGAATTTTTGCAGTACGTGAAGTTTTTGCAAAATACAAAACATCTTTTGATTTAGCATCACTTTTGTCTTTATCAATTTCCCAAAGATCATACATAGCGATCTTAGTTTCTTTTTCAGTTCTTTCTTCAACAACTGCTTTGTAAATATTTTCGATTGGATTAATTTTTAGTTCTTTAATAACACCAAAATTTTTAGTTGGTTTAACGAATACTTTTTCTCCTACTGAATAGTAACGTTTGCGTTTCATAATTTAACTCTCCTTTTCAACATTTATCGATCAGCTTGATGTGTGTTTAAAAAAGTCGATACCTTCTTAGTCTGTGTAGTTTTTAGATTTTTTTGCATCTTTCGATTAAATATTTTTTGGAAAATTTTCTAATTAATCAACTTATAATCTGATATAAAAATTTGATTGCTTTTAACAACTTCACGCTTCCCAAAGTTGTACCACTCATTTAAATTAAGTTCACCAACAACTTCTAATTCAACTAGAAAATTATCATCATCTTCTAATGCTTCATCAATATCTTCTGCATAGCTTTCATTTACTTTAAACTTCATTAAATAAAGATCACCATCACAAGTAATTTTCACAGTTTCCTTTTTCTTTTTACCTAGCAATTCTCTATCTTCTGCAATTAATCCAGTAACTTTAAACATTGCTTTCGGACAATTTTGTCCAGTTATACGATTAAATTTTTCTGCTTCTTTTATTAATTCCTCATCTATATCATTTGCAATCAATTCTAAATCGTAAATAGTAAATTCAGAATTGTTTTCTTCTGCTAATAATTCATCTAATGTTTCTAGTGCTTGCTCAAAATTTTCTTTCTTAATACCTACTCCAAACGCTTTTGAATGTCCTTGTGCATACATAAAATCGCCAGTTATCTCTACTAAATTTTTTAGATCAATGTTCTTAACTGATCTTGCACTACCATGATATTCATCTGTAGTAGGATTGTACTTTAGAACTAATGTTGGTTTGTTAAATTTGTTTGCAATTTGTGTAGCAACTAAACCTCTAAATCCACTACCTATTTCACTATCAATAAGAACTGCAACTTTATGATCGTTGTTAATAATTCGCATAGCCTTTTCTACAATTTCACTTTCTGCTTCTTTTCTTTTATCATTGATCTTGATCATTTCTTTCGCTAAATCTTTCAATTTATCTTCTTCGTTACATGTAAATAATTCTAATGCTAATTCAATTTTGTCATATCTAGTACAAGCATTAACTACTGGTGTGACTTTGTAGCTGATGTCACTAACAGATAGTCCTCCATAAAGATTAACTTTATTCTTGGTCAGCAATGCAAGCAAACCTTGATTCTTTAATTGTCTTAACCCTTTGTTGATAATATATCTATTTTCATTTTCATCTAAATTCATTAAATCAGAAATTATACCAATCGAAGCAATGTCAAAATAATTTTCTGCTTCTTCAATACCTAAGTAATCATCTAGTACAAAGCAAACTTTTAAACACATTGCCGAGCCACTTAAGTAAGGATTTTGGTAATTTCCAAGTTGACAGTTTACAATGATTGCATGATCATTGTCTTGATCAATTTCATGGTGATCTATAATAATAATATCTAATCCGTATTTCTCTTTAATCTCTTGACATTCTTCTACGCTATTACTACTACTGTCAACGATAATTAACAAATCTGTATCTTGTGGGATAGGCACGATCATGCCATTGTCAGCTTCAAAATCAGTTGTATTATCTTCCATAACAGTTTCTAATCCATGTCCACTACTTCTTTGAGCATGAATGTAAGAAAGTTTATTATCATCGTCAATCAATGCATTAATATAGTTGTACATAATTGCACAAGAAAAAATTCCGTCAGCATCTACATCAGCCATTATAGTAATTTTCTCTTTAAGATGAATTGCTTTAGTTATTCTCTCACAAGCTATATCAATATTTTCTAAGTCATATGGATTCAACCAAAACTTATCACTTGGATTGAGCCAATCATTCATGTTAACTATTCCTCTTATGTCAGCAAGTTGATTTAGAAGTGGATCATTTTCTTTTGGAATTAGAATCGGTTCACGTTTTATCCATTTCATTTTTACACTTCCTCTATATAGCTTACTTCTTCCCACAATGCTTTACTGCTATATTTTTCTTCTGCAACTTCTTTACCAAACCAATGCGGTCTAACGAATTGTTCTCTTTCAGCATCTGAAAAAAAATCTACTTCTATTACAAACCTTAGTGTTTCATCGTGCATATGATAAATATAAAAATCACATACTTTATAGTCTTGTAAAAATGTTAAATGATTTCTTTCTATTGTAGCGATGCTTTCACCTAAAACTTCTTCATATTCAATTTCAGAAATTTCTTTATCATTCTTAAAGTTTTTATAAGGTCTTACATTTTTCATAAAATTATCATCTATTTTTTCAACAACTTCAACTCTTTTATATTCACGATCAAAAGCAAAGAAAAGTTCCTCGAAGGTATTTGCTAATACTTCCAATTCACTAGTGTTGAAATTTTCGGGAACAAATCTAGCAATAGTTCTTGGCATTTTTTACAACTCCTCTGGTGCTACTTCAATCGTGTAACGGTCTTTATAAACTTCAATAATATATCTATAATCCACATGATCATCATAAACTCTAACAACCATTACTTTTGAATCTCCACTTTGAGCAGTGCAGAAAAATTCATCTTGTTCTTGTTCTAAGAAAAGAATACATTCTTCAATCCAACCATTAATTTCTTCATCGGAGATTTGCTTGCCTCCTTCATAATGATGAAACTCACTTGGAAATAAAGGCAATTCTATTACATGTGTTATTTCTTCATTAGCATACAATTCTAAAAGTTCATCCTCTGATAAAACTGGCTTCTTTTCTTTCTTACTTTTATTTTCTTTCTTTTCTTCTTCTTTTTTCTTTTTCGGATTATTAAAGTCCATCATGTTTCACTCCTAACATTTATCGATCAGCTTATTCAGCGACTTCTAAATATGCATCAAGTGTTTGTTTGGCATATTCTTCAAAACATTCTTCATGAATATGTTCTTCCTCGATAAAATAAATTTCTTCTCCTTTATATATTTCACCATTACAGACAGAACAATAACTAACAACTATTTCTAATTGTTCATTTTCTAAAAGTCTGTATAGCCATTCATCATAATGTCTTATAGCATTCATTTTGATACCTCCTTTCTTTGCAAAAAAACTTCGTCAGTTTTCACTGACAAAGTTTGACATGCTCGCACACCATATTCATACCTACTTAAGACTTAAGATCATAGGGTCTAAGTTCAAGTAAGCATCCTTAAAAGCTAATTCATCAACTAGCTTCGGAGTATCCAGTTGTTTAAAAGCATGACTTGCACTATCACTATACTCTAAACTGAAAGCAACAATAGCTTCGTCATCAGCAAAGCTAGTTGGTTCAGTAGGAGGAAGTGAAGTTTCTACATCCTTCGGTTGCTTTTGTGGTTCGGCTTTTTCATCCTTCAATTCTTTTTTCTCTGCTTTTTCTTCTATCATTTCTTCTTTCTTGTCTTGCGCTTCATCTACCGCTTGTTCTTCTTTTGATGGGATGCCATTTTGAATTTCCTCTTGTGCATCTTGCGCTTCGTCTTGTACTTCTTCACCTACATTTAGATCATCATTAGGTGCTTGTTGACCGTTATCCACTTGTTGTTCAACACCATCAATACGTTCATTCGTTTTATCTAAATCTAGGCGAATTTCATTACGATCAAAGTGAAGGAAACCTAGCCAAACTAAAGCAACTATGCCCACGATTATCCAAAAAAGTCGCACGTCATTCACCTCTAGTTTATTTTATATTTATTATTTTGATAAAGATTAAGCCATATCGTTTTTCCTGCATCAACTGGTGACATCTTCTTTTTAAGAAGTTTATCTTTGTCAATGATTGCAAACACTAATCGATTCCTAATCAATTGTGCTTGCTTAACGACATGATCTTTTTTCATATCTTCATCAAAGCAGAAAATAATTTTTACATTAAGTTCTTTCAGCAGAAACGCTTGATACTCTGACAATTCATTTCCTTCAATAGAAACAGAATGTTTAAAGTCATACTGGTGTGCGAGCATGACAGATTTTGCACTTTCAAATACTAGTACCTCATTCTGCTCTTTGATGTAAGGTAATGCTCTATGCAAATTATATAGTTCAATACTCTTGTCACAAGGTATCAAGTATAAATATTTTTTCATTTCTGCCACATGTTTATCTTCCCCAACGTACCGACCTTTTACTCCACATAATTGACCTAATTTATTATGAACTGGATAGATTATCCTTTCAGTGAATACGTCATATGCAATCCCAAATTCTCTTTGTGTATGAGATAAGATACCATCTTTTCTAAAATGCCATTGAGGATAGTTGAGATAACGTTTTAAATTATTTTCTGAAATTGGTCTATTTATTTTTCTTTTCTTGTCATTTAAGTGTGCGCCATTACTTCTTTTCTTCTTAATATTTTTCAACCAATCATTATAATTTTTTCTTTTATTAATTTTTTCTTGAATTTCTTCTTGTAAACTTTCCCAACCAAGTGTTTCATAAATCCATTTTTTAATGTCAAATAATTTTTCTTTTAAATCATTAAAGGTTTCTATTTTAAAAAGAATAAAGCCGATCACATTATAGATATCGCCCTTAATTCCTTTGTTGCGTATATGTGAAGTAAGTGATTCAGAATTTCTAACTTGAACTGCTCTCTTATTTTTGCTTCCAAATTTTGATGGAAGTTGTGCAGTAAATAATCTCCCACCTTGTTCTATATTAATACCTTCACAATCAAGTGCTTCTAGCAGATCACGAATAACTTCTTCCTCATAAATTTTTTTCTTAACCTCTTTTAATTCACTCATAACAACACCTACATTTATCGACTAGCTTGATTAAATCAAATCATTTTGAACCGTTGTCCAACCAATCTCTTTCCATTCATTTCGATTGAAATTTGTTTGATAGACTAAGCAAGGCAAGCCAGTAGTGTTTGTTTGTCCACGTCTATTTTTACTAGTAAAAAGCAAAAAATAATTGTAGTTTAAATCTAATGTAAACCATTCTTTCTTTTTACTATCTTCATTCGGTCTAATAATCAGCTCATTTTTTCCATCTGCTAATTCATCTTCAAAAACTGATCTTGTATGAAAAACATAATCACATACATTCTTAATTTTTTTACCATCGCCAATTACTCTTTCATCTAGCATTCGATAACTTTTACAGTTGTCAGCATTTTGTGCGGTACAAAAACATGCTAGATTTAATCCACCATCTGCTCTAACTAATTTGTAAATACTCTCCATATCATCTACAAATTGTTCCCATCTTTGCTTGTCACCACGACCATCACTAGGCTTTGCAGTATCAATTACAACTCTACGATAGTCTAAACGTGACCAGTATCTCAATGTAGCTTCTACTGCTTCCATTGTGTAATGCTCTAAAGGTACAAATTTAATAATACTATTGTTGCCTTTTGTTCTTTCATTGATCCAATCAATCGCCCATTTTAATTTTTCTTTTTCTTCTTCCGAAAAATTACCAGTATTCATATGCTTTCTTTTAAATGTTTTTTCACGATGATGCTCTGCAAATTTTTTATAAAGTTCTGTACCCATAATCGTAACAAGCAAATATTTTCGATATGCTTTTAAATCCATTTCATTTGCAATGATTAATAGCTTTTCATTTTGATCAATGCAACCTAAAATAATTTTTTCTACCATCCAAGATGTTTTACCATTACCACTAAAACTTGTATAAAGTCCAAGCGTACCATAATCCCAACCATTAATTATTTCATTGAATCTTTCGCTATCATGGAAAGGCATTCCTTGATCGGAGTTAACATTTAAATCTTCTACAAATTCTTCTAATCCTTCTAGCAAGTCATAAGCTAAAATATTTGAATCGCTATTGTCTAGGACAACTTTGTTAGTTCTAGCAAGCCAATATTTTTCTAGTTGAAATCGATTTAGTTTTTTGTAATCATACTTACCTTGTTTCTTTAATACTTTTCTTCCAAACAAATCATAAAAATTTCTAAGCAAAGAATATTTTTTAACTTCATCATAGTAAGCATCTATGTTTTCTCTCTTATCTTCTTCCTTTTGTTCTTCCATAATTTCTGATATTGTTTGATAGCCACCATAATCATCAAAGAGGTCTTGCACATTCATTTCTTTTACTGATTGGAAAGTAGATATATCATCGAAGGATTGCAATCCTTTGTTAAACATAAACTCTCCTAATCGAAAATAAAATTTCCAAACATTATTACCGAAATGATTTTCATTTAATTTGCCTTGTTTATAATGAGAAAAAGAAACTGGATGCGACCATAATATTCCTACTAAACATGCTTCTGAAATATATACATCTTCATACAAAAGTTTTGAAACATCAACTTGTTTCTTCACTACCACAACTTTCACCTCTACTCAAACAAATCTGATATGTCGTGATCGTATCCTTTTCTTTTGTATTGACCTTTTCTAGCATTGCCTTCTTCTAATAATCTTTGATGTTTGAGTTCGACAATCTTTGCACTTCTTTTTTCTTGCACTACTTTTTTCTGTGCTTCATATAAATTATCCTCAACGATGCGTAAGCAATATAACATTTCACTTGTTATACTTTTGAAATTTTTTGTTCTTTTTACATACAAACATTTCTTTTTTGACATTTCATATGCTCTTAATATAACTTCATAACTAAAACCCTTTTTCATACCATTTTGATTTTTGATAACGTTATGCATTCGGCTTGTTCCATTTCTTAAATCTTCAATCATGTACCAAAAGTTTTTAGGGAAAAGTGTTGTCTCATGAAGTTCTGTTATAAATTCTAATAATTGTTTTCTTACTTTTAATTCTTCTTGCCTTCCTTTTTCTTCATCTAAAAATAATGGATAACATTCTTTGTGATAATATTTATCTAAATTGTATTCTTCTTTATCCATCATTTTTTCTTTTCTATTAATCCACAATTCATATTCATTGCAGTGTTGACATTTAATACATCTAGCACCTTTAGGTTTCTCTTTCATCTTGCACACCTCTCTTGTTAATCGCTAATAGCTTTCCTACAAGATCATGTACTTCTCGTTCATTTACTACCATATCTACCAAGTGATGGATTCCTCTAAAGTCAAATCGATCAGCAACAATTCTTCTCATTATTTCATCTATGTTATCTCCACGTTTGGCAAGTCTAATTAATCTCTCACGCTCATGGACATTTAAATAAATCGACATGACATCTTTCTCGCCAACTTTTTTTCGCAATGCTTCAAAACCACTTGGAGTACAGACTAAAACAAAATCTCTTTCGTGATAGTTTATCCCATCAAGTGTAAAACCATATTGCCAATCATTGTAAATTGCATGTTCAAGCAATAAATTTTTATCGAGCAATTCATTCTTAAAATATTTTTGTGATACGAAATGATAATCTATATTATTTATTTCATTAACACGCTTTGGTCTAGTAGTATAAGTTACGACTTTAGACATTCCATTTTCCATTAGTTTCTTTTGAATGAAACTTTTCCCACTACCACTTTCTCCAATCAAAACAAATAGCATGAATGGCAACCACCTTTTAAAAAAAGAATAGTCAATGACTATTCTTTTTCATTTTTTATTCCTTCGACCAATATCAACGCTTCTGTCAATTGTTCTCCGCTAAACTTTTTGTAATCATGACAATCATATTTTTCTTTGAATACTTCTTTAATTTTCGCTTTAACTTCTTTACCTACACCTTTAATTGCTTCGGCTACTTTTTCTATTAACGCTTCTACATCTAACTGTTTTTCAGATTCAATGTAGTGTTGTACTGCTTTCTCTTTTTCTTCCGCTTGAATCTCCCTAGCTTTTTTCATTTCTTCAATGTCCTCGAAGTTACTCTCGACTGCAACCTTAAATGTTTCTAAAAATTGTTTTGCATCATATTCAATTTTGTCTGGAACATTTTGGAAGCGTGAGCCTGCTTCTATGTCACCATCACTTCTAAAATAAATATAACGATTATCGATCAGCTTGTTGCCTTCTTTAGATTTTTCGATGTCAACGAAAATAATAAAGTCAGACATATTAATGAAAATATTTCTTGCACGAGTAGGAAGTGAAACAGTTGTTTGGTCATATTCTTTTCCATCTCTTTGAGTAATTTTCTTTTCAGTATTATGACTGATAAGGAATAAGCCATATCCTGCATTGATCAATCTGTTAATGTTCTTCTCAATCAATTCACCAACCATCGAATACCCTGCACCCCAAGGTACATCTGCAATCGTTTTGATCTTACTATCTTTTCTTGCAAGTCGTTCACGTCTTACAACAAAATCACAAGCATAGTTGTAAAGCACATCTAACGTATCAATGCCTATCATTCTGAATGTAAGTTCATTGCGATCTTCAATTAATTGATTTACTAATTCTTCAAACTCTTTATAATTACTAGCACTTACCGCCATGATACCATTTAAAGCCTTATAACCTTTTTCTAATCCTATCAATAATGCTTTGCTTAAATCACCTTTGTAAAATTCTTTTGCTAGTTCATAGAATAATGTTGTCTTACCACTTTTTGGCTTTCCATATATTAGGAATGTATATTCACTTATATCTACTTTAGGTTTATTAGGTTCTAAGTTTTTTAAATCGATCATGCTATCACTCCTTCAACATTTATCGACTAGCTTGTTAGAAGAAAAATAGGAATGATTAGTCATCCCTATTATCATTTCTTCTATCTCTTTTTTCTCTAAAAACAGAAATGAAACATATTATAATAATTGAAATGGTGAATAGTCCATAAAATTGTAAAGCTACTAATAATCTTTCTTGCCAAAATGGATGCAGAAAATTAATCGTTGTCAAATGGGAGATCATCGTCATCAATGTCAAAGTCATCATCGTCATCTAAATCATCATCATCCATTTCATCAGCATCATCACTTCCGAAATTTTCTTCATCTTCATTAAATAAATCTTCTTCCGTATATTTACCTTCGAAATGAGTTTTCTTAACGACACCAGTAACCAACAGTTCACGAATTAGATTACGTTGATAATCTTCTTCGATGGAAACTGATTCGCCACCCCAATCTTCCTCATCGCCTTCATCATCTTCTTCTGCTTTGATAAACTCAATTTCATTTTTGATCTTTCCAACTAAACGAATTTGATCACCAAACTTTAATCGCTTCTTTAAATTTGTTGCCAACTTTTTATATTTTTCAATGTCAATAACTAGTGCAGTATCGATCACATTTGATTTATAATCAATTACTTTTGAATGAATAATTAAACGATTGCTATCCTTGTCCACTTCGAGTTCGTTAATAACAATTGTTTGAGCAAATTCATTTACTTCTTTGAATTTTTCATCTTCAAAATTGCGCTCTTTGATTTTCACACATAAATTCATTTTCATTTTGTAGCGAGTTTTTACTTCGCCTTCATCTGTTTCCCAAGATTCAAAGTCAATTTGCCCTCGGCATTCAACCCAATCGCCTTCTTCAAAATTTTCGAAGATACTCTCTACTGCTTCATACTGCATTAGCTTTTCGCCTTTTTTCTTAGTTGCATCTGTCTTTACTGTAACCGTTCCTACTAACTCAAAATCTCCATGATTATCGTAACGATCTTCCCAATCGATATACTTTTTATTCTTGCGTTTGTCTTTTTCCTTGAAGTTCATAATCATTACATTGTCAGTTTTCATACCGAAAAGTTCTACTCCAACAGTATTGTTCGGAGAAGTTTCAATAAGGAAATTAATCGATTGGTAATCATCACCGTTTTTCGTAACACCCTGTCTATATGCTTTTTCATTATCAATGCCCTTAATTTTGCCGATGACTTTGAATTTACCTTTAGTTTGCTCTAAAGTTTTTGCAGTAGTAGTCACAAAGATCATCCTTTCATGTCGATTTTAAGTCTACAAAGTGTAGTATCTGCGATAAACCTCAAATTATACATTTATAGTTTGCGATTTTATCATATAAAACTTGGTAAAAACATTTACCAAAACTTGTTAAGCACTTATCCAGTTCAACAATTTAATAAAATTAAACTTAGGTTTTTGTTCTTGTAAAGAATAAAATTCATAAAGTGTAAATTTATTATTCATTACATTTTCTATAAAAAGTTCGGTATCGTGTGATGATACTGGACATAAACATAAATTTTCTAGTGCCGATTGCACATCTTTTTCTATGTCTGATCGAAAATGTTTGTATGAATAATACCTCGACTTTAACTTGTGCATTCTGAAATTAAATACATCAAAAATTTCTCTATCTTTTCTTCCAGTATCAAAATTTGTTGTGAAATTTTTTACATCTTCAAGGGAACTGCAAAGGATTTTTAACCATTTAATCGTGTATGGTTCATAGCCGATGTTGTGACAATAGTTGTTTATCTTTGTCTGATGTTCCATGCACTTGATCAGCTTCCTTCCTAACAACTTTGTTGCTTGACTTTATTGTTAGAAAATGATACGAAAGATATTCTTGCCAACTGTTTACAAAAAAGGACAGTCACACCAACGCATTTTTTGAATATTATTTAAGGGTGGAAAAGAAGGAGGTAATGCAAATGATGGATTTTAAATATGAATTGGAAAGAGAAGTAATTGAGATAGAAAAAAGAATTGAAATTATTGAACAGTCTCAAAAAATAATTTCAATTCTTTATGAAGGCGATAGATCATCATTAAAATTTTATGAGGAAAAGGATTATGATTTTGAATTAATACATTTAAAAAATATCCATCAATCATTAATAGATACTTTGAAAGTTATAAATAAAAAGAAATAAGCAGTGCATATGCACTGCTTAAAAATTGTTGACATCAATATTCATATAGTTTTCACCATAAACTTTTATAATTGTTTCAAGATTAATTACATTACGATCTTGCCAGTTGTGAGATACCCCGAAACGCATTGCAATATCTAAATAATCTTGACGTTCTAGCTTCCCTTTTTCTTGTATAATTTTTAATGCTTGATACAACATTCCACTACGTTGAATTTGTTTTGTATTCCATTTCGCCTTCACGCTCTTTAGTGCTTCCACTTCACGTACTACACGTATGCGACTGTACAAAGTACCACGACTACATTTACCTTCATCAAATCCGAGGTTTCTATTTTTAGTAGGTCTTAGCACATACTCACTGTCAATTAATTCTACTTCTGATTTAATCCTCGGATTACTTTCATCCATTTCACCATTCTTCTTACGATAAATTGTTTCAATACTTGCACTGCGAATTAATTCCATAGTACCATTACTCACTTGCAATGTTCTTACTTTGTTTTCTTTTCTGTCACTATCATCATTCAAAGTGATTGTATTTGTATCAGTATCAACATCACTCTTTTTAAGATTAGCGATCTCACTCAATTCAAATCCCATCGCACCTTCAAATAATAAACGAATGATCAATGCATCATTTGCATTTGCTAAAGCAGTCATTGTAATATCATCAATGTCAGCAAAAGAAATTAGATCAGATTCATTTTCAGTTTGATACTTTACATACTCTTTTTGATTTACATCAAACGGATTATCTGATCTCATGTTTTTCTTTTGAGCAAATTTTAAATAAATTGATAAGCTATGACAATTAGATTTTACTGACATAAATGTTGTAGGCTTTAACGTCTTTCTTACAAAGTCCTCTAATTCATCTACAGTAAATGCTCCTAAATCTTTATTCAATTTAGTTTCAATTGATTTAGCATGATGGAAAATTCTTTTAAATGTACGCTTAGATGATTCAACTTTATATTGATCCAAAAATTCTTCTTTAGTTGATTGGTTATATAATTCTTTATTGCTAAATACATGTCTCATTTCATTTCCCCCAAAAATATATATAATAAATATCGATCAGCTTGATATTAGATTTAAAATTATTTATCGATCAGCTTGTATAAACATCTTAACATTGTCGAAAAGCAATGTCAACATTTATCGATCAATTTGTAAATAAAAAAGAAGCAATTGTTACCAATTGCTTCAAGCAATATCATTCGAATTAGATTGTTCGATGTCTGTAAAATATATCAATGGAACATAAGAATTAATTTCTGTTAATGTTCTGATTAAAAATTTTCTTCTACCAATATCTTTTACAGACATACAAATAAAAGCATCGGCTTTTACTTTGTCAGTAGAAAGATCACTTAACAACTGCATCAAACCTTTTCTTTCTTGATAATAATCAGATATCATTACATCATAATAAGTGTTTACAATTTCAATATCATTATTTTCTAAAAAGTTTTCTAAAAGTTCTTGTCGTTTTTTATCTATTTCGTCATTTAAGATAACGACATGATACAAAATAGCTTTCATTGATAGGACACATCCTTTCCTTGTTCCTTCTCAACTATTCTATTATGTAAACAAGTTTATGTATGACATATTTATGACATAATTAATTTCCAAGAATGATAAAAAAACATTGAAGCATTTACAAAAAAGAAAAAGATTATACCAATCATCAGCAACTTAAATAATTTTGTATCGATTTCTTTTCTTCTTTTATGAATAACTATAGTGCTTGCTCCACATGCAATAGTTGCAATGAAATTTCCAGTTAACAATATGCAATCTAAAATTAATCTGTAAATCGGATTAGGAAAAATTAATGAGCATATTATAAAAGAGATAAGTAAAACCATAAAAACAATAATTGTAATGCCTAAAGTTAAAACAATTTTACGATCACTTATGTTAGTTAACATTTCTATTTCCTTTTTCCATTTTCATTTTAATCATATGTGTATCAAGATCAACATTGTCTACTGGATCATTTGCTTTTTCTTTTTTAATAGCTTCCTTCATACAAAATTCTAATGCGAATTGCGATTGCTCTAATGACATATTTTGTTCTTCACATATTTTTATAAACGCTCTCATGACATGCACCATTGGAACAAAAGAACTTTCAACTTTCAAATCACCATGATAACCACCGCAAGGAAATTCACTACCCTCTAATACTCCACCAAAAATACATGAATCAAGTTTTAAAGTTTCACTTTGACCATTAGGAAACTTTAAAGTAATTATTGTTTTGTCTTTTGTCATTTTAATTTCTCCTTTATGTATACATAGGAAAGTCCTATGTAAGTAATCCTTCAACGTGCCATTGTTTTTCACAATGTATTATATATAAACATTCCTTTGCTA
>WUUC01159303.1_pt1 | contig 13903 bp, 13 predicted proteins | sample 6278441 | NCBI WGS metagenome assembly WUUC01 (sample SAMN13675441, study PRJNA597444) | soil metagenome | isolation source: soil | place: USA: Washington | collected 2017-10
AGCGGCCGCCAACCCGCTTGCTCCGACATGTGTCCTTGTGTAGGTATGGGGACGTGGCCCAACGCGCACCCCATCTCTCGCCTCGGTTGATCGCCAAACCGCTCGAAGAGCTTCGTGCCTGGCGCATGCCCGATGGTCGCGACCTCGCGGGCATGCACCGCGGCGTGCTGCGCGCGCTGACGGCGACCGATTCGCTCGCGCGGCTGGAGCTACCCGAGGATCTTCGCGCACCGCGGCTCGAGGACGCCGGCGAGATGCTGCACTGGGATACCGTTTGCGCGTTGCTCGACCAAGCAGTCAGCGAGCTGTGCGGTCCCGTCCATGCGCAGCGCATCCTGCGCCTGCACGGCGTCGCGCCCGGTCATGCGATGCAGCTCGAGCGGCTGCGCGCGCTGGCCGTCCAGCGGCTCAAGCGCTTGCGCGCGCGTGTGGACTTCGCGTGCGGCGGCCTCGGTCAGGCGCCGCCCCCGCGCGACGCTTCGTACGAAGCGCTGCGGCCCGGCCCGCTGCAGTGATCAGCTCTCGGGCTTGGTCTCGGGCGTAGCGGCCGGGGGCGGAACGTAGCCCTCGGGCGCCTTCGAGCCTTCGCCGAAAAAGAACTTTTCCAGCTCGCCGAGCCACACCTTGGTCGCTTCCGGCGTGCCCAGCTCCAGCCGGTACTCATTGACGACCATGGTCGAGTGGGCGACCCAGAGCTGCCACGCTTCCTTCGAGACCTGCTCGAATACGCGCTGCCCGAGGGGGCCGCGAATGGGCGGCTTTTCGAGCCCTTCGGCTTCCTTGCCGAGCTTTACACACTGGACCATGCGAGCCATTGGGAGCGTGTTGTGGTGGCTCTGGGCGGTGACGTCAAGAGTCACCTGCGAAACGGCTCGCGACCTGCTCCGACACAAGTGGCGGCGGAACGGCCGCCGCAAGCATTGCGGAACGCGCTGAAGTATGGAATGTCCCCACCCTAGGCTCTAGGGGTAGATACTTCGATGGAGAGCTCGGGTCGAAATGGGGACGACGCGAAGCGGCCAGCCGGCGAGGGCGCGGAGCCTGCGCGTTCGCCGCTCGAGCGATCTCCGGAGGGGCGCTTCGTCGTGCGCTCGTCGTCGCATCCTCCCCTCGATCACGCCGGCGTCATCGACTCGTCGGGCGTCCACAGCCGGCCGAAGAGCCCGGCGCAGTCCGTAGCGGGGGCTGAGCCCGCACCAGCGGCGCGCGAGGCCGACAAGGCCCGCCCGGGCCGCTCGACTCCTGCAGAGCGTCCGCGCAAGCGCAAGGAGCTCAAGCAGGGCGGGACCTACGTCGCCGACGTGCGCGCGCGTTGCGACACGCCGCGCGCGCTGCCCGGTACCCGCGTCTCCGATCGGCCGAGTCGCGGCGCGCTCGTGTCGACGCAAGAGCGTCCGCTTCCCGCGATCGATGCGTTGGTCGCGACTGCCTCGAACACTGGCGACGGCAATGTCGCGTCACGCAACGTCGAGGAAGTGACCCGCCGCGTCCGCCGTCCAGCGTCGCCGACGTCTATTGCGCCTGCCGCGGTCGACGATGGCATGCCGTGGCGGTCGCTGGTCGCAGCCGGCTTCATCGTCGCGGCATTCATGCTCGCGCTCTGGCTGCTGGGCTAGCGGCGTCCTTACCAGCGCGTGCGGATATGCAGGCCGCGCTCGCTCAGGTAACGCTTGAGCTCGCTTACCCGGTACGTTCCGTAGTGCACCATCGAAGCGACCAACGCGGCGTCCGCGCAGCCTTCCGTCAGCACTTCGTAGAGATGCTCCGGCTTGCCCGCGCCGCCGGACGCGATCACCGGGATCGATACGTTCGTGGCGATCAGCTTGGTCAGCTTCAGCTCGTAGCCCTCGCGCGTGCCGTCGGCGTCGATTGAGTTCACGACCAGCTCGCCCGCGCCGAGCGCTTCGCCGCGCTTGGCCCACGCCAGCGCGTCGACGCCGGTATGCGTACGGCCACCGTGCGTGACGATCTCGTAGCCGCTCGGGATCGCTTCGGTCTGCGTGACGGCGAGCACGTCCATCGACAAGATCGTGCTCTGCGCGCCGATCGCATTCGATATACGCGTGATCAGCTCGGGGTCGCTGACCGCCGCGGTGTTGACGTTGATCTTCTCCGCGCCTGCGAGCCGCAAGCTCGTCGCGTCTTCGACCGAGCGCACGCCACCACCGACCGAGAACGGGATGAACACTTGCTCGGCGACGCGCTCGACGACGTCGAGCATGATCGAACGCCGTTCGCTCGACGCCGTGATGTCGTAGAACACCAGCTCGTCGAGCCCATCTTCGTAGTACTCGCGCGCTTTGGTGATCGGGTCGCCGATGTCTTTCGTGTCGACGAATTTCACGCTCTTGGCGAGCTTGCCGTCGCGAACATCGAGGCAAGCGATGACGCGTTTACTCAGCATGACGGGTTGCCGTCCCAGCGCGCGAACCGCGCGAGCAAGTCGAGCCCGACCCGGCCGCTCTTCTCCGGGTGGAACTGCGTGGCGAACAGATTGTCGCGCCCGAGCGCGCAGCAAAACGGCCCGCCGTAATCGGCTTGGGCCAGCACGTGCTCGGGATTACTGGGCGCGAAGTAGTACGAGTGCACGAAGTACATCGCGTCGCCGGCGGTAATCCCCGCGAGCAGCGGGTGTGGCCGCGCGATCGTGACTTCGTTCCAGCCGATGTGCGGCACCTTGAGCGAACGATCCTCGAGCGTGAAGCGCTTGGTCATGCCCGGCACGAGCGACAGGCCGTGCGTCGGGCCTTCTTCGGAGCCGTCGAGAACCAGCTGCGCGCCGACGCAGATGCCCAGGATCGGCACGCCGCGACCGTGCGCTTCGAGCAGCGCGTCGTGCAGGCCGGAGCGCTGCAACGTCTCCATGCACGTCTTGGCATGGCCGACGCCGGGGAAGATGACGCGGGTTGCGGATTTGACCTTGGCGGGATCCTGCGTGAACAACGCGTCGACGCCGACTGCATCACACGCGCGCTTGACGCTTCGCAGGTTGCCGCCGCCGTAATCGAGAATGGCGAGCATGGCGCGGCATGGATAGCACGTCCGCCGAACGCGGCGAGGCCAAAGCCACGAGACGCGCAGGCGCAAAGCCTGGTAAGAGCAGCAGAGCTGTCCATGATTCTGCTCGTTCGACACGGGGAAACACCGTTCAACGCCGCTCGCGTGGTGCAACCGCCGGATACGCCGCTGAGCGAGCGGGGTCTCGCGCAGGCCGCCTGCATCGCCCGGCGGCTCCAGGGCATGGGTGCCGCGCACGTGCTGGCGAGCGACCTCGAGCGCGCGCGCAAGACCGCCCAAGCGATCGCCGGCGCGACCGGTGCGTCGCTCGAGCTGTCACCGTTGTTGCAAGAGCGGAACTTCGGTGAGCTGCGCGGCCGGCCTTATACGGAGCTGAGCCCGGACGCGTTCTCGCCGGCGTACGCCCCGCCCGGCGGCGAGAGCGGCGCCGACGTGGATGCGCGCGCGGTGCTCGCGTTTCGACTCATCATCGACCGGCTCGCGAGCGTGCAAGGCAATCTAGTCGTCGTAAGCCACGGCCTGTTCGTCGCTGCGCTGCTGCGCGCTCACATGCTCGTGCCCGAGGGCATGGCGATGCCGGATCACTTCGCCAATGCGTCGCTGACCGCGATTGAGCGCGTCGCACCGTACCGCGTGCAGTCACTCAACGACGTCGCGCATCTCGCCGACCTGCACGTCGAGTCCGGCGCAGTCTGACCGCAGTCGGCGGTTCTCTAACCGTTTGCGCTGTTGCGCTTACGAGGATTGAGCGGCCGGGTCTTGCGGACCTCGCGCACGCCGCTCTGCGTGGGGTCAGAGACGCCGAGCCAGTCCGAAGCATCGGTCGCGCGACTGAACGAGCGCACGACTTGGCCTTGCGCGGTGTGAATCACCCATAACGCGAGCGCACGGCCGGGCGCGGACTCCGCGATGTAGGCCGTCTGGCTCGCCTTTGCGCCGATACAGCGCTGCAGCGAAACCAGCTGCTCGCGGGCTTCGAGCTGGTAACCGGTCACGCCCGAGAGGCTGACCACGGCGCGCAGGGTGCTCGGCGCCAGCGTGATCTGGGCGCGGACCTCGCGCTCGCACGATTGAGTTATTTTGCTATCGAGATCGCCCTCCAGGGTGACCTCGAGCCAATCGGTCGCTCGCCGAACTACTGCATAGCGGCCAAGGCCCATCGTTCCGGCCAGCCTAAGGGATCGTGTTCACCAGCCGCAACGCACGGTCGCCACGTCCAAGTATTTTTGTATCGCTGTATGTGCGCGAGCATGTCGCCGGGGCCGTTGTCACCATCTATCCGACACCGTGGCGTTCGGCTGGGCTGCTAGCAGCGCATCGCCTTGAGCGAACAGTCCGGGCAGCCCGCCGGTATGGAGGAACAGCGCCGTGCTCGGTTTATCCGGAAGCTGCGAGAGGCCGAACAGCGCTTTGCCCGTGTACACCGGGTCGAGCACGAGACCGCTCGCGCGCGCCACTGCGCCGATGAAGCGCAGCTGCTCTGGGGTCGCGACCGAGTAGGCGGGCCCTTTGTACGCGTCGACGATACGCAGCGCAGGGGCGTCGGGCAGGCTGGGGACCAGTGCACGCGCTTCCGCGATCAGCCGCGTCGTCACGCCTTCGAAATAGGCCGTGTCGTCGCAGACCGCCATCGCGATCACGGATCGCGCGACGCCGTAGTGGGCTGCGCCGAGCGCGACGCCGGCCGCCGTTCCACCGGAGCCGCAGGCGTGCACTACCGCGTCCAGACGCGGCGGCGCACCTTGGTCGCCGCGTGACAGCTGCTCGCTGAGCTCTGCCATCGCGTCGACGTAACCGAGCGAACCAAGGCCGTTCGAGCCGCCTTCGGGGATCACGTACGGCCGCGCGCCTTCGGCCGCCAGCTCGCGAGCCACCTCCGCCATGAGCGCGTTGCGGTCGCGGTACTGCTCCGGACTGATCGCTCGCAGCTCGGCGCCGGCAAGCGCGTCGATCAGCGCGTTGCCCGTGCTGGCAGGCGGCGGCGGCGTCGCGAGTGTCCGCAAAAGGAGCACCGGCCGCAGTCCGATGCGCCGAGCGAGCAGTGCGGTCGCACGCGCGTGGTTGGACTGAAAGCCGCCGCAGGTAATGACCGTGTCGGCCCCTTGCTCGAGCGCTGCCGCGAGCAGGTACTCGAGCTTGCGGATCTTGTTTCCAGCCTCGGCGCCGCCGGTCATGTCGTCGCGCTTCACCCATAAGCGAGTGCCGACGAGCTCATCGAGGGCGTCGCAGCGAAAGAGTGGCGTCGGAAGGTGCGCGAGTGAGAGCTTGGAAGGCGGCATAGCGCCGCGCATCGTGGCCTAGGAGCGCCCGACGAGAAAGCTTCGCGGTGACCGAGCCGAGGGCTAGTTGGTCGGAGCGACCACGCTGTCAGGCCGCGTGAACTGAGCCTCGTACATGCCCTCGCAGGCGACCTGCTGCGGCATCGTCGGCGTGAAGCGCGTGTAACTGACTTGCCCAGAGAGCTGCTTCGAGTTGTGAACGGCCATGTCACTGCCGGTCATCGTCGACTCGCGCATGCCGTTCTTGGCCATGATTTCTTGCTTCACACGCAGCGAGCAGCCTTTGTGCACGACCTCGGTCACGATATCGCGCCCGAACTCCATGACGGTGGTCGTCTTGAAGCCGCTGTCGCCACCATCGAGGGGCAGAGACGTGGGCGCGATAGGGCCGCAATTGCCTGAGCGCATTACGTAGATCGGCTGGTACGTGCCGACGATGCGATCGCACGTCTCCGCTTCAGGCCCGCACGCTGTGAAGCAAGCGCTGCTTACGAGCGCGAGCGCTGCACTAATAAGTTTCTCGCGTAGTCCCATTGCTTGCTCGCTCCGTGGCACCCAACCAACCCACACACCCGAGCATTAGGTCGCAGATTAGTGGCCGGTGAGCAACGAGCGTACACATAGTACGGGGTTGTTTGCGAGCAATGGCTCACTAAAAATGCCAATGGATTCGCTGAGCAAAGATTTTTGCGATGTGAACGAACAGAGCACAGATCGGGCAGCGAGCCGGCCGACGGCGGCACGAGCCGACAGCGCACCTTGAGGTAATCCCGCGCAAGGGAACAAAGTGTCCGCAACGACCGCCCGCGCGGCCGCCGCTCTGTGCAAGATCGACCCATGCCGCGGGTCGACACGCCGCACCCACCCGCAGTCGATGCACCAAAGCAGTCACAACGATCGACCTTCACGCCGTCCACGCCGGCTTGGCGGCTACGATCTCTTGCGGCGTCTCGGCGTTGGCGGCATGGCCGAGGTCTTCGAAGCCGAGCGCGTCGGGCCGCACGGCTTTCGCAAGCGCGTCGCGCTCAAGCGCATCCTGCCGCACGTCGCTTCGGATCCGACGTACGTGAGGATGTTCGTTAACGAAGCCTCGCTCGCGGGCCAGCTCGACCATCCAAACATCGTGCACGTCTTCGATTTCGGCGAAGAGGACGGCGAGCTCTACCTCGCGATGGAGCTCGTGGAGGGCACGAGCGTGAGCCGCCTGTTGCGCGCGATCGCGGCGGAGCGCCAGACCGTGCCGCTCGACGTCGCGCTACACGTCGGCGTGCAAGCTGCCCGCGCGCTCGCCCATGCGCACGCCCACCGCGGGCCGGATGGCGAGCTGATGCGGGTCGTCCATCGTGACGTGAGCCCCGGCAACCTGCTCATCAGCAAGGACGGCCACGTCAAGCTGGCCGACTTTGGTATCGCGTGCACCGAGCACCAAGAGCGGCACACCGACTCGCAGAGTCTGCGCGGCAAAATCGGCTACATGTCGCCGGAGCAGGTGCACGGCGACGTGCTGACCGATCGCAGCGACGTATTCACGCTCGCGACCGTGCTCGCCGAGCTGCTGATGGGTGAGACGCTGTTCTCGCGCGGCTCTGATCTCGACGTCCTGCTGCGCATTCGCGACGCGGACATCAACGCGCTGCTGCAGTGCACGCGGCACATCCCGACCGACGTTCGCGGCGTTCTGCTCGATGCGCTCGCGCCCGACCCGATGTCGCGGCCCGACGCGCGCTCGCTCGCCGACACGCTGGAGTCGCTCCTGGCGCGGCGCGGCCTCGCGGCCAGCGGACCCGATCGCATCGCGCTGCTGCTCCAACGCTTCGAGCTGACGCCGCAGGACGATCGCGCCGGCCTCGAGGCGGGTGCCAAGCCCACGGAGCTGCTGCCTCCTGAAGCGTTCTCGACCGCTTCGGCCGGGGCGAGCTTCGATGCCGTGTCGCGCGTCAGCTACCTCGCGCATGCGGCGGGTCGGAAGATCGGGCCGGTGCCACTGCCGGAGCTGATGAGGCTCGCTGCGACCGGCGATATCGACGCGCAGACCCCGGTGCAGCGCGGCAACGACGTGGCGCTACCCGCGTCCCAGCTCCCCGAGCTGTCGCGCATCTTCTCGACCCCTGCGCTTCAGTGGTCGAGCGAGGAGTTGACCGGTGCGCGCGCCCGCGGTCAGCTCTCCGGTGCAGGCCTCTTGCCGGTGATCCACGGACTGCACGCGCGCCGTGAGAGCGGCATGCTGTTTCTCGGCGACGGCCTCAAGCGCAAGAAGGTGTACTTCGTCGATGGCCGCCCGGACTTCGTCGCCTCGACGGTCCGCAAGGAGATGCTCGGACAATACTTGCTCGACTACGGGCATTGCCTGTCGATGGAAGTCGACATGGGTCTGGCGATGATGCCGCAGCACGGTGGCCGGCTGGGTGATGCGCTCGTGAACCTCGGCGTGCTGCGGCCGGTGCAGCTGTATCGCGCGGTCACGTCGCAGGTCCGTAGCCGCTATCTCGAGGCGTTTCGCTGGCGCAGCGGGCAATGGGCATTCGTGCGTGGCGCGGAGAGTCGCGAGGAGACGTATCCGATCGAGCAGGACGCGAACGTGCTGCTGCGCGATGCGACGCTCGAGCTACATCCGAGCGAGCTGGAAGCCGCGCTCGCGCCGCTGTGGGAGCGTGTGCTTCGGCCTGATCCGTTCATGCGCAAGACGCTCGACGCGTATCAGCTACCCGATGCGTGGCGCTGGGTTATCGAGCAAGTGAACGGTGAGCAGACGGTGGGCGCGCTGTTTGCGCGCTGTGCGCGTCAGGCCGGCCTCGACGAAGAAGACGCGCTGCGCGCGATCTTCCTCGGCGTCTCGTGCCAGCTGTTCGAAGCTGCGTAATCAGTGCGGATCAGCGCGGGAGAACGTCTTGCGCGCGCTGCCGTAGGAAGTGATCGACGAGGGTGAGCAGCGCCATCGCTTCGACCATCGGGACGGCGCGCGGGAGCACGCACGGGTCGTGACGGCCTTGGGCTTCGAGCGTCACCGCTTCGTTCTTGCTGTTCACGGTGCGCTGCGGTTGCGAGATCGTCGCCGTCGGCTTGAAGGCGACGCGGAAGACGATCGGCTCGCCGTTGCTGATGCCGCCCTGGACGCCGCCGGAGTGATTCGTCTCGGTGCGCGGCATGCCCTTCGGGCCGGGCACGAACGGATCGTTGTGCGTGCTGCCGGACATGCGCGTGCCGGCGAAGCCGGAGCCGATCTCGAAGCCTTTGCTCGCCGGCAGCGACAGCATCGCTTTCGCGAGGTCGGCCTCGAGGCGATCGAACACCGGCTCGCCTAGGCCGGCCGGCACGTTGCGCGCGACGCACTGCACGACGCCGCCCAGCGAGTCTTGATTGCGCCGCGCCGCGTCGATCCGCTCGGCCATGAGCGCGGCCTTGGCTTGATCGGGACAGCGGACCGGATTTTGCTCGACGTCGGCGAGCGTGACGTGCGCGATGTCAATCTCGGCTTCGACGTCTTGAACGCTTTGCACCCAACCGAGCACTTCGATGCCAGCGAGCCGTGCGAGCAGCTTGCGAGCGATCGCAGCCGCGGCGACGCGACCGATGGTCTCCCGCGCGCTGGCGCGGCCGCCGCCCTGCCAATTGCGAATGCCGTACTTGGCGTCGTACGTGAAGTCCGCGTGTGACGGCCGATAAACGTCCTTGAAGTCGTCGTACGAGGAGGAGCGCGCGTCCTGGTTCCGGACCAGCATCGCGATCGGAGTGCCTGTCGTCTTGCCGTCGTGCATGCCCGACAAGATCTCGACCTTGTCCGCCTCTTTGCGCGGTGTGGTCAGCTTGCTCTGGCCAGGCCGGCGACGGTCCAGATCGTGCTGGATCTCAGCCACGGATATCTCGAGCCGAGGCGGGCAACCGTCAACCACGACGCCGACACCACCGCCGTGCGATTCGCCGAACGTTGAGATACGAAACAATGTCCCGAAGACGCTCGACACGCGTGTTGGCTCCGTCGGCTGCGCTCGCGGGTGCGTCGCGCTTGGCCAGATTGCAGGCTCGCTGCGGCTGGCGCGAGTATGCGACCGGGTCGTGCCGCATGCCAGGGCAGTGGGGCGCTGCTATAGTCGCAAACGATGCGTGAATCCAGCGCCAACCCCTTCCTTCGCATCGAACATCCCATTGCGTTCGATCGCATGTCGGCCGAGCACGTGCGGCCCGCGGTGCACGAGCTTTTGTCGGCCGCGCAGCTCGAGCTCCAGCGCATGGAGGCGGACCAGTCGCCGTGCACCTACGACAGCGTGCTACGAGCGCTCGAGGAGCTGACCGAGCCGCTCGGCCGCGCGATGAACGTGATAGGGCACCTCGAGAGCGTCGCGACGACGACGGAGCTGCGCGACGCGTACAACGAGGTCCAGCCGGCCGTAAGCGCCTTCTTCTCCTCGATCTCGCTTTCAGAGGGGTTGTGGAAGCGGCTCCAGGCCTTCGCGCAGACCGGCGAAGCCCGCGAGCTCCCCCCGACTCAAGCGCGCTTTCTCAAGAAGACCCTCGAGTCATTCGAGCGCGAGGGCGCGCAGCTGGACGCCGCCGGCAAGCAGAAGCTGCAGGCTATCAACGTCGAGCTCTCCGAGCTGACCACGAAGTTCGGGCAGAACGTGCTCGACTCGACCAATGCGTTCGAGGTCGTCCTGCCGGACGACAGCCGGCTTGCCGGCGTGCCGGAACGCGCGCGGCTCGGAGCGCGCGACAGCGCCGAAAAAAAAGGGCTGAGCGGCTACCGGCTAACCCTTCAGGAGACGAGCCTCTTGCCGGTGTTGACGTACGCCGACGACGGCGGCCTGCGCGAGCAGCTGTATCGGGGCCACAACACGCGAGCCACGAGTGGCGCGCACGACAACCGTGGTCTAGTCGCGCGCATCCTCGAGCTGCGGCGTCAGAAGGCGCAGCTGCTCGGCTTCCGCGACTTCGTCGACCTCGTGGTGAGCGACCGTATGGCGAAAAATGGCCAGCGCGCGCGCCAGTTCTTGGAGGATCTCGACAGCCGGTCGCGCGCCGCGTTCGAGCGCGAGAAGGACGAGCTGACGGCGTTCCGGCGCGAGGTAGACGGCGACCCGAAAGCGACCATCGCGCCGTGGGACGTGAGCTACTACGCCGAGAAGCTGCGCACGCGCCGCTACGAGCTCGACGAAGAGATGATGCGCGCGTACTTCCCGCTCGAGAGCGTGCTGAGCGGCATGTTCGACCTCGTGCAACGCCTCTATGGCATCCGCGTCGAGCGCGACGACGAGATGCAGGTCTGGCACGAGAGCGTGCGCGGCTACCGCGTCAGCGATCACGATGGATCGACGCTCGGCGTGTTCTATGCCGACTTGTTCCCGCGCGAGCAGAAGCGCGGCGGCGCGTGGATGAACGCGTTCGTGACCGGCGAGCCGAGCGCGCAAGGCTTTACCCCGCACGTCGGCCTGATCTGCGCGAACGTGACGCCTTCGCTCAATGGCGCGCCGTCGCTGCTTAGTCACCGCGAGGTCGAGACCATCTTCCACGAGTTCGGGCACCTGCTGCATCACCTGCTGTCACGGGTCGAGGTGCGCAGCTTGTCCGGCACGAGCGTGGCCTGGGACTTCGTCGAGTTGCCTTCGCAGATCATGGAGAACTTCTGCTGGGAGCGCGCATCCCTCGACATGTTCGCGCGGCACCACGAGACCGGCGACGTCATTCCAGAAGCGCTCTTTACGCGGATGCGCGCGGCCCGCACGTTCCGCGGTGCGAGCGGAATGATGCGCCAGCTCGGCTTCGGGCTGGTCGATCTCTTGTTGCACATGGACTTCGATCCGAGCTCGCAACAGGACGTGCTGGCGTTCTGCCGCAGCGTGATGGAGCGGTTCTCGCCCGCGCCGCTGCCGAACGAGTACGCGATGATTACGAGCTTCGGCCATTTGTTCGCGCACCCGGTCGGTTACGCAGGCGGCTACTACTCGTACAAATGGGCCGAGGTGCTCGACGCGGACGCGTTCAGCAAGTTCCGCGGCGACGGCCTGTTCTCGGAATCGGTCGGCTCGGACTTTCGGCACAAGGTGCTGGCGCGCGGCGATAGCCGTGACCCGATGGAGCTGTTCGTCGACTTCATGGGCCGCGAGCCGGATCTGAAGCCCTTGCTGGAGCGCTGCGGTATTACGTCGGAAGCGGCCTAGAGGTGGTCGTTCGTCTCGGGCGCTTCGCTCGGGGCGTGCTGCGCGGGATCGGGGGCGTTCGGGTCCTCGGGCACCGGCGTCGCCTCCACCTCCGGGTTTTCGTTCATCACCGAGTGGCCGAGCGGGTGCTTGGTTCGCTTGGCGCAGCGCACCTCTTCGGGCCGCTGGCCGGGGCGCGGCCACGATGCGTACTTGATGCGCGCGAGGCTGCCGTTGCGGCGCTTCACGCCGGGCCGAAACAACGGCGCGGGATCGCAGTTTTTATTCTCATGGATGAGCTCGAAGTGAACGTGCGGGCCCATGCTGCGGCCGGTGCTGCCGACCTCGGCGATCACGTCGTTCCTCTTTACGAGCTGGCCGGCCTTCGCGAAGTTGATCGAATTGTGGGCGTACAGGGTGACCCAGCCGCCGGCGTGCACGATCATCACCATGTTGCCGAAGCCTTTTAGGCCGTCGCCGGAGTAGCCGACGATGCCGTTGGCGGCCGCGCGCACGTTCGTTCCGAGCGGGCTCATGATGTCCATCGCCTTGTGGTAGCCGCCCGCGCCCGAGCCGTAGCCGCGCGTGAACCAGCCTTTGTTCACAGGCCATTTGAGCGTTCCGCCGAAACGGCCCGCTTCGAGTGCGGCGGTCGACCAGCGCTCTTCGACGTAGCCATGAAGCAGCCGGCCGGCGGCGGCGACCGAGCCCAGACCGAGGCGCTTGGCCTTCGCGAGGGCTTGTCGTTCGAGGCGCGTCGGCTTGCGCTCGATCTTGCCTTGCTTGTTCTTTTCGACGCCCGGAAGGAACAGGCGCTTGCCGTCGCGTAGCTTGCTCGCGTCGTCTTCGCTCAAGCGATTCGCGGTCATGATCTCGCGCACGCTGACGCCGTACATCTTGGCCAGCTCGGAGAGCGTCTCGCCGGGCGCGAGCTGGTGGGTCACGCCTTTGCGCGCGGCCGGCTTCTTGTGTGTGATCTCGCTCAGCTTCACGCCGGGCACGACGATCGGCGCGCCGATCTGCAAGTTCGCGAGCTGCTCATCGGTCGTGATGCCGTTGCGCGCCATCAGCAGGCTGAGCGGCACGCCGTACACGCGCGCGAGCATCGATAGGCTCTCGCCTTCTTCGAGGTAGTGGATGGCTCCGTCGGCGGGCGCCGGTGCCGGCGCGGGGGCTGGAACAGCCGGTGTTTGGGCGCCGGCGACGCCGGCGACGCACAGCAGCGAGAGCGCGAGCAGACGACTGGCCAGACCCGACATCGGCGCCGTATCTAGCAGCCGGCGGCCGCGGCTCAAAGCGTCCTTGCCGGCGAGGACGGTGCATGGTCGAGTTCGGCCCATGGCCAGAAGACGCCCGGTTGCGCTCAGCATTGCGGGCTCCGACCCGTCCGGTGGTGCCGGGATTCAGGCGGATCTGAAGACCTTTCACCAGCACGGCGTGTACGGCTGTGCCGTGATCAGCCTGCTGACGGTGCAAAACACCGAGCGGGTAGAGGCGGTGGAAAACGTTAGCGCATCGCTGGTCGGCGCTCAGCTCGACGCGCTGCTCGCGGACGTGGAGGTCGCGGCAGCCAAGACCGGCGCGCTCGGCTCGGCGGACATCGCGGAAGCCGTCGCGCAGCGCCTGGCCGGCCGTTCATTCCCACTCGTGATCGACCCGGTGCGCATCGCTTCGCACGGGGCCGTACTGCTCGAGGATCGCGCTCGCGAAGCACTGCTGCGCCAGCTGATTCCGCGCGCCGCGCTGATCACGCCCAACGCCCACGAGGCCGAATGGCTGACCGGCCAGCGCGTGCGCTCGCTGCACGACGCTCAGCGCGTGGCCCGCGCGTTGCTCGATGCAGGCGCCGGTGCGGTGCTGATCAAGGGCGGGCACCTCGAAGAAAGCGATGCGATCGACGTGTTCGCGGATCGCGACGGGTTGCACGAGCTGCGCGGGCCGCGGGTCCCGGGCGTCTCGGCCCACGGCCTTGGCTGCACCCTTTCCGCAGCGATTACCGCGCGCCTCGCGCTAGGCGAGGGTGTTCTGGAGGCTTGCCGCGCCGCCAAGCACTGGCTCAAGGCGGCGCTCGAATCGTCCCCCACGATCGGGCGCGGCCGCCGCCCAGTCGATCATTTTGCGGCACTTTCCGCTGTTTCCTCGGAAAAGGATCACGCGCGATAGCCCGTGAATTTCCTGCGGCTCGCGGGATTTTTGCTGGTCTCGACCGCTCTTGTTAGGCACAACGGCAAACCCCCGGTTCGCGCGGCATGCCGTGAGCGAAGCGAACCTCGTGAAGGGGTGGGCCCCGGCGGCTTTGCCGGCGGGGGGGAACGGCGACGTTCCCGGTAACTAGAGGCAGCGAAATGGCGAAGCGTAAGAGTCAGACCGATCTGTTCGATCCGGGTGAGCCGCCGCCTCCGATCATCGATGCGTCCTTGTCGTCGGAAGCGCAGCGCCGCTACCTGCACTACGCGCTCAGCGTCATCACGGCGC
>WUUC01075031.1_pt1 | contig 13898 bp, 11 predicted proteins | sample 6278441 | NCBI WGS metagenome assembly WUUC01 (sample SAMN13675441, study PRJNA597444) | soil metagenome | isolation source: soil | place: USA: Washington | collected 2017-10
AGGCAGATTGCAACCACGACGACTCGAATCTGAAAAGAAGCCAGACGAGTTAGACGATTCCATCCCTCCCATTTCTGCCGCCAGTGCTGCGGGGATCTTCGCCGAAGGCTCCCGATTCGGTACCTACGTGATAGGGCCCTGCATAGGCCACGGCGGGATGGCTCGGATTTATCGAGCCGAGCATCAGGGCCTTCAGCGGCAGGTTGCGTTGAAGGTGTTGATCGACGCCGTGGCCCCCGGAACCGAAGGTAGGGCCCGGTTTTTACGCGAGGCCCGGATCGCCGCCGCCATCAAGCATCCCAACGTGGTCAACATTTTCGACATCGGCGTCGAGAGTCGGATTCCGTATCTGGTGATGGAGCTGCTGGTCGGGCAGGACCTGGAGGCGCTGCTTCAATCCCAGTCGGCGCTGAGTGAAGGCAGCATCATCGACATCGCCGTGCCCGTGGTGGCCGGGCTGGTGGCGGTGCATGACGCTGGCGTGGTGCATCGGGACCTCAAGCCCGGCAACATTTTCCTCTCCAGGGGGCCGCACGACGAGGTCCAACCCAAGCTGCTCGATTTTGGCATCTCGCGAGCGACGGGGGGCGACAAGCTGCGCCTGACCTCCACGCAAGGCCTGCTCATGGGCACTCCGCTGTACATGTCGCCGGAGGCGTTGATGGGTGCTGACATGACGGCTCTCTCGGACCAGTATTCCCTGGGCGTCGTGCTGTATGAGGCGGCGACGGGCATCAACCCCTTTGTCGCGGACAACGTGGGGGAGACCATCCGCCGCGTGACGACGGGAGAGTTCCCCCCGCTCTCCGAGCACGCCATTCGTCCCTCCCGGCGGCTCTCGGCCATCATCGAGCGAGCCATGAGCCTCGACCCGAAAGATCGATTTCCGGATATGCGCGCGCTGGGTCAGGAGCTGCTGACGCTGGCCGGGCAACGCACGCGCATCACCTGGGGCTTGTCCTTTGGTGAGGTGGCCGCGTCGGCACGCCCGCGGGCTGAGCTGCCCCCCAGCAAATCCAGATCGGCCCAGACACTGGGCCGCGGCACGAGCAAGCTGGCGGTCGCAGGCTGGCCCAAGGCGCTGGCGGCCATGGTCGGCGTTGCCAGCCTGGCAGCGTTGCTTCGCTGGAGCGTCACCGGGAGCCCCGGCGCGGAGCCATCCTTCAACGGCAGCGGCCCGGCAGACTCGTCGGACGTCACCGTTCAATCCGAGGTCCGCTCGCTCACGCCACGCGAAGAGCCCCGGAGCGTACGCGCCGCGAGCGTGGCACTGTCCGCACCGTTACCCGCACCCTTGCCTGACCCCGAGCCCCGCATCGCGCCGGCGCAGGAGCCGCCGACGGGCACTGATGAGCCCGTGGAGGAGGAGCCGGAACCGGCTGAAGATGAGGTGGAGCCCGAAGAGCAGCCCAACCGTCAGGCGTCGAGAGCTCGGCAACGCCCAGCTCCTGTGAGCCGCCCCCCCGCACCTCGGCCCCGGCCCGATCCGCCGAGTCCACGGCCCGCGGACGAGTCTGTCGAAGCGCCGGAGTGGATTATCTCGCCCTCTCATAGCCGGGCTCGCCTGCCCCGTAAGTCGGTCACGAGCGGAACAAACGACGCGCTGATCTTCGACTGACGCGCGCCTCGACGGACGTGTTTTCAGAGCCAGACGGACTGAACCCGCTGCGTCGAGGGGCGCGGGGGCCGTGGGATTCGCAAGCTCAGGCCAGGAGCTCCGGCATCGCCCCGGTGCTGATCTCGGGGTCCCGAGCCTGGCCGAAGGCTAGGACCGGCACCCCGAACGCCTCGCAGATCGAGACGAGGACATGGTTGTTCGCCGCGGCCTTGCCCTGCACCCGAAGGTGCCGCCCGCCACGCAAGCCCCCACCGGCGAGCAGCGTCGGCACGCCTCTGGAGCTGTGACGGGAGGGATCCCCCATGTCACTGCTCGCGTAGATCAGCGTTTCGTCGAGTAGCTGCCGCTCGGCCAGGCGCTGCATCAGGCGCGCGACTTTACTGTAGCCATAGCGGTTCTGGCGCGCCAGCGGCAGCCAGCTCTCGGGTCGTCCCGCTTGCCCCTGCCCGCGCGCTCGATAGCGGTGGGAGACGTCGAAATGAATATCATCCGGCATGCCAGCGATCAGGCGCGTGCGGCTGAGGTCGTTCAAGAACAACGTGGAGAATCGAGTCAAGTCGCAAGCCAGCGCCTGGACGAGCAGATCGATCTGCAGGTCCGTGATGGCGTCGAAGTAGCGGGCGGCTCCGGAGCCCGCGTGCACGCTCTCAAAGGCCGCAGGTCGCGCCGGCACGGCGCACGCCGCCTCGAAATGGCGGAGCCGCCGTTCGAGCTCACGCTGCGCGGTCAAGTGCTGGTCGAGCTTGCTGGCTTCGGCCCGAGGCAGACGCGCCGACACGGCTCGCAGCTGGTCGCCGAGCAGATCGAGGCTGCTTTGTTCACGTGCGCGGCGGGCGCGCAGCTTCTCGCCAGCGTCCCTGTCGTTGGGCAGGATCAGCTCACCAAACAGAGCGTTGAACAGCTCGCTCGGATCGATGCGCTTGGGTACGGGGCGCCCGCCCGGAAGATAAGAAATGTTGGAGCCCAGGTCCATCTGCGCCGCTCCCACACCCAGCGTCAGACAGCTGTGCGGGGTGGCTGAGCCCAGACCGTGCCCCACGGCCAGAAACTGATCGATGGAGGCATTGTCACCATCCGCGCCGCTGCCCGTCAAAATGACGCGCGCCCCCTCGTGGCCAACGGTGCCCCCTTCAATGCCCGCCGCCAGGTCCACGCCGTCAATGACCACGATGCGGTCGCGAAAGCTCTGGCCAAAGCTCGCTGGATCGTCGAAGGGCTGCAAGCTGCAATGTTCGTAGCTCAGGTCAAAGCCTGCGCCCGGCACCCAGAGCTCGCGCGCCACTCCATGCGGCGCATAGATTCCGACGAAACGCCGCGCTCTGGGCACGCCCGCCACCCCTGGACGTTCGTCCGCCGCCGCACAGCCGGGCCTGAGCAAACAATGCAGGAACGGACCCACGGCGAGCCCGTAAGCACTCATTCCCAGAAAGTCGCGGCGCGACCGTCGGACACCAACTACTCGGGACCTCGTCACAGCGTCGGCTCCACGTTGCTGCGTTCCATGAACGTGGAGCTCTGGATATAGGCGACCAGGATCCGGAACAGATCTCGCCGATCTGCCTCTGGCAGTCGGCTCCGTTCCAACAGGAACGCCGTTTCGGAGAGCGCGCCGGCATGGCCCGTGAAAAAGCGAAACGCCTGACGCGCGAAGCATTCGTGCGCCCGCGCGTTGCCAGCGAGCCAACGGGAGAGGTCTCGGCTATCGCGGAACGCCTGCGGCCCCTCCGGGCCGTCATACTGCGTGCTCGAGTCGATAGGGCGCTGGTTTTCCTCCAGGCGCGCTCTGCCGACGAAGTCGAAATTCTCGAAGGTATACCCCAGCGCATCGATGGTCCGGTGACAACTGCGGCAGGTCGGGTCCTCGGAGTGTTGGGCGTGGCGCTGACGCGTCGTGAGCCGGGGATCCGCGGGCGGAAACGTCACCTGAATTCCGAGCTCCGCCGGGCGCGGGAGCTCCACGCACAGCAGGCGCTCCAGGACCGCCTTGCCGCGCAGCACCGGCGCCGTCTGGCTCTCGTGCGAATAGACGGCCAGAAAGCTCGGCTGTTGCAAGAGCCCCAGCCGGGCACTGCCCGCCAGGGGGACGCGGCCGTAATGGCCCGCGTCCTCTGCGGGCGGGAGCCCCTGGAAGGTGTGAAGCGAGGCCGGGATCACGGTGAAGTTGGCGGTGAGTAGCCGATCGAGCGACGCGCCCTCGTACATGAAGACCTCGTCCACGAACGCATCCGTTTCTGCGAGCAGCCCCAGCCGCAGCTGCCGGTCATCGGGGATTGGTTTGGTGAGCGTGCCGAGGACATCCAGACCCAGCCATTCACGAACGAAGCGCCGGAACTGAAATCGCGTCTCGGATTTACCGAGCAGGCGCCAGGCGTGCCGCGCGCGCTGCTCGGACCGCGCTAGCTCACCCGCCGCCGCGGCCTGGAGCAGCAGCTCGTCCGGCGGACCTCCGGTCAACATGTACGCGAGCACGCTGCCCGCCTCCTCGGAGGTCAAGCGCGCGGTCCCCGGCGCGACCGGCACTCCGAGCTCGCTCACGTACATCAACTGTGGCGATACCGACAGGGCGGCGACGACCTCCGCCACGCCTCCGTAGAACCCGGCGTGCGCGAAGCCGAGCTCGAACAGGGGTAGGATGGCGTCGACCTCCTCGGGGCGCACGCTCCTGCGGTACGCGCGCCGGGCGAAGGTGGTCACGAACTCACGCGCGCAGCTGGCCAGCGCGGGAGAACAGGGCACCAGCTCCAGCGGGTGGTTGCGCACGGCGCGTTCGGCCAGGGCACGCGCCAGCTTGCGCGCCTCGGCCAGATAGAGTGGATCCACTGCCTGTCGACCGTTAGAGGAGAAGCCCAGCACCAGGACGTCCTCCGGAAAAGTGGCGGGCAACTCCACCCGCTCGAACGTGAGCTCGGACAGCGTCCGCGCGTATTCGGCATTTGAGAGCCGGCGCAGCCGCACGGGCAGCGCAGCCGTCGTCGAGCCGCTTGCCGCGCTGCCCTCGCCGACGCGCAGCGCGGCGCTCGAGACCGCGGACTGGCAGGCCGCGCCTCCGAGGCTTCCGAGGAGTGCCGCCAGCAGAGCGACGCCGCCGGAAGCTCTCACTTCGTCGACCGCTGGATAAAACGCACGTCGTCCAGCCAGAGCTCGGCGGGTTGATCCTGGCGCCCGATCGCGAAGTTCACCGCCAACAGCTCCTTCAAGCTCAGGCGCGCCGGCGTGCCCCAGCCCTGCTGCGCAAAATCCGCCCAGGCCAGGCGCTGCTCCTTCCACTCTTCCGTGAGGAAGACGTATGCGCCATGGCTATCCCAGCAGCTGCGCTGACAGCGCCCCTCCTGGTCGCTCGGCGTGGTCTCCGGGATACTCAACCCCACCCGGATGCGACCGCTACCTCGCGCCATGAACGAGATGCCCTCGAACGCCTGGGCGTTGAACGGACATTTGATGCCCGCCTCGGGCACGTACCGGAGTTGAAACCCCAGCACTCCGCCCCAGTCGCCAAAACCCTCCACCTGGTAGCGCACGGCGTAGTTGGAGCCGCCATGCCCACCGCGTACCGCCGCGTAGCTCTCCGGCACCTGCTTACCGCCGGGGGACCCGTCATTGGCCGTGTACCAGCTGCCGTGGCGCCCGGGCACCGGCCTCAGGAAAATCGAATCCTGCTCGAAGTCGGCCAGCAGCGGATCTTGATCCAGCGCCGGAACATCCTGGCAACGTCCGACATTCTCGTCCACCACCCGAGTGCCGAGCGCCTCGCCAAACCCGGCGCGCTCCCCTCCGAACGGCTTGTGCTCCGAGGACGCCAGCTGGGGCGGCGGCTCCCGCGGCGTGGCGACGCAGCTCCAGAACACAGCGAGCCCCAGCGCCGCCGTGGACGCTCTGCTGAATGATACGACCCTGGATCCCTCGCGCAGCCACATCTCGTTGGATATAGCTCCATTGGCGCTGGCGGCGAGCGCAGGCCTGACGGGTGCCGTTTTCCGATGCCCGAAACGGCGTCGCGCTCCGGGATTAACGCGGCGCGCGGCGCCGGGCCACGCCCGGCGCGGCTTCACTCCGCGTCAGCCGCCCATCGCCATCGCGGTCTCGACGGGTAAACCTCTGCTCGGCAGCCTGCACGGCCTCCGCGCGCGTCACGGTGCCGTCGCGGCTGGCGTCCCAGCGCGCCCAGGGCCGCGGCAGGCTGCCCGGAGCCCCAGCCGAGCGCTTGCCGCGCAAATAGCTGCGCTGCAACTCCGGTCGCGTCAGGGATCCGTCCCGGTCGCGGTCCAGCCGTGCCCAACGGCGCGGAGGCAGCGACACCTCGTCCCCCGTCAGCAGCCCATCCTGGTTGCGATCCAGCTCCAGAAAACGCTCCTCGAAGCGCCGGGTCCGCCAGGAGCTCGCCCCTCGCCTCGTCTCCACGCCCGTCACGCGGCCGTCGCGGTCGAGATCGAACGCCTCGAATAACCTCAGCGCGGCGGCGCGTGCCTCGGCCAAGGTCACGATCTGATCGCGATTCAGGTCGCTGCGCGCGAAGAGATCCGTACCGAAACGAGCCGGGTGCTCCGCACCGGACGCGAGACCCACGCTGGCGATCGTCAAGCCGGCGCAGGTCAAGAGCGCTGAGATCGCGTATTTCTTCATCGGAGTCCCTACGTCTCAGCAGCTGGCCTCCTCCCCGGTGCCGCGCCTTTTCCGTGGCGGCGGAGCCAACCCGCGCGCGGCGGCGCGCCGCACGCGCTGTGTGTCCAAAGCCGGTTGCCTGCCGCGCCCACGGTACGAGGCGGCGTTTGGACCCAGCAGGTCCGGGATGCGCACGCGTCAGGGAAGGCGTCTGGGGTCGCGTGCCTCGAGCTCGTGCCGGGTCGGTCCTGTCTCAGAAGTAACAATCGTCAGGTCGGTCTCGGACTGTTGTTTCACGGCTTCGTCGTCTGGCGAGAGACAGGGCACGCGGCGCCGAAGGAGCCGCAAAAAAACAAGGGAGTGTCGCGTCTCGGCTGCGCCGAGCGCGCCGTGACATGGGCCGCCGCGGCCAAATCGGCCCGTGTCACCGCGCTCGTGACTTGCGCGACGCGACACTAGGCGAGCCGCACTGAGCGCGCTACGCTCACCGGGAAGGCGCCCGCCTTCGCCTCGTTCAGCCCATGTTTCCACATAGCTTACGCCGTCGCGCCCGCAAATCGCGCGCCACTCCCGCCCCGAACAAGCTGCAGTACCGGGAGCCCGCACGCCGCTGGCGGCGCCCGCTCGGCTGGGCCGCGTTGATCACGTTGGTCGCCGCCGCTCTCTACTTCGCGACCGAGAACGAACGCCCCTCGCCTGCTGAGCGGGAGCTGGAGGTGCGTTCGGAGGCGCTCACGCCGCCGCGCTGAGCCTCGCGCGGTCGCGAGCCAGCGCGTTGTCCACGGCGGACATCCGCGCCGTGGCAGCGGCGCTTTTAGGGCGGGGCGTCCGCGGCCACCCAGGCATCGATCAAGGCCAGCTCTTCTTCGGTGAGACAGCCCGCCGCGCCCACTGGGCCGGAGCACGACGGTGGCATGAAACCCGCGGCGCTGGCGCCCGAGCCCCTGATGGCGATGCGCTCGTACACAGGCCCGTTCAGCGTGGACGTGCTCTGGGTCGCCTCGTAGGCGTCGTCCACGTCAGGCGCGGCGTGCCCCGGCAGGAAGGGATTGGCGGCGCTGTGACAGCTCGACCCGCTGCACTTGGCGAGCAAGATGGGGTGGATGTCCTCTGCGAAGCTCACGGCGTCGCCTCCCATGCCACCCATGCCGCTGCCCGCGCTGCCCGCGTCGGGTGAGCCCGCGTCCGAGCTCGAGTCGTCGCCACAGGCCAGGGCGAGCCAGCTCGCCGCCAACAAGCCCGCTACACAAGTTCCGAATCTCGACATTTTACTTCCTTGGCTGTGTGGGTCTGCTGCACCTGAGCAATGGGGCGGCATGGCGGGCTCAGCGGATCGGCTCGAGGCCGCGCCCGGTGGGTTCCGTTCGATATCGCCCCAAGGCTTGCATCATCGCGTCAGTGAGGACGGTACGCGCGGGTGCGCCTAGCGCGGATTACACTGGGTGATCCAGGCCTGCACGAGCTCGAGCTCCTCGATCGTGACGCAGCCTGGATCACCCGGGCCAGCCCCGTTCGCACAATTATTGGGAGGCTCCGCGAAGGAGGGCGGCATGCCGCCGCCGTTGATCCTGTCGAACAACGTTTGCCCCTGCTCCACTGCGTCGGCATAGGCCACGCCGAGGTCCGAGCTGCCCACGTTGTGACCCGCGCTCCCGTCGCTGACGTGGCAAGGCCCGCAGCGTTGCGCGAAGATCGGCTGAATGTCGCGCGCGAAGCTGACGAGCTGCGAGCCATCGCTGCTGGCGTCTCCCGCGCTCGCGTCCAGCCCCCCCGCGTCCAACGCGCCAGCATCCAGGCCGCCAGCATCGACTCCAGCGTCGCCCGCACCGGCATCCGGAACGTTGGGACAGCCGGCGGCGCCGCCCGTTCCTGCAGCTCCTCCACTGCCTGCCGCACCCGAGCTGCCCGCCGCCCCACCCGACCCGGCGCTCGCACCCGCGCCCGCAGAGCCGGCAGCACCGGCGCTGCCGCCGACGGAGCCGCCGCTCCCGATCGGTCCGTTCCTGGGCACGTCGGACCCGTCATCGTCCGAGCACCCCGTCCAGAGTGCGAAAAACATACCTAAGGTCAGACCGGCAGCGAGCTTGTTCACCGGTTGCAGCATGCGAGGGCTCATTCGAGGGTTCATTCAGGCTCATCGGTACGGAGTGAAGCGGAAAAAGGCTAAGCCGCTCGATTAAAGCGACCGGTGTCGAACGTACGGCGCGTGGTGGTCAGCGCCATGTCTCATTGCGCCCGGGCAATTGCGCCATGTCTCATTGCGCCCGGGCAACGGGTCAACAACCTGCGTATGCGGTGCCCACACGGTCGTCAGAGCACGACGAGAAAGCCCTATTCTTGTAGAACGCGGAAGGTTTCAATCCATCAGAAAAATCACGCGGGTGATGCTTTCCTCGGGCCGCGCCGGCTTACCTACCTGCGGCGAGCAGCCGGCGCCAGACGGCGACGGGAGTGTTGAAAGCACGCAGCTCATGTTTACGCAATTCTATCACACGCAAACATTACACATCTAACATAATCGAAAAGCCTGACGCTATCGGCATGGCGATAGCCGCGCTAAGACGCCGCCATGACTGAAGTCGAGCACAAGGGAGCAGCTCCGGAGCGCGTGGGCCTGTTGGGCCTGGGGATCATCGGCAGCGTCTGGGCCAGCCACTACGACGCGGCTGGCTTGCTCGTGGCGGCCTGGAATCGCTCGCCCAAGCCGCAAGCTCCGAAGCTCGTGGCCCACCCCGTGCAGGTGGCTCGCGAAGCGCGGGTGCTGCACATCGTGGTCTCCGATCCGGCCGCGGTGGATAGCCTGCTCGCGACGTTGGAGCCCGAGCTGGGCCCGGAGCATCTGGTGATCCAGTCGACGACCATCGATCCCGAGAGCGCCGGCCGCTTCGCGAGCCGCGTCAAGGCGCGCGGCGCGAGCTACGTGGAGGCGCCCTTCATGGGCAGCCGTCCCGCCGCCGAGCAACGCAAGGTGGTGTTCTTGCCGGGTGGGGAGCGGGCGGCGCTGGATCGGGCAGCCCGGATCCTGTCACACCTGTCGGCCGTGCATGACGGCGTGGGCACGCCGGAGCAGGCGGCAGCGCTCAAGTTGTCCTTCAACTTGCACGTGGCCATCAGCATGCAGGGCATCTGCGAAGGACTGAACCTGGCGCGCCAGGCGCAGCTGCCCGATGCCGCGTTTTTCCAGGTCCTGCAAGCGACGGCGCTCTGGTCCGGCTTCCATGCCGCAAAAGAGCCCAAGCTGCGCACCGGCGATTTTGCGCCGCAGTTTTCGATCAAACATATGCTCAAGGACATCCGCTTGGCGACAGAGCTGGCCAGCACCGGCACGACCCCGCTCGGTCTCGCGGTCAAAAAGCAGCTGGAACGGGCCAGCGAGCTCGGTTTCTCGGACGACGACATGGCAGCCCTGATCAAGGTCTTGTAATTATGCAACTCACTCGACACTCCACCCCAAGCGGCCCACGCTGGGCCAAAGATGGCCAATTTCTGGCCGAGAGCTTCCGGCTCGGCCTGTTGCTGGAGCTCTCGCTCGACTTCCTCGGTCCGTTCCTCGACAGCGTGGTTACCAGCGAGCCCGCGCGAGGTCCGCTCTTGCCGCCGGTCGAAAATGATCACGAGGTCTGGGCCAGCGGTGTCACGTACAAGCGGAGTCGTGAAGCACGCACCCAGGAATCAGCGGTCAAGGACGTGTACGAGAAGGTGTACGTGGCCAAGCGACCCGAGCTATTCTTCAAGGCGCCCGGTTCCCGCGTGGTCGGTCACGGAATGAACATTCGCATCCGCAAGGACAGCAGCTGGAACGTGCCAGAGCCGGAGCTCACGCTGGTCCTGAACCGTTCGATGGAAGTCGTCGGGTACTGTGCAGGCAACGACGTCTCGTCGCGCGACATCGAGGGGGAGAACCCGTTGTATCTGCCGCAAGCAAAGGTCTACGACGGCAGCTGCGCCCTGGGTCCCGCCATCTACCTGGCCACCGAGAGCGGCCTGCGCAACGTCCCGATCCGGCTTCGCATCACGCGCGACAAGGTCAGCGTGTTCGAGGGCGAGACCCACAGCTCCGAGATGAAGCGATCGCTGGGCGAGCTCGCGAGCTACCTGGGGCGCGAGCTCAGCTTCCCGCAGGGCGCGTTCTTGATGACTGGCACGGGCATCGTGCCCCCCGAAGGGTTCAGTCTACAACCGGGCGACGTCGTGACCGTTCAAGTCGCCGACGCCACGCTCCAAAACGAAGTCGCAGCGAGTTAGGAAGAAAACCCACATGTCACTCGAACCTGTCTGGATCGCCGGTCACTGGCGAGAGGAGTCGTCCCCCGAGGGCCAGCTCCAGTCCGCCAACCCTCGCACGGGCGAAACGCTCGAGCCGCGCTTTCCGATCTCCGGAGACGCGACCTTGAAAGCGGCGCTGGCCGCCGGCAGCGAGGCTGCTGATGAACTGCGCGGGGTGGAGCCCGAGCGCATCGCCGCGTTTCTGGAGCGCTGCGCCGATAACCTGGAGCGCGCGGTCGACGTGCTGGTCGACACGGCACACCGGGAGACCGGTCTGGCGAAGGAACCGCGCCTTCGGAACGTCGAGTTGCCGCGCACGGTCGGGCAATTGCGGCAGGCGGCACTGGCCGCTCGCGAGCGCTCGTTCTGCGAGGCACGCATCGACACCAAGAACGACATCCGCTCGCTGCGTGGCCCGCTCGGCGGCGCCGTGGCGGTGTTCGGGCCCAACAATTTCCCCTTCGCGTTCAACGCCGTCATGGGTGGCGACTTCGCCGCCGCGATCGCCGCGGGCAACCCGGTCATCGCCAAGGCCCACCCAGGGCATCTCTCGACCACTCGGCTGCTAGCCGAGGCGGCCGCGGAGGCCATCACGCAGACGGGTCTACCGCGCGCGACGGTGCAGCTGATCTACGCGCTGCCGCCAGAGCTCGGGCTCGATCTGGTAGCTCATCCGGAGCTCGGTGCCAGCGCGTTCACGGGCAGCCGGCGCGCCGGGCTCGCGCTCAAGGCAGCGGCGGATCGGGTCGGTAAGCCCATTTACCTGGAGATGTCGGCGGTCAACCCGCTGTTCATCTTGCCGGGCGCCTTGCGCGAGCGCGGCAGCGCCATCGCCAAGGAGCTCGCGGGGTCGTGCACGCTCGGCACGGGTCAGTTCTGCACCAAACCCGGCCTGAGCGTGCTGCCGGAGGGGCCACTGGCGGACGCGTTCAGTGCCGAGCTCAAGACGTTGCTGGAGGCGGCGCCCGTCGGGGTGCTGTTTGGCTCACGCAGCGCCGCTCATATCACTGAAGGCCTGGTCACATGGACCAGCCACGGCGCGCAGCTGTTGGCCGGGGGCAAGCCCACGGGGGAACCCAGCTTTGGCTTTCAGAATACTCTCGCCATCGTCACCGGAGCTCAGTTCCTCAAATACCCCGATGCGCTCCAGACCGAGTGTTTTGGTCCGGTCCACCTGCTCGTCTTCGCCTCGGGCACCGAAGAGATGCTCGCGATCACCAACGCTCTCGCGGGCAGCCTCACCGGCACCATCTACAGCGACACACAGAACGAGGACGAGGCGCTGCAACGGCGTATCAGCTCGCGTCTACGCCAGCGGGTCGGTCGCCTGCTCAACGACAAAATGCCGACGGGTGTGGCCGTGTCGCCGGCGATGAACCACGGCGGACCATTCCCGGCCACGGGGCACCCCGGCTTCACCAGTGTCGGCATGCCCGCGAGCATCACGCGCTTCACCGCGCTGCATTGCTACGACCAGGTGCGCGCCGACCGCTTGCCGCCCGAGCTCCGCGATCACAACCCCACCGGTACGATGTGGCGTTGCGTCGACGGGCACTGGTCCCAGGGCAACGTCAGCTCGAAAGCTTCTTGATCGCGTCACGAATGCTGGTCGCGTCCAGCCCTTGCTGAGCGACCTGCTCGTCTCCCCCGCCCTGGCCACGCAGATGCGTGCCCAGGCGGGCGTAACGCGGTGACAGGCCGCGTTCCAGGAGCCAGGTCCCGTAGCGGGAGCCCAGCCCGCTCAGCACGTTCTGGCTCTCGGCGACCAGGACGAAGCCGCTCTTGCCGACGCTGGCAAGGCTTGCCTCGTCGACCTGGTTGAGCGTGCACTTGTTGAGCAACCCGACGTCGAGCCCGGCTTCACGAAGCTCCGTCACTGCGTCCAGGGCGTGGGACAGCACGTCCCCGTAGCTCACCACCCAGCCGGCGCTGCCGCTCCGGATCACCTCGTCCTTGCCGGGCTCGAAGCGATAGCCAGGCCCGTAAATCGGCTCACCTTGCTCGTTCAGCACATCGGGCAGGGCGGAGCGCGGCGAAAATACGAAACGCAGGCCCGGGTCGGCGAACACGCGCCGGACCAGCGCGCGCATCTGGTGTTGATCGGCGGGGAAATACAGCCGAGTGGGATCGTCCGGTCCGAGGCCGTTATCGGCGAAGAAGTTGTTGATGCCGAAATGGCAGGTGTTGTCGAGGATCTCGGCCACTCCCGCATGCGAGAAATGCGCGAGCACGTTGCACTCGTTCAAGCGCGCCATCGAAATCTCGGAGACGATCATCTCGAGGAACGCCGAGAAGGTGCCGAACACGCCCTGGTACCCCGGCTCCGAGCCGAAGCCCGCGGCGGCCGAGAAATTGCCCCGCTCCATGATGCCCCCCGACACGTACACGTCGGGACAGCGCTGAGCGACATGATGCAGCCCGCACGAGCCGGCGAGATCGCTGTCGATCACCAGGTTCTGGGTCCGCTGCTCGGGCTCGAGCCCCGTCAGCACGTCGCAGAGCACCTCTCCGAAGATGTTGCGCACGCTCGCGCGCGGGACCGAGCAGCCGCGCAGCGCCGGAGGCTTGGAGGCAGGCTTGACCTCCTGGAGCAGGCGCACGGCCGCGTCACGTCCGCGCGCGCGCAGGTACTCGATGGCCGCGGGCACCGCGATCGCGTCGTGGCCCTTCGGGCTGCCCTCGATGCCCAGGATACCCGGCGCCATGCGACGCTTACAGAGCAACGCCGCCGGACCCCGGCTGAACAGCAGGCGGCGCATCGCGCGAAACAGCCCCTGCACGTCCTCGCCGTCCACGCTCGATACGCTGAGCCCGTGTCCGCTCAGCGTCTTTTGCAGATCATAACCCCGGAGATACTCGCTCGGATGACCGGAGATGGTCACGTCATTGTCATCGATGATCAGCTTGACTTCGAGCCCTCGCGCCACCGCGAAGCGCGCGGCCTCGGCGTTGTTGCCCTCCTGCTGTGAGCCATCCGAGCCGAACAGCAGCACGAGCTTGTCGGGCTGGCGCGCGGCGACGCCGTTGAGATATGGCCAGAGGTGACCCAGGCGCCCCGAGGAGAACGTCACTCCCGGCGTGAAGCCGCGCTCCGGATGACCCGGCAGCTTCCACTCCGCTTCACGATAGTGGAGCAGCGACTCCGCACCCAGGTGTCCGTTCAGGACACTCATCAGGTACTGGATGGCCACGCGGTGCCCGGCCTCGTCGTAGTAGTGCGGAGCGATCCGGGCATCCCCGCGCATGAAGGCGTCCGCGAGCAGCACCTCGGGCGTGATGTCGTAGGCGCCCCCCGTGTGGCCCCCCAACCCGCGGCCGTGCGCCAGAGCCGTAAAAAATACGATACTGTCGCGCGCCAGTTGAATGTTGGCCGCCAGCTGCTCGGCTGCCGCCGGGCTCAATGTCTCGAGCGCCG
>WUUC01129572.1_pt1 | contig 13890 bp, 10 predicted proteins | sample 6278441 | NCBI WGS metagenome assembly WUUC01 (sample SAMN13675441, study PRJNA597444) | soil metagenome | isolation source: soil | place: USA: Washington | collected 2017-10
GCTCCTTCGACGGGCGGTCGCGCCGGCTCTCTTCTGGGCCGTGACCCTGACGCTCATCGCGGCCATGACGGGCGCAGTCTTTCTCGTGCAGCGCGACATCGAGCGACAGAAGCCGGTGGGCGTGATCACGCGTGCGCAGACCGAGGAGATCGCCGCGAAACAACGGTCTCTGGAAGAGCAACGGACGCTCGCGCGCAATGGGCAGTATGGCGAGGCCGTCCGCGGTTACGACGCGCATCTCGCGCGTTGGCCGGAGAGTGTCGTCGCACGCGTTGAACGGGATGAAGCGCAGCGTCTCCTCGATGCGCTGACGACGCCGGACGCCGAAGTCACGACCGTCGCGCGGAAACCGCGAAAGCGCAGCCGGAGTGACGAGCCGGTCGCGGAAAAACCGCCGGAGAAGAAAGCCTCGCGATGGGAGCGCTTGAAGCGCTGGTACCGCGGCGGCTGACGTGCAACCCATCCGCGGACACGGGTGGCGTTATCCTTGTCTCATGCATCAGCACGAAGCACTCGCCGCATTCCCGCCGATCGTTCGCCGCGTCATGGAGTCCGCGTCACCCGAGCTGCTCGTTCAGCGCCCGGCGGCGGGCGGATTCTCGCTGATCGAGAACGCGTGGCATCTCGCCGACCTCGAAGTGGAAGGGTATTCGATGCGCTTGTCGCGGCTGCTCAGCGAAGCAGCTCCATCGTTTGCCGACTTTGACGGCGAGACGATCGCACGCGAACGTGACTACCTGCATCTGCCGCTCGCACCGGCGTTGGAAAAATTCGAGAGGGCGCGTGCCGCGAATGTCGCGCGCATCGCAGCGGCAACGCGCGGCGACCTGCAACGGAGCGGCGATCAGGAAGGCGTCGGAACCGTCACCTTCGAACGCGTGATCGCGATGATGGGCGACCACGATGCATCACACGCCGTGGAGCTGACGGACCTCTGCCGCGAGCTGGGGATCGAGCCGCCGGCGGAACTGGCGGAGTGGGCGCACGTGCCGTTCGAACGCACTGCCTAGCCCGCGGAGCAACTCGGCGCTCACGATTGTTCGGCGGTTCGCAACGCTCGGAGCACGCGATGCCATCGCGCTCTCTGCAAATACCAAATGAGCGCGACGACGATCGGCAACGCCGAGAAGACCAACAGCGCCCGCGTGACGCCTTCGATGCCGGGATCGAATCCGAGGCGGATGTTCAGGTCGAGGGCGACGCTTTCGAGGTCGTTCATCAGGGCCCCGCCTTTGCCGCGCCGGTACTCCTCGAGAAACGAAGCATCGCGCAGCAGGCGCAGCGCGAAATGGGTGGAGTGGATCTGCACGAAGAACGCGACGAACGCTCCGAGCGGACGCTCGACATCGGGCCAGTGCCATCCGCTACCGGACAACGCCTTGTAGAAGAGAACTCCCGCGAGGATGAACTCGGAGAGATGCCCTGCCGCCGCGAAGGCCAGCTCGCGGCGCCACTCGCTCGTGACGAAGAAGAGCCACACGATGCACAGCACAGCGACGATGGCCATGCTCTTCCGATTCTCGCGGAACAGCCAGAGCCCGTAACCGAACGCGCCCGCAATGGCCAATGCGATGGCGATCTGAAAGCCGCCGTGGTGCGTGAGTCCGCCGCCATACACGAAGTCGAACGCAGGGATGGAGGGATATCCCATGAGCCACCCCATGACTGCGTGTCCGAGCTCGTGAAAGAGCGTCACCAACGCGGAGAAAACAAAGCGCAGGAACGGAACGGCGTAGACGCCGATCGCGGCGAGCAGACCGACGCCGAGGATCTTCCATTCGGCGGAACCGATGCGACCGTCGGCAACGCGTTCTTCCTCGAAGACGTACGGCCGCGGGATGATCGGAAAATCCTCCGAACGCACCGCCTTCGCCAGAATGACGCCGCAAAGCACGCACTCGATTGCACCGGGAGCGTTGTGCGCGGCGCACTTCGGGCAGGTCACGGCCCCATTATGCCGGCCGGCATGGTCGGAAGCGGTGGTTGCTCCGCGCGGCGGTCCGTCGGACCAGCCGCTGTCGAGCCGAGCGTGCGCGATCGCCAGTGCGCTGATGACGCGGCAAACGATTCACGCGCGCCACGCACGCAGTGGCGCCGGTCAATCCTCTGATAACGTGACCAACGATTCACGCATGCCATCAGCGGAGCAACAAACGCAGCCGGCCGTGCCGGCGGAGGGTCGATGAGGTGGATGATCTACGGGGCCAATGGCTATACGGGCGAGCTCATCGCGCGCGAGGCCGTGCGGCGCGGCGAGAAGCCGATTCTCGCTGGACGCAATGCGGAGGCGGTGCAGGCGCTCGCGCGTGAGCTCGGATGCGAGGCGCGCGTCTTCGACCTCGAGCACCCGCATCTCTCCGGCGCCGCGCTCGTCCTCCATTGCGCCGGTCCTTTCCTGCACACGAGCAAGGCCATGATCGCCGCGTGCTTCGAGTCGGGCGCGCATTACCTCGATATCACCGGTGAGATCGGCGTCTTCGAAATGGTGTTTCGCCGAGACGCGGAAGCGCGCGACCGCGGCGTGATGCTCCTCCCCGGCGTCGGCTTCGACGTCGTGCCCACCGACTGCCTCGCGGCGATGTTGCACGCCGAGCTGCCCGACGCGAACGAGTTGTGGCTCGCGTTCTCGATGCGCAACGGCAGCGTGAGCCGCGGGACGCTCAAGACGATGATCGAGGGCGCGGGTCGAGGCGGAGCGATTCGCCGCAACGGCAAGATCGAGGTCGTGCCGCAGATGTACGACGTGCAGACGATCAACTTTCCCTCCGGACCACGAATGGCCATGACCATTCCTTGGGGCGATGTGTCGACCGCCTTCCATACGACCGGGATTCCCAACATCCGCGTGTACTCCTCACAGTCGCCGCGCGCGTTGCGCCGCATGCGATGGATTCGCCACCTGCTGCCGCTTCTTCGGATCGATCCGCTGCGAAACCTCGCATTGCGCTACGCGGATCGAAGGACCGGACCGAATGAGGAACAGCGTGCGAGGTCGCGGATCGAGATCTGGGGGCGCGTCCGCAACGCCACGGGCGGTCAAGTGATGAAGACGATGACCGTGGCCGAGGGATACGACTTTACGGTTCTGTCGGCGCTGGCGGCTGTGGAGCGCGTGCTCGCCGGTCCTCGCCCCGGCGCATTCACGCCCTCCCTGTTTCTGGGCGCCGACTTCGTGAAGCAGATTCCGGGCACGGAGCTCTAGCGGTCTGGATCGAGTTCGCGTCCTACATTCCCTTCGTGGCGCGCTTGCGGGCGAAGCCGCGTGCCGCGAGCAGAAGCGCGTCGCGATCGACGAGCAACGCGTCGCGAACCTCGGCCTCGCTCAAGCCAGCTGCACGCGCAGCGGCTTCGGGATCGTCGAGGAAACGGGTGCGGCCTGCGGCATCGGTGTAGAGCATCGCCAGAAACTCCGTCTGCAGCGTTGCGGGTGCGCCGGGAGCGTTCGTGTGCCGGGGACGAACCGTGACGTTGCGACGGAAAGCGTCGACGCGAACGACGCTGCGCGCTCGCGCGATCTCCCCCAGCAACTCCTCGATCGGCGGATACTCGCCATCGCGCTCGAGGATCACCGTGGCCTCCGGCGCATGCACCTGCGCGAGCAACGCGAAGACCTCGTCCGGCACGCGGTGCAGGTGATCGTCGAGAATGCGCTCCCCCTCGATGCGCCGCCCTCCTGCGAGATGCACCGCGCCGATCCGATCGTTCGGCAGCGACCGCACGACCTCCGCGGCATCGAACGCGAAGTTGACGGCGTTCGCATGCAGGTTGTGCAAGTCGAGCAGGAGGTCGCACGGCGTGGCCGCGAGCACGCCGTGCAGCCACGACTGCTCGTCATACGTGCTGAAAGGCGGATCGACGAGCGAGGCGACGTTCTCGAGGAGCGGCAGCGAACCGGTTGCACGACGCGCTTCTTCGACGTTGCGCGCCAACCCGTCAAGTATCCCATCGTTGCGCGGCGGCGCGGCAAGATGCCCCACCTCCGTCCCGGCAGCGCGGACGAACGCGAGATGCTCGGACCAGAAGTCAGGCTCGAGCCAACCGACGACGCGAGCAATCGCATCGAGCCGCGCACGGCTGACACGCTCCGCCGAGGCCAATCCGAGGGATGTGGCGTGAAGGACGACGCGAACGTGGCTGCGCAGGAAGCGGAAGGCACGCCGCTGCTCTGCGGTCGCGTCGACGAAATCGTCTGCGATCACCTCCACGACATCGATCTCGTCGAGGTGGGCGACGATGCCTGCGCCGAGCTCCGCGCGCCATCCGAGTCCGAACCTCATCCTCCGCAACCTCCGCAACCTCCGCCGCAGCCGCCTCCGCCACAACTGCTGCCGCACGAGCTGCCGCAGGAGCTGCCGCACGACGACGATCCTGTGTCGCTCGCTGTGCTGCGTGGGAAGAGCTCGCGCGTCCAGAGGAAGTGCTCGCGCGGCAAAGCGGAGACGCCGAACACCGCGGCGAGCATCACCACCTCGGTCGACGCGCCGCCCGGGCGCACCTGCGCCGCGCGCAGCTTCAGCGACTGGAAGAGGTTCTGGATCTCTTTCATCAACGCCTCGCCGCGTGCCGTGAGGCGCGGGTTCGCCTGACGTGCGACGAAGACCATCGCGACGACGGTGAGGATCACCAGAAACCAAACGTTCGAGCGACCGCGCGAGATCGCCAGCGCGATTTTCGCGACGCTGAAGAAGAGCAACACGCTTGCTGCGCGCAGCAGAAGGTGAAAGCGCGCCTTCTTCATCTCGGCGTCGGGCAGGAGGCGCATCTGCGCGAGCTCCTTCTCGTACTCCTCGGCCGCGCCGGTGAAGCGCTTCGAGTCGAACAGATCTTTCGGCTGGTGTGCGGCCACGCAGTACTCGACGATGACGCGCTCGATGCGTTTGCGCAGGCTGGTCTCGCGGCCGAGCTTCGTCGTCTGCAGCCATCCCAGCTTTGTCTCCAGCAAGCCACGATCGACGAGCGAGACGATGGCGACGCGCACGAGCTCATTCTTTCCCCCGCGCAGGAAGGCGATGCGATACGCGTCGTTCCACGATGCCGTGCTGTACGGCGCTTCGCACGACTCTTGGTTGCGCCGCAGCCGTCGCAGGACGAGGATCGTGACGACGACCAGCGCGATGTAGAAGAGGAGGAACTGCGGGCCGCGGAGATCGAACGGATTCATGGCGCAAGGCGCGAGGCGCGTGCGTGCAGCGCGCGCGTCAACTCCAGCGTGTCCATCAGAATCGCCGCAGCCTGGCCAGCAGGGAGCACGCGATGTTCGCGCGCTTCGGACAGATGCGGCAGCAGCGCCGTCAACTCCGGGCGATCGAGCTCGCGCACGACGGCTTCCAACGCTTCCTTCGGCGCGAGACGAGCGCCTCCCTCGAGCTCGAGGATCGAAGCGGCGGACGTCCGCAGCGGCGCAGCGGTATCCGCAACCGTCAACGCGCATTGCTCCTCGCGCAGGCTGCGTTCGAGATAGGCCTCACGTAGGCGGATCGTGAGATTGAGCAGGACTTGTTGCAGCCGGCGCACGAGCGCGGGACGCGGAATGCGCAGTCGTGACACGACGTCTTCGCCGAACAGCACCTCATGCCGCCGTTCGATGTCGGCGAACTTTTGCGCGAACGCTTCTGCTGCCAGCGCGAGCTCGTCTTCGAGCACGAACATCGCCGTGATGTTCGCGGCGCGAGCGATCCGAAACGACTCGCGAAATGCGTCGGCGGCGCTATCGAATCGCGTCAGCACGAACAGCAGATTCACGTCCGACGTGGCCCGCATCCGCCCTTCGGCAGCCGAGCCGTAGAGGATGACTGAGCGCAGCGCGTCACCAAAGGCGAGACGCGCCTCCGCGATCAGGCCGTCCACCGCGCGGCGAATCTCTTCGGACATTTGCATGCTCGGAAGAGTACGCCATGTGCGAGGTGCGGCAGCTGTCACCTGCCGCACCCAACGGATCACTTGAACATGTCGCGCACGTGGCGCACTTCGGCGTCGCTGATCGCGAGCGGATAGCTGGCCCACGCCGCGTCCAACTGCACCGTCGCCACCTTCGCCTCCGGCACCTGCCACACCGTCGTCCCATCAGCGAGTTTCGCCTGGGTGAACTCGTACTCCTGCCAGCTCTTGCCGAAAACAGGAGCGCTGCCACGGATCTGCGCGACGGTGTTCTGGACGTGCGGCGCGCTCGTGACGACGACGTACTTTACGTTTGCCATGGAGAGATGGCGCCGCAGCGCGGCGTTCACTTGCTCAGGCGTGACGCGATTCACGGCCTCGATGTAGGTGTCGAGGAATCCCGCGTTCGACGCGCCGTAGAACGCGTCGTCGACTCGCGCGCCGACCAGTCGTGGCACCGTCTCGCCGAGGTTGAGGTAGAGGACGCGCGCTTTGTTCTTCGCTTCGGCGACCTGCTCCGCCGTGAGGCCGTTGCGGATCATCTGCTCGACCTCATACGAGATCGCCTTCATCAGATGAACGGCGTGCTCCTGCTTCACGGGCCGCACCCACACGGAGAAGTACTGCTGCTCGCGCGGCTGATTGAAGACCTGGAACAGCGACGATGGACGTCCGCTCCAGTACTCGATGTACGAATAGTCGCCGTAGTTGTACCCGCGCTCCTCGCGGATCTTCTGGTACAGCTGCCCGAACGAATCGCGATGCGTTCCCAACCAGACGTTCGCGACGTAGAGCGGCCAGTAATCCGCATCGCCGCGCGTCACATCGATGGGAAAACCAAGGTGGACGGAGGCGGCGGGGGCGTTCGGCTCTTCGATTACTAACGCGTGACGGCCGGTGAACGGCGCCGGCTTTTCTTCCGCGAGTGCGGGTGAAGGCGTCGTGGCGTCGCGATTGATGGCGCGAACGGCATTGCGAACCTGATCGACGACCGTCGCATCGGTTGTGGAGATGCCGACGATGGTGTTCTCGGGACGATAGAAGTCGCGATAGAAGCGTACGACGTCATCGCGTGTGAGCGTCGGAATCGTGCTCTCGCGACCGACGATGTGATGCGCGTAGCGCGTGCCGGCGAACACATACTGATCAATGGCCGCCAACCCGAGGCCTTCCAGATCTTCCGAGCGGATCGACGAGATCTGCGACACCGCTTCGTTCTTCAGGCGATCGATCTCCGCCGCGGCGAACAGCGGCTGCGTCAACATCGGCTGCAGCACTTCGGAAACGTAGCGACCGATGACGTCGCGTGGTGCGGTGAAGAAGAACGTCGTCGCGCGTGCCGAGGTGAAGACCGATGGGCGCGCTCGCGAGCCCCACGGAATGGCCATCTCGGCGAGGCGCTCTTTCGTCACATCCCCATTCGCGCCGCGGAATCCTCCATCCGTCACCGCCTCCGCGACGAGCGCGGCCAAGCCTTCCTTGCCGACGGGATCAGAGGTCGAGCCGTGCGTGATCATCACGCGGATGGTGACCAGTGGCGCGCGGCTGTCGAGCGTGGTGACGCGCGGCTCGCCCGGTGTGTAGGTGGGCGGCGTCTGCGGAGCCGGCGTCGCGGCCGGCGCAGCCGCTGCGGGCGCCGGCGGAGGAGGAGCGGTGGCCGTCGCGCAGCCCATCGTAGCCAGCAAGGCGATCGAGATCAGGCGTTTCACTGCGCACCTCCCTTGCCGGCCAGCGTGATCGAGACGCGATTCTTCGGCGTGAAGTACTTCTTCGCGAATGCGTCGATGTCCGTCGGACGCAACGCGGCGATGCCGGCAGCGACTTTCTCGAGCACCTGCGGATCGCGGGTGAAACGGTAGTAGCCGGCGAAGTTCTGGGCGATGTTCGACGGCGAGTTGAACGACGCGAGGATGTCGTAGCGCAGCTGCGACTTGATGGCATCGAGACGCTTCGCAGCGTCGGGCTGCGTCGAGAACGTCGCCAGCGACTCGAACGCGCGCGATACATCGGCATCGATGCGGTCGATCAGCGCGCGCCCTTGTGCGTCGTACTTGTCCTTCGAGACGGTCACGTACGTCGAGAGCGGCCGCGCGTCGAAGCCGATCGACGAGACGTTATCGACGCCGAGGTCGGAAGCGACCTGCTCTTCGTAGCGGAGCTTCTTGTAGAGCGGAGCGGTCTCACCGCCCATCAACTCACCCATCACGTCCATGGTCGCGCTCTCCGCCGAACCGGGCGCGTACGGCGGCACCATGTACGCGACGAGCACGCGCGGCGGGATGTCGGACTCCCACACCTCGTGCTGCTTCTTCGGACCGTTGAACGGCTTCGGATCGGGCTGCTCGGGCGTCTTCTTGTTCTTCCACGAGCCGAAGTTTTTCTCGACCGCCGCGAACACCGCGTCGGCCTTCACATCGCCGGCGACCACGACGATCGCGTTGTTCGGCCGATAGAAGGTGTCGTAGAACGCGACCGCGGACTTGTATGCGTTCGGCATGTCTTTGACGTCCGCGAGGTAACCGATGGTCGTGTGACCGTATCCGTGCGCGGTGCCGTACATCAGATCACTGAGAACTTCCTCCAGCCGTAAGCCGGGATCGGAGGCATTCCGCCGATACTCGCCATACACCGCCCCGGCCTCGGTGCGAAACACGCGCTCGCTGTAGCGCAGCTCGCGAAAGCGCGAGCCTTCCAGCGCAGCCAGCTGCTCGAGATTCGAGGTGAATGTCAGCGGGTGGTAGTACGTGATGTCGTACCAAGTGAAGGCGTTGTTGAACGCTCCCATCTTCTCGACCGCGACCTGGTACGCACGCGGCGTGTCGTGGTCGTGACGGAAGATGATGTGCTCGAAGAGGTGCGCCAGACCGGAGCGTCCCTTCTCGTTCTCACGTCCCGAGCCGGCCATGATCATCGTGTTGAACGAGAGCACGTCGCGAAATTCCGGCGTCTCGATGACGATGACGTCGAGACCGTTCGGCAAGGTCCGCTTCTGAACGGGATACGGAAAGAACTGCGCGTGCGCCGATGCCGTGAGGGCGACGACACACGCGATGAGCAAGCTGCGAGATCGCATCGTTTCTCCTTCTGAGTTGCGGACTCTGCACAACCCGCTCCGGGCGGCACGGCCGCCAGCGCTCGTCGCTCCGCTAACCGGCTTGCTCTTAGCGTATGGCATGGTCCCGGAGAAAACTATGGAGACCTGGGCGGCACGGCCGCCAACGCTTGTTGCTTCGCTCCTGGCTCCCTCTTAGCGCACGAACGCCGTGGCCAGTCCCAGGAACATCCCCATGCTCGCGACATCGGTGGCCGTGGTGAGGAAGATGCTCGATGCGGTCGCGGGATCGGCGCCAAGGCGGCGAAGAGTGAGCGGAATGAGTGCGCCGGCGATGCCGCTGACGACGCAGCTTCCGATCATCGAGCAGAACACGATCACGGCCAACAATCCCGCCGCGGGATGGGACTGGGATCGGGCGGCGATGTACATCCCGAGCGCGGCGGTCAGGCCGACCAGTGCGCCGTTGAGCAAGCCGAGCAGCGCTTCTTTGAACACGAGCGCGCGCTCGCGCCCCGGTTGCAGCTCGCCGAGCGTCATGCCGCGCAACGCGACCGCCAACGCCTGGCAGCCGGTGTTCCCCGACTGCCCGGCAAGCACGGGAAGAAATGCAGCCAGGATCACGATGCGATCGATCGTTCCCTGAAACACGCCGACCACCGCTGCGGCGATGAAGGCCGTGAACAGATTGAGCTGCAACCAGGGATGGCGAAAACGAAGGCTGCGAATCCACGGCGTCGTCAGTCGCTCTTCCTTATCGACGCCGACCATCCGTCCGGCCTGCGCGCTGATCTCGTACGCCTGCTCTTCGAACATGGCCTGCCCACGCACCTGGCCGATGAGCGTGCCATCCGCTTCACACACGGGATAAACGGGAAAGTGCATGCGCACGACCTGCTTCATCGCTTCCGGCAAGTCCATCGCCGGATTCAGCCTGAAAGGATCCCGCAGCATCACTTGCTCCAGTCGCTCCGCGCGATCCGACAGAAGGAGGTCGCGCATCGTGACGACTCCGATCAATCGTCCGACCTCGTCGACGACAAAGCCGTATGTCACGACGGCGGTGCGCGCGAGCTCGCGTACCACGTCGATGGTTCCGGCGATGGTTTGCGAAGCCCGAAAGACGGCGGTCGGTGGCTCCATCAGTCGACCGATCGTGTCTTCCGCATAGCGATCATTCCGCAGCCACTGCGCGCGCTGTTGCGCCGATGCCGCCGCAAGTACCGCACCGCGTCGCTCGGCGGGAAACTCGTCGAGGATGTCCTGCGCGACGGCGGGATTGAGCGACTGGAGGACATCCGCGACCATGGCCGCCGGCGAGAACGCCAGCAACTGCGCCGCATCGCGCGGACTTCGCCGCTGCGCCTCGGCAGCGAGTGCTCCCGTCAAGTCGATCGTGGCGCTGTGCGCGTTGTCGATGGTCAAGGCGATGTCCTCCCGATGGGTTCGTCTGACGCATTCTCTCCCAGGCCGGCACGGCCGGCTGCGTTGGTTGCTCCGCTGACGCCACGTGCAGCGTGCGCCGGAACGGGCCAGTCCGTAATGACAGATTCTGCGTTCGGCGTTCATGCGAGATGATCGCGGGCGAGGTTCTCGCACTACGGCCGACAAATCGCGATGCTGTCCGACGACAAAGATCTGAGCTCGCGGAGCGCCGAGGTCCATCGGTGACGGAGATCCCGGTCGCGCCGACGTTCCTGCCGTATGTGCTGTTCGCGCTCACCTGGGCGGTGCTCTGGCTCCTGCTTTCGATGGCGCCCGATGGGCTGCGCCTGCTCAAGATGCTGGCGCTTCGCATCGCGCCGCGACTCATGGCTCGTCCGTTGATTGCGCAGCTCATCGATCGCGGCCGCGCGCGCATGACGCCTTTGCAGGCCTACTTGCCGACGATGGCCATCCTGGCTCTCGGCATCGGCGCGACGCTCATGATCGGCGAGGATTTCATCGAGCTCGCTGCGAGCGCGCAAGCGGAGAGCCCGGCCGTGATCGACATCGACCAGACCGTCTACACCTGGGCTTCGAGCATGCGCTCTCCCGGATCGACGTCCTTCTTCGTCGCCTTCACGTTGCTCGGCACGCCGGTCGGGTTGGCCATCGTGACTGCGATCGCGACGGCGGTCCTCCTCGCGCGTCGCCATCGCGGCCGGACGTTTTACCTGATCATCACGAGCGTCGTCGGTGGTCTGCTGAATCTCGCCCTCAAGGGGATGTTCGCTCGTGCACGACCGGACCTCACCGTCGCGCTGCGTCAGGCACACGGCTACTCGTTTCCCAGCGGGCATGCGATGGGATCGATGATCGTTCTCGGCGCGCTCGCGTACGTCGTGAGCCGCACGCATTACTCGTGGCGTTCGCGATCTGCGGCCATGGCGCTGCTCCTCACGACCGTCCTCACGATCGGTCTCTCGCGCATCTACCTCGGCGTTCACTGGATTTCCGACATCGTGGCCGGCTATGCGGCAGGGTTGATCTGGGTCATCGTCGCGACCGTCGCCTTCGAGGCATTCTGGAGAATCCGGCAGATCCGCGCGGGCCGTGCGGAAGAGGCGTAACGCGCACCGCAGTCGTTGTCGTATAGTCCTGGCAGGTCGTCATTCATGTCCCTCTCCCGGTTTCATCCCCTCGTCCAACGCTGGTTCACCGAGACCCTCGGCGAGCCGACCGCCGCACAACGACAAGGATGGGACGCGATCCGCGAAGGCCGCCACACGCTCATCGCCGCGCCGACCGGCTCCGGCAAAACGCTGGCGGCATTCCTCACCGCGATCGACGATCTCTTTCAGGAAGGACTGCGACAGGCCCTTGCCGACGAAGTGCGCGTCGTCTACGTCTCGCCGCTGAAGGCGCTCAGCAGCGACATCCACAAGAATCTCGCAGAGCCGCGCCTCGCCATACGCATGCTTGCGGACGAAGCAGGCCTCGAGGCGCCGAAGATCACCGCCGCCGTGCGGACGGGCGACACAACGTCCAGCGAACGCGCAGCGATGCTGCGCACGCCGCCGCACATTCTCGTCACAACGCCGGAGTCGCTCTACTTGCTGCTCACCGCGGAACGGAGCCGCACGATGCTGCGCACCGTTCGCACGGTCATCGTCGATGAGATCCACGCGCTCATCGGATCGCGGCGCGGCGCGCATCTCGCGCTGACGCTCGAGCGCCTCCAGCAAGTCGCGGAGACGCCTCTCCTTCGCCTCGGGCTGTCGGCGACGCAGAAGCCAATCGAGGAGGTGGCGACCTATCTCACCGGCGGTGCGCCATGCACGATCGTCGACGCCGGTCATCGCCGGGCGATGGACCTGACGCTCGAGACGCCGAGATCCGCGCTCGACACCGTCATGTCGAACGAGGTGTGGGCCGACTACTACGAACGTCTCGTCGAGTTGATCGAAGCGCATCGCACGACGCTCGTGTTCGTGAACACGCGAAAGATGGCCGAGCGCATCGCCCGCCAACTCAGCGATCGCCTCGGCGAAGAGGCGGTGACCGCGCATCACGGCAGTCTCTCGAAAGAGAATCGTCTCGACGCGGAAACGCGCCTCAAAAACGGCCAACTGAAAGCGCTCGTGGCGACGGCGTCGCTGGAGCTCGGCATCGACATCGGACACGTCGATCTGGTCTGCCAAATCGGCTCGCCGCATCGCATCGCCACGCTGCTCCAACGCGTCGGCCGCGCGGGACACACGATCTCCGGTCTACCGAAAGGGCGCGTGTTTCCGGTGTCACGCGATGACCTCGTGGAATGCGCGGCGCTGCTGCGCGCGGTGAAGCGCGGGGAGCTCGATCGCATCGTCGTGCACGACGCGCCACTCGATGTCCTCGCGCAGCAGATCGTGGCCGAGGCGGCTTGCGACGATTACTCGGAAGAGGAGATGTTCGCGGTGATGCGGCGCGCATGGCCGTACCGCGCGCTCGAGCGTCGCGACTTCGATGCCGTGGTGCAGATGGTGGCGGACGGCTTCGCGACGAAACGCGGCCGGCGCGCTGCGCTCGTGCATCGCGATGAGGTCAACGGCGCGATTCGCGGCCGGCGCGGCTCGCGCATGCTCGCAATCACCTCTGGCGGCGCGATTCCGGAGGTCGCCGATTACCGCGTGGTGCTCGAGCCGGATGAAACGTTCATCGGCACGCTCAACGAAGACTTCGCGATCGAGAGCAACGTCGGCGACATTTTTCAGCTCGGCAATCTCTCGTGGCGCGTACTGCAAGTCGGCAGCGGCGTGGTGCGCGTCGCCGACGCGAAGGGCGCGCCGCCGAGCATTCCCTTCTGGCTCGGTGAGGCACCGGCGCGCAGCGATGAGCTCTCTCGCGCCGTGAGCGATCTCCGCACCGACCTCGAGCAGATGCTCGCGTCGCACGACGATCTCGAACAATCGGTGGCCTGGCTTGTGGAGGAGTCGCAGATTCCGGAGAGCGCCGCGCGCGAGATCGTCGAGTACCTCGATGCCTCCCGCCGCGCGTTGGGTGTGCTTCCGACGCAGGAGACGCTCGTGCTCGAGCGCTTCTTCGACGAGTCGGGCGGCATGCAGCTCGTGTTGCACGCGCCGTTCGGGAGCCGCATCAATCGCGCGTGGGGTCTGGCGTTGCGCAAGCGCTTCTGCCGGCAGTTCGACTTCGAGCTGCAAGCGGCGGCCACGGAGGATGCGGTTCTGCTGTCGCTCGGACCACAGCACTCGTTTCCGCTCTCCGATGTCTTTCGCTATCTTCATCCGGCCACCGCGCGCGATGTGTTGGTGCAGGCGTTTCTCGACGCCCCGGTCTGGCAGACGCGCTGGCGTTGGAACGCGACGGTGTCGCTGGCGGTGCCGCGCAATCGCAACGGAAAGAAGGTCGCGCCGCAACTGCAACGAACGATCGCGGACGATCTGATGGCGGCCGTCTTTCCCGACGCCGCCGCGTGTTTCGAGAACATCGGCGGCGACCGCACCATCCCCGATCATCCGCTCGTCAATCAGGCCGTACGC
>WUUC01114749.1_pt1 | contig 13887 bp, 7 predicted proteins | sample 6278441 | NCBI WGS metagenome assembly WUUC01 (sample SAMN13675441, study PRJNA597444) | soil metagenome | isolation source: soil | place: USA: Washington | collected 2017-10
AGTCGCCTGCGAAGGCGAAGACGATCGAGAAGTACATGGGCAAGGACTACAAGGTCCTCGCCTCGATGGGGCACGTTCGCGACCTGCCGAAGTCCGACTTCGGCATCGAGGTCAACGGCGGAGTGACGATCGCGTACGAGCCGATCTCCCGCGCCACGGCGAAGAAGGCGATGACCGCGATCCGCAAGGCGGTCAAGGACGCGGAGACCGTGTGGCTCGCGCCGGACCCCGATCGTGAGGGCGAGGCGATCGCATGGCACGTCGCGGAGCTCGCGAAGCTGAAGCCCGAGACGACCCGCCGCGTCACGTTCAACGAGATCACTAAGAAGGCCGTTACCGAGGCCTTCGAGAACCCGCGCTCGATCGACATGGCGCTGGTCGACGCGCAACAGGCGCGCCGTGCCGTCGACCGCATCGTCGGGTACAAGCTCTCGCCGCTGCTGTGGCGGAACGTCGGGCCGAACCTCTCGGCGGGGCGGGTGCAGAGCGCGGCGCTGTTCCTCGTGGTCGAGCGCGAGCGGGAGATCCGCGCGTTCGACGCGGTCGAGTACTGGGACCTTACGGCGAAGCTCGCCACGGCAGGAGACGAAGAGCTGACCGCGCTCTATCCCGTCGGCGAGAAGGAGAAGTTCTCGCTCGGGGACGAGGCGACGGCGCGGGCGCTGAAGGAGCGCGTCGAGCCCGGGCCCTGGACCGTCACCGGCGTCCGCAAGACCGAGCGCCGCCGCAAGCCGCCGGCCCCTTTCAAGACCTCGACGCTCCAGCAGGCCGCGTCCAGCAAGCTCGGGTTCCCGACGTGGAAGACGATGAAGCTCGCGCAGACCCTCTACGAGGCCGGCCACATCACGTACATGCGAACGGACTCGACGAACCTGTCGAACGACGCGCTCGGCGAGATCGGCCATGTCGTGGAGGCGCGCTTCGGCAAGGACTTCCACGAGGTCCGCAAGTTCACCGCGAAGTCGAAGGGCGCGCAGGAAGCGCACGAGGCGATCCGCCCCGCGTCGGCAGACGTGGCGCCGCCGGACCTCGCCGGGGGCGTCGAAGGAGACCAGCTGCGCGTCTACGAGATGATCTGGCAGCGCACTATGGCGTCGCAGATGGCCGAAGCCGTGTACGACGCGACCTCCGTCGACGTCGAGTCGAACGGCACGACGTTCCGCGCGACCGGACAGATCCTGAAGTTCAAGGGCTTCATGAGCGTCTACCTCGATCGCGGCGACGACGAGCCCGAGGAGGCCGAGGGCCTGCTCCCCGAGCTCGCCGAAGGCGACGTCCTCGACCTGAGGGCGCTGGACGCGGCGCAGCACTTCACGCAGCCGCCGCCCCGCTTCACGGAGGCGACGCTCGTCAAGGGGATGGAAGAGGTCGGCATCGGGCGGCCGTCGACGTACGCGCCGACCGTGAGGCTGCTCGTCGACCGCGAGTACGTGCGCACGGAGTCGCGCCGGTTGTTCCCGACGCCGCGCGGCGAGGTCGTGATCGAGCTGTTGGAGGCGCACTTCCCCGAGGTGGTCGACGTCGAGTTCACCGCCCGCATGGAAGAGGACCTCGACCAGATCGCAATCGGCTCGCGCGCGATGAACCCGCTCGTCCGGGAGTTCTTCGAGTCGTTCACCGCGCACGTCTCCGAGCAGAGCGACAAGATGTCTCGCCCGGAGCGCCCGACCGACCAGACGTGTCCCGACTGCGGGCGCCCGGTCGTGAAGAAGTTCGGTAAGCACGGCCTCTGGTTCCTGTCGTGCTCGGGATGGCCGGAGTGCAAGTGGTCGCAGCAGCTCGACGAGCACGGCGAGCCTCTGCCGGATCCGGAGGGGACCGGCGAGAAGTGCCCGAACTGTGGCTCTGAGCTCGTGGCGAAGTCGGGCCGCTTCGGCCCGTTCGTCGGTTGCTCCAACTACCCCGAGTGCAAGTACATCAAGAAGGAGCCGCCGAAGGAGACCGGCGAGAAGTGCCCGAGCTGCGGTTCCGCGCTCGTCGAGAAGCGCGGGCGGTTCGGGCCCTTTACCGGCTGCTCGAACTACCCGACCTGCAAGTACATAAAGAAGAAGCCCCGCAAGACCGAAGAGACCGCTTCGACGGGTTGATCCTCCGCGCCCCCGGGACGCGGCCCTAGACTCACCTAGGACGACGACTGGGCGAGGAGGCCACGATCCACCAACCCGCCGACCTGCACGTCCTGGAGCCCGCGGACGAACAGGTCACCTATCTCACGCTGCTGAGGAACGGCAACTTCTTCCGGTTCTTCCTCGCGCAGTTCGTATCGAGCCTCGGGGACTGGATCGGCGTCGTCGCGCTCGTGGTGCTCGCGAGCGACATCGGAGGTTCGATCGGGGTCGGTGCGGTGATGACCGCACGGGTGCTGCCCGGGTTCTTCGTCGGCCCCATAGCGGGCGTCGTCGCCGACAGGTTCGACCGGAAGAAGACGATGGTCATATCGGACCTCGCGCGCGCGGGGGTCATCTTCTCGCTCCCGTTCGTCGAGAACCTCCTGTACCTGCTCCTCGCTTCGGCGGTCCTCGAGTCGCTGACGTTGATCTGGGGACCCGCGAAAGACGCGTCGCTCCCACATTTCGTAAAGCCCAGAGAGCTCACGCACGCGAACTCGCTCTCGCTCATAGCGGTCTACGCGCCGTTCCCGCTGGGTTCGGTGGTGTTCGCGTTCATGTCCACGCTGGCGGCCTTCCTCGCCGACCACGTCGTGTTCTTCAACGGCTTGCAGAGCCGCCCGGAAGCGCTCGCTCTGGGGGTCGACTCGCTCACGTTCTTGTTCTCGGCGCTCATGATCTCGAGCCTCACGATCCCGACGACGCGCACCCGCATAGAGCGCATGGACCTGAGCCAGGTGAAGCGCGACCTCGTCGAGGGACTGAAGTTCGTCTTCGAGCACAAGCAGGTGCGGCCGTGGCTGCTCGGCATCGCGTTCACCTTCACCGCCGCGGGAGCGGTCTTCTCGCTCGGCGTCGAGTTCGTCGACCAGGTCCTCGGCGGCGGCGACCGGGGTTTCGCGTTCCTCGTCGGGTTCCTTGCGACGGGGATGATCATCGGGTTGCTGGCGGTCGGCCTCATCGCCCGCCGGATCCAGAAAGACGTCCTCTTCTCCTCGTCCATCCTGCTCCTCGGCGCCGGCCTCATCGGCCTGGCAAGCGTCGGGAGCCTGAACGCCGCTATACCGATGGCGAGCGCGCTCGGGTTCTTCGGCGGAGCGGCGTACTCGACCGGCTACTCGTTGATGCACGAGACGACCGCCGACGAGCTCAGGGGCCGGACGTTCAGCGCGGCGTACACGGTCATCCGGATCGGGACCCTCGTCGGGCTCGGCATCTTCCCGTTCATCGCGGGGTTCCTCGGTCACTACGTCGTGACTTCGCCCCTGGGGACGCTGGATCTGCCCGGCAGCCGCATAACGCTGTGGCTCGCAGGGGGCGTCGCGGCGATCGGCGGGATCGTGTCGATGCGCGCCATCCGCGCACGCGAGGACGGGCGCCCTGCCGAGAAGCCGGCGGAGCACAAGCGCGGCTACTTCGTCGTCTTCGAGGGCGGCGACGGGTCCGGGAAGAGCACGCAGATGAGCGCGCTCGTGCGATGGCTGCAAGCTCGCGGCGCGGACGTCGTCACCACCCGCGAGCCGGGCGGGACCGGGATCGGGCGCAGGGTCAGGGACGTGCTCCTCGACCCGGACCTGGGCGACATGAACCCTCGCACGGAAGCGCTCCTCTACGCCGCCGACCGCGCGCAGCATGTGGCGGAGGTCATCCGCCCGGCGCTGGAGGCGGGCAAGATCGTGGTGTCGGATCGGTTCGTCGACTCCTCGCTTGCGTATCAAGGGGTCGCGCGGGAGCTGGGACTCGAAGAGGTGTACGACATCAGCAGATGGGCGACGAACGGCCTCATGCCCGACGTCGTGTTCTTCTTGAGCATGGAGTCGCGCCTCGGTCTCCGACGCATCGACGGCGATCCCGACCGCATCGAGCAGGAGGGCTCGTCGTTCCACGACAAGGTCGGCGCCGCGTATCTCGAGCTCGCGCTGAGGTATCCGGACCGGTTCGTCGTGCTCGACGCGAACCGGCCGCAGTCGGAGGTCCACCAGGACGTGGTCGAGGCCTTCGAGGCGCGCACGTCCACCGAGGACGCCGCGCGTCTCGCCGGCTTCCTGCGCGAAGGGGGTTTCCCACAGCGATGAGCGTCTGGAAGCCGTTCGACGGGATCGCCTCGGTCGAACGTATCGGCGCGCAGCTCGCCGCCGGTGAGATCTCGCACGCGTGGCTGCTGACGGGGCCGCGCGGAGCGGGCAAGCGCAGCGCCGCGCTGGCGATGGCGGCGGCTCTCGTGTGCGCGAAGGGCGCCGGCGCCGGATGCGGCGAGTGCTCCGCCTGCTCGCGGGCGTTGCGCAACCGCCACCCCGACGTCCACGTCGTCGAACCCGAGGGCGCGATCATCCCGGTCGACGTCATCCGCGAGACCGTGATCCCCGAGGCCGCGCGCTCCCCGTTCGAGGCCGCCGGCAAGGTGTTCGTCGTCCAGGACGCGGACCGGATGAACGACGCGGCCCAGAACGCCCTGCTGAAGACGCTCGAGGAGCCTCATCCCGACACGGTGTTCGTCCTCGTGTCCGACCACGAGGAGGAGGTGCTCGAGACGATCCGGTCGCGCTGCAGGATCGTGAGGCTCGAGGCGGTCCCGGCGCACCGCATCGTCGCGTTGCTCGTCGACGCGGGAGCGTCGCCCGCCGAAGCAGAGCGCGCCGCGGCGCTGTCCGACGGCGACGTCGAGCGCGCTCGCTCTCTCGCTCTCGACGAGGACGCGCGGACGCGGCTGGACCTCTGGCGAAGGATCCCGGCGCGGCTGGCCTCCCCGCTGGAAGCGCTCGATGCCGCCGCGGAGGTCCTCGCGGAGGCGAAGGGTGCCGCCAAGGCCCGGGAGAAGCAGCAGAAGACCGAGGTCACCGCGCTCGCGGAGGCGATGGGCGAGGGCCGCGGCACCTCGACGGCGCGGAACGCGCTCGCCAAGCGGCACCGGCGCGAGCTGCGGCGCGTCGAGGAAGAGGTCCTGCTCGAGGCCCTCGGCGCGCTCGGGGCCTTCTATCGCGATGCGCTCGCGGCACGGAAGGGGGCCGGAACCGCGGGAGACGCCGTTGCCGCGTGGGCATCCTCGCCGATCTCCGACGGGGCCCTGCTCGCGGCCGCGGCGCGGTGCGTGGAGGCCTCGGGAACGTTCACGTACAACGCGAACGCGTCCCTCGCGATGGAAGCGACGCTCGTAGAGCTCTCGAGGCTCGCTCCCCCGCCGGCCGCTCTGGAGGCCGTGTCCTCCGAGAGCTGACGGATTTCGGACCTTACGCACTAAAGGGACTCGCCTGCTCTGCCGTTGCCTACTCGTAAGCAGGCGAATGGAGCGCGAGTGAGAGACCTTTCGAGGGAGGCGGTCGCACGCCTCCGGCAGGTGCTTCCCAGGGGCCGCACGCTTTCGGAAGATGCGTGGGCCCGGAGACATCGCGCCATCCGCGTGATCCTGTGGCTGCACGTGCCGGCCCTCGCGATCGTCGGGGCCGCGACCGGACACGGCGCCGGCCATTCCCTTCTCGAAGCGACGGTGGTCGCGCTGTGCGGCGCCGGAGCGTCACTCAAGCGGTTGAAGCCCGAGGCGCGAGAGACGGTCGCGACCCTGGGCCTCGTCATCTCCTCCGCGATCCTCGTGCACTTCTCGAACGGGTTGATCGAGATGCACTTCCACTTCTTCGTGATGGTGGCGGTGGTCACGCTCTACCAGTCGTGGACGCCGTTCCTGCTGGCGATCGGGTTCGTCGTGCTCCACCACGGGACGGTCGGCGTGCTGGACAGCTCCGAGGTCTACAACCACGCGGCGGCCGTGGCCGATCCCTGGATGTGGGCGCTCGTGCACGGTCTGTTCATCGCCGGAGCCAGCGCCGCCGGCCTCACCGCGTGGAAGCTCAACGAGATTGCGATCGAGGGTGAGCGCAGCGCGCGCCGGGACCTGGAGGACGCGAACCGCGATCTGGCCTCCGCGCAGGCGATGTCGCACATCGGCAGCTGGGACTGGGACATCGAGCGCGATCGCGTGTGGTGGTCGGACGAGCTCTACCGGATCTTCGGACTGGAGCCGGCGGCGTCCGAACCGACCGTGGAGGGTTTCCTAGACCTGGTGCACGACGACGACCGCGCACGTGTCGGCGAGATCGTGAGCGCGGCCGCCTCGGAGGCACAGGACTTCAGCTACGAGGCCCGCGTCGTCCGGCCGGACGGCACGATCCGGTTGATCCACGCGCTCGGCGTGGTCACGCAGGACGAAGACGGACGCGCGTCGCACGCGGCGGGCACCGTCCAGGACGTCACCGACCGCAAGTCGCTGGAGGACAAGATCCAGCATCAGGCCTTCCACGACTCGCTTACGGGGCTGGCCAACCGCGAGCTGTTCCTCGACCGCGTGGGCCACGCCCTGGCTCGTCAGAGGCGCGCTCCCACGCCGCTTGCAGTCCTGTTCCTCGACCTCGACGACTTCAAGACCGTCAACGACAGCCTCGGCCACCGCGCCGGCGACGACCTCTTGATAGACGTCGCCCACCGCATGGCTTCCGTGATCCGGCCCGGCGACACCGTCGCGCGGCTCGGCGGCGACGAGCTCGCGATCCTGCTGGAGGACCTCGACGCCGTCGACGGCGCGGTCTACGTGGCGGACCGCGTGACGAAGCTGTTCGACCGTCCCTTCGTCGTCGACGACTCCGAGTTCTCCATACACGCGAGCATCGGGATCGCGTTCAGCGAGCCCGGCGACGAACGCGCGCCCGAAGACCTCCTGCGCGACGCCGACATCGCGATGTACGAGGTCAAGCGCAGCGGCAAGGGGACCTTCCAGCTCTTCGAGGTCGGGATGCGCATCGCGGCGAGCGAGCGGCTGCAGTTCAAGGCCGATCTCCAACGTGCGGTCGACCACGGCGAGCTGATCCTCCATTACCAGCCGATCGTCGATCTCGGGAGCGGTGAGGTCGATGGGGTCGAAGCCCTCGTGCGGTGGCAGCATCCAGAGAGGGGGCTCATCCCTCCCCTCGACTTCATCCCGTTCGCCGAGGAGAGCGGCCTCATCGTGCCGATCGGGCGTTGGGTGCTGTTCGAGGCCTGCCGCACCGCCGCATCGTGGGGGCTGGAAGACGACGCCGCCCCGCCGTCGATCTCGGTGAACGTCTCGCCCCTGCGCTTCAGACATCCGGGTTTCGTCGAGGAGCTGAAGGAGGTCCTGGCGACGACGGGCCTGCCGCCGGAGCGCCTGGTGCTCGAGATCACCGAGAGCGCGCTCGTCGAAGACGTCGCGAAGGTCGTGGAGCGACTCGAGGAACTGAAGAAGCTGGGCGTGCAGCTTGCGATCGACGACTTCGGAACCGGCTACTCGTCGCTCAGCTACCTGAAGCACTTCCCAGTCGACGTATTGAAGATCGACAAGACCTTCATCGACTCGATCGCGCTGGGGGCCGAGGACTCGGCGCTCGCGCGAGCGGTCTTGAGTTTGGGACAGTCGCTGGGCCTGACGATCGTCGCGGAGGGCGTCGAGGAAGGCGCGCAGGCCGAAGTCTTGAAGGGCCTGGGCTGTCCCCTGGCCCAGGGCTATCGCTTCTCGCGCCCCGTCCCCGCGTCGGAGATAGCGAGGCTGATCGAGGGCTGGATCCCGGCCTCGGTCCCGTCCACTCCGGTCCCCGCGGCCTAGCGGGCCGCGCGTACCGCGGCCCGCCCTTCCGCTCAGGCCACGTACACGCTGCGGAAACCCTGCCGGACGAACCGCGACCTTCCCGCGACGCCCGACACCTTCACGCGCACGTTGTAGCTCCCGGCCTCGGCGGTGTCGTGGAACCGTCCGCTCACCGGCACCAGCGGACCCTTGACGCCGGAGAGCCCGATCCGCCGCGACCGCCGGCCGAAGATGTCGATCCCCTCCTTCAGCATGACGGGCTGCAGGGCGAACAGCCGGGCGACGTCGTCCGGCGGCCCGTCTCCGCCTTCGAACTTGTCGGGCCGGACCTTCTCGAGCTGGTCCTTGAACTTTGCCTGGATCGTCGGCACGCCCATCAACGGCGCGCTGACGCCGGCCGTCGCCGAGACCCGAGAGACGAGCTTGTCGCGAAAGGCGACCGTCACGAAGACCGGCGAGCCCGGCGACAACCGCGTCGGTCGCACCTTCACCCCGACGTCGATCGGCGATCGCACGAACCCCCCGACGGTGTAGCGAGTGTGCTGCTCGCGCGCCGTCTCCACCTCGACGTGCCACAGCCCCGGTGCGGGGTCGGGGACGTCGAAGATCACGTAGCCCTCGCCGACGTGGCGGCGCACGAACGACGCGTCCCGGTGGACCACGCGCCCCTTCGGGTCACGCAGGTGCACGTGTATCGTGCCCTCCTTCTTCGCAGTCGACGGATCGAACGCGAGCGAGGCGTCGTGCCACGCGCACGTGAACGTCGCGCGCTCCGCGACCGATTCGACGAAAGCCGCGACCCTGCTCGACGAAGCTTCCGCGGTCTCGTTCGCGACGACCCCGTCCTGCGTCACCTCGCCGCGGATGAAGTTGTAGATCTCGAACAGGTCGTCGATCGTCGGCATGAAGTAGTAGACGCCCCCGGTCGACGTAGCCAGCTGCTCGAGGAGCGCCTGGTCCGCCGTGGCACCCATGGCACAGCTGTAGATCGGCACGTCGTCCGGCAGCGTTTGCGCGGCCTCGAGCGCAGAGGGCTTGGCCGGGTTCGAGGGGTCGCAGCCCTTGTTGTCGTAGCCGTCCGAGAGCAGGACGATGCCCTTCCGTCCGGTCTCCGGCGCCAGCAGTTCGGCGCCGCGCTGGATGCCCTCTCCCATGAACGTGCACCCGCCGAACGCGATGCCGTCTATCTCCGCCCGCGCCGCGGCCCGCGTGGCGGGACCGACGATCGTCTGGAGCTCCGCCGGAGGGGCCGCGGGGAACTCCACGTCGCCGCTGTCGCCGAAGCTGGCCACCCCGAGCCTGTCGTCCGGAACCGAAAGGTCGACGAACTGCTTGCTCGCCTGCCGGGTCACGTCGACGTAGCCGTACGTGATCATGCTGCCCGAGCGGTCGAGCAGGACGGCCACCTTGGCCGGCTCGGTCGAGACCTCCTCGGCGTTCTCCAGCACGAGCGCGAAGTCCTGCCACGGCACCAGGTCGAACGGCGGCCCCGCGTTCGCGACCACGCTGGCGCCGACGACGCGCACCTCGTAGAGCCCGATCGGGTTCTGCACGTAGACGGACTCGACGTTGTTGAGGTTGTCTGCCGCCCCTCCCGAGACGGAGAACCCGCCGGAGAAGACGTTCCCGCGGAACAGCGTGCCGGTGGATAGCTCCTCGACCTCGAGGTTGAGGTTGTTCACCAGCGCGGGATTCGCGCCGGCCGCTCCCGGCGCGTCGGTGTACGCCATCGTGATCCGCAGGGGACGCGTCGAGTCGGCCACGCCCACGCGCACTGCGAACTCGTCGCCCGAAGCGGTGAGGGGGTGGAGCTGGTCCGAGAAGATCCGGGGGCCGCGGTCCGACGCGGGGGCCTGGAGGACCATGTTCTCGAGGCTCACGCGGCCCCAGCCCTGGATCCCGTTCGGGACGTTGGCCAGTGTCCCGCCCGCGCCGTCGGGGCCGCCGGCGAGGTCCTCCGCGCCGTTCGCGAGGAACGCCTTCAGGAGAGCGATGCTCGGGGTCTGGCCTCCGGTCCGGTTCCGCCACCACTCGACGAGCAGCGCGCACAGGCCTGCGACGTGCGGCGCCGCCATGGATGTGCCGCTCAGCCGCGTGTAGTCCTCGTGGACGGTTGCCCCGGTGTCGGTGTACGCGATCCGAGGCCGCTGCACACCGGGCGTCGCGGCGTCGCTGTCCACGCTGGAGCGGGCCGCGACGATGTCCGAACCGGGAGCCACCACGGTGGGGAGCGAGCGTCCGTCGACCGCGGGGCCGCGGCCCGACGAGTCGCTGATCCCGCGGATGTCGTCGATGGCTCCTTCACCCGGACGGAAGTTGCGGCTGTTGCCGACGACGATCGGGTTCTTCGCCTCCCACGGGGAGATGATGCTGGTGGCGCCGGCGGTCCCGTCGTTGCCGGCCGCGCTCACGATGACGAGCTGTTCGGCCCCGGGGGTGCCCGCGTCGGGGTCGCGCACGCGCCGGTCGTAGGTCGCGGCCCTGGCCGTATATCCCTGCGCGATGGCGCCACCGCCGGGGCCGCCCCCGTTCAGACCCCAGCTGTTGTTCATGACGTGGGCGCCGTTGATCACCATCTGTCGCACGCGCTCGTCGTCGCCGAACGTGCCGCCGGTGCCGATCTGGTTGACGCTTCCGACCTGGGCGCCCGGCGCCACGCCCTGTCCCAGCAGGAATCCCTCCGGGTCCGTGTCGCCGAGTGCGGCGTTGCCGCCGGCGATCGCAGCAACGTGTGTGCCGTGCCCGTTCGTGTCGCCGGTCTGCGCGCCGCCCGTGGCGTCCGCGAAGAACTGCAGCCGCCCCGCGAGGTCGCCGTGCATCGTCGCGTTGTCGTGGTTGTCGATCCCGCTGTCGCAGACCCCTACGCAAACGCCCGCGCCGCTCAGCCCGAGCGCCGCGATAGCCGCCTGGTACCCGGTCACGGGCGCATTGTTGGGAGCGGCCACGTCGGTGAGGTTCTCGGCGACGATCTGCGCGGAGCGCTCATCGAGCAGGATGTCGGGGCCCTGCTGCTCGATCCAGCGCACGGACGGGATGAGTGCGACCTCGGGGAGCCGGTCGGCATCGATCTCGCACACGAGCCTGGCGGGCTCCAGCGAGCTCGTGGGCGGGGGCTCCTCGACGCTCTGCACGCGCGCGCCGGCGGCTTCGAGACGCTCCTGAACGGCGCGCACGTCTTCGGCGGGGACGACGTCGATCCCGACGAACCCGAGGCGGCCCTCGGCGCGCGCGAGCGACGGGTGGATGCGGTAGGCGGGCTCGAAGGCGCCCGTCCACGCGACGTACGGCCGCCGCGCGATCTGCTTCGCCTGCCGGGCGTCTGCCAGAACGAACAGCCCGTAGGGGCCGACGGGCTCGACGACCTGGGCGCCGAGCCCTTGCAGGTCGGCTATCCACTCCGGCGTCGGCGGCGCCACGAGCTGTACGAGGCGATGCGTCCAGCGCGCCTCCTCCCCCCGGGGAACGCGGAGCTCGTCGGGGACGTCCTGCTCGGGTGCTTCGGTGTCGATCGTGAACCCGCCGATGCGAAGGAGGTTGGCGTCCCGGAGCTCGGTCCACCGGAAACCCTCGTCGTCTAACCGGCGCAGATCGTCGTCCCCGACGACGACGACGAAGCCGCTTCCGGCCTCGAGCACCACGTCGGCGCCCATGCGCTCGATCTCGCGAAGCAGAGCGTCGCTGGTCCCGGCCGCGCCGCTGCGCCGGTTCTTCGTGATCAGGACTCGTGCCATTTCGTCCTCCCTGTTCCGTTACCGTTGCCGCGCTTCTGCTGCCGAAGGGTGGTGCGAGAGCGGGAGAGGCCGCCGTCGCGGAAGTGGGGGCCGAAGTCGTCTTCGGCGTAGGCCCAGGGGGTGACGGAGGCGCGCCGGGAGCGAGCAGGAGCCCGATGCACCACGAACCTCTTCATGCGTGTCCCTCCGCCGCCGTCCCCGAGACGATCGACGTAACTCGTCTCGTTACCAGGATGGGGAGAGATCGGTCGCGAAGCTGTCAGCTGCCCAACAGCTTTGGATCGGTCCGCGCGGGTCCCTTACCGGTCAGGGAACAGCCGGAGCGCGTCCCTCCAGGTCGTAGCAGCGTCCGGCCGTGTCGACGATCCGCACCGCCGCCTGCTCGGGCGGATGCGTCGAGGCCATACCGATGAAATGGCTCGTCTGCCCCGGCATCACGGGCGGATCGAACCGCAGCACGAGCCGCCCTGCTGTCGTCTGCTCCGCCGCTCTCAATCGGACGTCGCCGAGCCCTCCCCTCGTGATCTCGAACAAGGGCACCGCGCCGGTACCCGCATAGTCGAAGGTCCTGATCGGCCCGACGTCGACCTCCAGCCTCGACACGCCCACCGAACCGGCCGTCACCCCGTCCAGAGAGACGCGATACAGATAGGGAAAATGGCCGGCGGCCCCCGTTCCGGCGACGGCTTGCGGGAAGAGGCGCGACTGGACGAAGCCCAAGCCGGTCGCGCCGGCCAGTTGGAGGTCGGGCGCGGTGTCCGTCACGACGACGGTCCCCGAGGGGTCGAACCAGGTGTTGATCTCGGGTGCGCTTACCTCCGCGACCCCGAGGGCAGACGTGGTCTCGGCCGTGCGGTACGGCGCCATGGAGACCTCGACCTGCCCGCGGCAGACCGCGCAGAAGGGTTGGTTGACGTTCCTCATCATGCAGTCGTGCTCCGGCCGGTAGATGCCGCAGTGCGAGTAGTACGCGTCTTCGAAGAGGCCTACGGTGCCGGCGGGGACGGGACTGGCCGGGACCGCACAGTTCGTGCAGTCGGGGATCGACTGAGTGGGCAGCGCCGTGCCCGCCGCGACCAGCGTGCGCCACTTGAGGAGCGTCCGGTCTGTGACGGTCGTGACGTTCGCCTCTGCCGGCTCCGGCCCGGTGTAGCGGTTCGCAGCGCCGGGAGTGCAGCCGCCGTATTCGTCGGCGAGGGCGAACGCGGTGTGGCCGAGCTCGTGGACGGCGACGCCGTATGCGACCGAGGCGGGGGAGAACGCGGCCGAGAAGACGCCGACCGGGTTGCCCCCGGACCCGCCGTAGAGGGTCGTGTTGACGAGCACCAGGACCCGCGTCGTCTGAGGGACCTGCGCGCGTGCCGTCGACAGCGCCGTCGCGCTGTTGACCGTCAACAACCGCCTCATCCCGCCGGAGCAGAGCGTGGCGTCGAAATAGGTACGAGGGGAGGCGCCGGAGCCGGTCGATCCGTCCGTGCACGTCGCGGGGTCGTCGCACCCGCTGTCGGTCGAAGAGACGTCGACGCGGTAGACGTTGGCGAAACACCTCAGGGCGTCGAGCGGCCGCGTCGAGAACAGCACGTCCAGGAACTCGCGGCAGTGCCGGTGGTAAGCCGGGAGCTCCTCCCTTCGATAGCCGTCCGGGAGCAGCACGAGGTTCCACCGGGCCGCCGGGGATCCGCTGCTCACGATCTGGGTCGTGCCCTCGATCGTCCCGTCGGCCGTCGTCACGCCGGCCCGCCCCCTCCCTTCGGGCCGCCTTTCGGCTTCTTGTCGGCGGCACGTACCGGCACGCGCGTCACCGGACGCGCGGCGGCTCGGTCGGGACCGCGCCGCGGCGGGCTCGCGAGCAGCTCGACCTCCACGTCCGTCTCGACGTTCGGGACGACGATCTCGAACTGGACGAAGTCGAGCGAGACGGGGTGGCGCTCGAAGGGCTGCTCGGGGTCGCCGGTGTAGATCTCGGCCTCGAGCGCGAGCGGGTCGGCCATCGACCGCCGGTACACGAGCTCGCCGTCGCCTCCGTAGACGCGCACGGCAAAGCCTGCCCGTTCGGTGTCGTCGACCTCGAAGTCGTCACCGGGAGGGACGACCATGTCGACGGGAATGGCTTCGACGAGACGGACTTCGTCGCCTTCCCGCTCGAACACGAGCCGTAGTGCGCCCGGATAATTAGGCTCGCTCACGCCCTGCCCTTCGTCCGCGATCGTCCGCGATCCGCCTGTCCCACAGTAATCCCTAGTTCAATGACGAGGCAAGGCCCGGCCGAGGGCGCAGGCCTGCTCGTTCACCCGCCGACGTAGACCTTGTTGGAGCAAACCCATCCGGGACGCTAGGGATAGAGAATCGCTTTGGAAGCCTTGTGCTTGGTCTCTGGCTGCGTAAGACAGACGAACGTGCAGGTAGAATGCCGTTTCCCTTGCCGGGGTAGCTCAGTCGGCAGAGCGATTCACTCGTA
>WUUC01168170.1_pt1 | contig 13885 bp, 7 predicted proteins | sample 6278441 | NCBI WGS metagenome assembly WUUC01 (sample SAMN13675441, study PRJNA597444) | soil metagenome | isolation source: soil | place: USA: Washington | collected 2017-10
GCACAACCCCAGCCACCCCGAGAAGTGCCCCCACCCCCAACACCCGCCGCCTGGAGATCTGCCCCATTGCACCCTCCTACTGCCCGACGGGCCTGACCAGCCCGATCACCCCCATTCTGGCTGAAAACGATCACCACGTCACCCACTCGCGACCACAACGACTGCGTCACCGATTGAAACGGACACGCCATCGAAATCGACATTCTGGCATCGACAATCCCCGATCGGCGGTACCTTTGAGTGGTAGATCTTGATTGATTGTCACGTGAATTGAGTGGCAAACCATCGCGCGGAGCCGCCTTTGGCGATACGGTGTCCCGTCCGAGCAGCGCGGACGGGCGAGAGCGAGGGGCGTGGGTGGTTCCGAAGGAGCGGGCCTTGTCGGTGGCCGAACTAGACGCGCTGTGCACCGCGTTTCTGAAGCTGCCTGGAATGTATGAGCGCTCGACTCGCGATCTCTACATCGATGTGCTCAACACCAGCCAACTGTCGAACTCCCTGTCGGTCCAGCGTTATCTCGATCCCCGTCACGATGTCTGGTCGTTGTTGCGTTCGTGTCAAGACCATCCCGATGGAATTCGGGCCTTGGTGACTGTGGTCCGAACCTTTCACCGTGGTTCGCGTCCGATGATCGAGCTGGACAACCTAGTCGAGTCCCTGCTTCCAGATGAACTGCTGACACCGGAAGAACGCGCGGAACTGATCTACCTGCTCAGCGACGTGGCGCCGCGTCATCTTCAACTCGCCTGTCATCACGGGGGCATGTCACCCTGGATCAGCGCCACCTTCGACTGGAGTGACTTCGCCGCGGTCGTCCGCCGTGTCGAGGCTTCGATCGGCAGAGCCGGTGATGCGCCGCCACTGCTCGAATTCGTCGACTTCGTTGCGCACCAATTGGATCCCGTTCGGACCGTCAGGCTGCACCGTTGGACGGATCGGGTCGGCGACCGAATCAGACTGAAACGCGAAACCGTCCGTGGGTTGTGCCTGTCGGCCAGGGACCGGTTGGACAAAGCCCTGCGGTTCTACTTCGTCGTGCAACTCCAACCGTACGGCATCGACCCGAACTCCTATCTGATGTCCGTGTGGCTGCAGCAACACCTTTCGGCCGAGGAACCCCTGCATCGCGACGACACCCCGATCACGTTGCGAGAAGTGGCGGAACGGCTGCCAGACCTCCTTGAACAGGCGCACGCGGCACTCGGCGTCGGCACAGGCGAACTGACGCTCGAGTTCATCCTGCCGAGAAGCCTCATCGGACATCCGATCGACCAATGGGAGATCGATCGCATCTTTCCGCACCCCGTTGGCACGAGCTACCCGGTGATCGTTCGCAGCCTGGACCGTCTCGGCAGCCTTGGCCTGCACGGCACGTGGCGGCAGAAATGGCAATGGCTGTCGAACAACGGGCACCTGGATGACCCCACCGCGGTCCACTGGCTTCTCGAGCCTGACTCCAGGACCCCGAACTCACTGCGGGCTCGCCTCATACAGCACGACTCGCTGGTCGTGCTCGCAATGGCGTTCCCGCCAAAGGACAGCGCCGCGCTTGAGTCGGACGAGCTGTCGGCCTCGTTGTACGCGGGTATGCCGGTGATGTTGTGGTGTCGCAAGAACGACCTCGGCCCCCAGTTCGAGCAGGAAATCAGGGAGATTCTGATCGGCCATGGCCTGGTCGAGCTTCCGAAACAGGTCCTGCACTTACGGCAGAAAGCCGATGAAACGGACACCGCCTCTGCTCTGGGCCGCCATCTGACACTGCTGTGGGATGACGCCGACCGCATCCCGCAGGCCTTCAGTCGGAACAAGAGACTTCGCGCACCGCAATAGACCATCGCAGCAAAGGAACTCGCCAATGACCACAGACGCAACGTGGCAGATCTACCTCGGCACCGGTGAACCGCACGACACCATCGCGGATCTACCGCCGGCCCCACCGTGGCGGCGGTTCGACGGAATCGTCGAGCAGGGCCCAGCTCCGTGGGATGGCGACGCGGTCGGGGTCCGTCCCGGCTCGGACGATCGCGCCGAGGCTTATCTGCCGAGCGACGACGTCGTCGACATGGTCAACGCGGCGTTGTACCTGCGCAGGCCCTTGCTCGTCACCGGCAAACCGGGCACCGGGAAGTCCACCCTTGCGTACAGCGTCGCTCGCGAGCTGAAGTTGGGACCGGTGCTGAACTGGCCCGTCACCAGTCATTCCCGGCTGCAGGACGCGCTGTACCGCTACGACGCGATCGGCCGGCTCCAGGAGGCGAGTCTCACGCGTAACGGTACGGCGCCGGACCTGGGCCGTTATATCCGCCTCGGCCCGGTAGGTACCGCTCTGGTCCCCCGGCCGCGGCCACGCGTGCTGCTCATCGACGAGTTGGACAAAGCCGATGTCGATCTACCCAACGACCTGCTGAACATCTTCGAGGAAGGTCAGTTCGACATCACGGAGCTGACCCGACTCCCGGATGACCAACCTACGACACAGGTGATGACCGCTGACCCGAACGGGCGCGTCGCCATCACCAGAGGTCTGGTGCGCTGCAACGCCTTTCCGTTCGTAGTAGTCACGTCCAACGGCGAGCGCGAGTTCCCGCCGGCATTCCTCCGGCGCTGCCTCAGACTCAACATCCAGCCGCCGAGTGCCGACAAGCTCGCCGCGATCGTCCGGGGGCACCTGGGCGAGGCCGCACTGGCGACCGAGGGTGAGCGCCTGGTCGACCAGTTCGTGGAGAGCCGCGAGTACGGCGACCTGGCGACAGATCAGCTCCTGAACGCGATCTACCTGGTCACGTCGGGCGGCGCTCGACTCAATCCGTCAACCCGGGAGCGCATGGTGGCACAGCTGTTCAGCCCGCTGGACCAGTCGGCACGATGACTGTGGATCCGCGTTTCGTCGACGCGGTCCGCAGGGTGGACGCGGACGTCACGAGCAACGAACTCGCCGACATCATCTGGCTTGCTAGGTATCTACCAGGCGTTCGCGTCCCTGCTGACCATCGCCGTCACGGTCTGCGCGACCCGGGCCCCCCGTCTCCGCCCGACGGGACGTCGAAAAGACCAAACACCGACCAACCACCGACGCCCCCACCCGGCCGTTCCAGGTCGGTGCCCACGGGTTCGGACTCGGCCGCGCTACGTGTCGCGCCTCACCGGTATGCCGGCGGTTCGTCCGCCATGGGTACCCGAAGTCCCGCGGTTCCCGCAATCGCCGACGAACTCGACATCCTGCGCGGGTTGCTCCCGCTACGCCGAAAGGTACGGTCTACCTCCCAGTCCCAACTGGACGAAGCAGCCACTGCGAACTGGATCGCCGAGACCGGCCTGTGGGCACCCGTGGTGGGACCGGTCAACGAACGGTGGCTGGACGTGGCACTCGTGGTCGACGACAGCGAGTCCATGGGCATCTGGCAGCGCACGGTGACCGAGCTGCGCACGCTCCTCGAACGGAGCGGCTCCTTCCGGGATGTCCGAGTCTGGAACCTGGATGGTGACCTCCTGCACAGCGAAGCGGTGACGATCTCGGGTCCAGTCACCGACAGCGGGAGTCGCCGAGAACCACGTGAACTGGTCGACCCGACCGGGCGTCGACTAGTCATGATCACGTCCGACTGTGTCGGTCGCGCGTGGTCGACCGAGTCAATGGGCGCGACGCTCGCAACCTGGGCATCAGCCGGCCCCACGGTCATCGTGCAGATGCTGCCGCAGAGGCTGTGGCAGCATTGTGCCCCGGACTTTCACCCCGGCTTTCTCCGTGGGCTCGAGATCGGCCCAACCAACAGTCACGTACTGACAATGCACACCACACAAGCCGTCACCCCTCCCCCTGACGGTCCGCCGATTCCAGTAGTCGAGCTGGAGGGCCGCTGGCTGAAGACCTGGGCGTCACTCGTGTCAGGCACGGCCGGCAGCGGGGTCAACGGCGTTGCGGTGTTCGCCGACAGTTCCATGGCAGACAATGGCGATGACTCGGCAGAAGAGCCGCCTGACACGACACCAGCGGCCCAGGTGCGGGAGTTCCGTGCACACGCATCCCTGACCGCCACTCGCCTGGCCGCCTGCCTCGCCGCCGGTGCTCCGCTGACAATGACGGTGATGCGGCTAGTACAAGGTGCGATGCTGCCGGACTCGAGACCGTCGCACCTCGCGGAGGTCTTCCTGTTCGGCTTGCTGCGCAAGGCCGACGTCGACAACCTGGCCGGTCAACCGCCGGACGACGTCGAGTACGAGTTCCACCCGGGCGTTCGCGAGGAACTCCTCGGAGGACTGGCTCGGCAGGACGCGCTGATGGTGTTGGCAACGGTCTCCAACTTCGTGTCCCAGCGGATGGGCTCCCCTCTCGACTTCCGTGCCCTGCTGACCACGACTGATCCGTCCGGTCACACGCCGGTACTCAGTCCGCCCTTCGCAAAGGTGGCCTATCAGGTACTCACCTCGCTCGGCGGTCGGTACGCCGAGGCAGCGGAGCGGCTCACGCGCACGTCAGCTCTTCGCCCCAGGAACGACATCGATTCCGATGACCGAAGCACAGGCCATGACGACGAGCCACGCAGCGAAGAAAGTCATTGGCCGCGAATCTTTCACAAGGTTCCCGGCCGAAATCCGCGGTTCACCGGACGCGACGAGTTGATCCACGAACTGCACAACCTGCTCGTCACCAGTACCAGCCGGAGGGTGCTCCTGCCGAACACCCTGCACGGCCTCGGCGGCGTCGGCAAGACACATCTCGCGGTTGAGTACGCCTACCGATTCGCTCACGAGTACGACCTCGTCTGTTGGCTGCCCGCACACGACGTCACGCAGGTGCGCGCGTCGCTCGTCGAGCTCGGCAGGGCGATGGGCCTCCCCGACAACGCCAACGTCACCCGTGCGGTCAATGAAGCACTGAACGCACTCCGTCCCGGCGGGCGGTACCGGCGGTGGTTGCTTGTCTTCGACAACGCGGACCAAACCGAGAGTCTGAAACCCTACCTGCCAGCCAGGACCGGCCACGTACTGATCACGTCTCGCAACGTTGGCTGGTCCGAGGAGGCGACCCCGTTCGAGATCGATGTGTTCACCAGAAAAGAAAGCGTGGCATTGTTGCGGGAACGAGTTTCCGCAATCTCGGAAGGTGACGCCGACCAGCTCGCCGAGCGACTGGGAGACCTGCCACTGGCACTGGAACAGGCGGGGGCCTGGCTCGCCGTGACCAAGATGCCCGTCGATGAGTACCTGACTCTGTTCAACACCCAGCATGCACGGTTGGTCAAGAATCCGCCTGGCGACTATCCCACCACTGTCGGCGCGGCGTACGCACTCACCCTGGACCGGCTGCGGGAACAGAACGCCGGCGCGGCGCAACTGCTCGATGTGTGCGCCTTCCTCGGCGCCGAACCCATCACCATCAACCTCTTGTGGGACGGCCGTGACGCCGATCTGCCTGCGCCTCTCGGCCGAACACTGCGCGACCTCGGTCAGCTGCGTGGCGCCGTGCGGGCGATCAGTCGATATGCGCTGGCCCGAGTGGACGAAACGAGCGACCAGTTCACCATCCACAGGCTGGTACGGGACGTTCTTCGATCTCGCCTCGACGAAGCGACCCGACAAACGACGAACCTGGCAGCACAGCACATCCTCGCGAAAGCCAACCCCTGGGAACCCGACCTGGAGGTGAACTGGCAACGACACGGCGAACTGTCACCACATATCGAGCCGGCAGGCCTGATCGACTCCGAAGAGGACGACGTACGCCAGGTCGTGCTCGACCAGATCCGCTGCCGGTGGGCACGTGGCGACTACGAGAGCAGTAGGGAGTTGGGTGAGGTCGCCGTTGCCCGGTGGCGCACCCGGCCAGGTCCTGACGATGTGATCACCCTGCTGTCGTGCCGTCATCTCGCCGTGGTGCTGCGAACGCTCGGCGAGTACGCGAAGGCACGCCAACTCGCCGAAGACACACTGGCCCGTTTCCAGGAGAAGCTCGGTGAGAACAACGAACACACACTCTTCACCCGCGACTCGGTGGCGTGGGACCATCGAATCAGCGGTAACTTCCTGGCAGCACGAAGGCTTGATGAGGCCAACCTCGCACAGTTCAGCCAAGATCTCGGCGATGACCATCCGCTGGCACTGAAGGCGGCCAACAATTTCGCGATCAACCTGCGCTGGCTGGGCCACTTCGCCGAAGCACGCCGAGTCGACGAGAAGTCCCTCCGCCTGCGACGCAGTGTGTACGGCGAAGAGAACCGACACACACAACTGGCGATCGCCAGCCTGGCACGTGACCTCTACGGACTCGGCTACTACGCCGAAGGTCTGCGCAGGCAAGAGAGTGCATTGGAGATACAGCAACGTCTTCTCGGACCATTCCACGCGGAGGTTCTGTCGGAGACGCGAAACCTGATCACTCTACTCCGCAAAACCGGACAGCACCCCCGCGCATGTCAGCTGGCAAAGTACCTCGTGGACACCTACAAGCGTCGGTTCGGGCCGTCCGACGAACCGACGCTGGCCGCGAACGTAAGCTACGTGAACGCTTTGGACGCCACCGGAAAGTACGGCGAAGCACACGAGCGGGGTCACGACATCCTGGAACGTTACCGAAGCGCCTTCGGCGCAGAACATCCAGCCACCCTGGCCTGCGCGACGAATCTGGCGATCGTCCTGCGACACCGCCGCCAGTTCGAGGAGGCCCTCAAGCTCAACCAGGACACGCTCGACGCGTTCCGCCGTACCCTGGGAGACGATCATCCCTTCACTCTTTGCTGCGCCAACAACACCGCGAACGACCTTGCCGCTGTGAACCAACAGAGCGCCAGCCTGGACCTGGCCGAGGACACGTGGCGCCGCTCGAGACTGACACGAGGCGAGGACCACCCGGACACGCTCGCCTGTGCGCTCAACGTAGCCATCACCCGAACAGCAGTCGGCAGAGTCGACGACGCCGATCCGCTGCTGACCGAGACCATTGCCCAGTTCAAGCGCCGGTTGGGCGACGACCATCCGTCGACGAAGGCGGCGACTCATCAGCAACGCGCGGAGTGCGACATCGAACCGCCCGAGACGTGATCCCTGCCTGGCCCGCCTGGAGCCGCCCCAGGATGTGGTTGACAAGGAATGTCAGATCAGGGCAGTACACCGAAGGATTTCGGTACCCACTACCGCGACGAAATCGATGCGCATAGTGACCGCCCCCGCAGATTCGCCGAATATCGCAGCCCTGGCAGGTATCAGACAATGCCGCGATACCAATCTGCCGAGCCACGATCGCCGGGTGACGCAATACCTCGTCGAAACCATTCGTCAGGACATTCAACCCCGTCGCCGGCGCGCCCGGGTGTACGACACGAAGCGTGTCGACCTGTTCCAAGGCGCCATCGGGGTTCACGGTGATCAGTCCGACCGGACTCAACCCAACACTCTCCGTGCGGCTCTTCCCACCCAACGCCAGATTGATGATCTCCGCGAACAGCCGGACCTCGGTCTCCCGGCTGGTCACGTCGAACCAGCGATCGAAGACCGTGGTGAGCCAGCGGCCGTATGGAACGTCGGTGTGGTCGGTGGAACGATGCGGCGGTGGCGCCATCCAGTTGCCATGGGGAAGCAAGAAGTCCATCCGTGGAGCACCGAACTCCAGGAGAGACTCGTACGTGCCGACAGGGTCCGACTCGACGTCGATCACGCACAGCAGCCCGGCAAACAGCGATCGGTACCGTTCACCTCCGATCAACCGAAGGGCGTCGGCGACCTGCGCATAGCTACCCCGCCCGTCGCGGTAGCGCCGGTGCCTGTCGTGCGTCTCGGCGACGCCGTCAAGACTGACTCCTACTCGAATCTCGTGCTTGAGCAGCACATCGAGTGTTGATCGGTCAAGAAGTATCCCGTTGGTCTGCACCGTGAGGTCGAGAGCCGTTGACGCTGGTAGAACGCGGTGCAGTTCGTCGGCTATGGCGACCAGAGCGCCCGGACCGGCGAGCAAGGGCTCACCACCATGGAGGCTGACTGCGACACGATCGAGGCCGTGCGACTCAGCGTGCTCGGCAATACGGCTCGCTGTGTGCCGGATCACGACCTGCGACATTGCCCTGGGAAGGGGCGGGCCGGCCCGGTCGCCCAACTGGTACATGTAGCAGTAATCGCACGCCAGATTGCACCGACCGTGGACCTTCAGTACGAACTGCCGGAAAGGCGTGGCACGCCAGCCAGTCGAGGCCAGCGAGTCGACGTCCAGCACACCGACCGGCCATTCCATGGTCACACAGCATCCTAATCAGGACAGAGCCAGAACGCGGCCGGTTCAGATCGCGCTGTCGTGAGTGGCGATCACAACCTCGTCTGGATGCGCCAACTCCTGTTGGCGCCGCCGAATCGCATGTCCCAACGGCGAGTCATCGGACCCGACCGCGGGAAGGATGGCCAGCCGGAACCCACCTCCGACCACTGTGGCGTCCTCCGTGCGCACCTCACCCAACACGCAACGCCTTCCGTTCACGCCACACCGATCCGACCGTCGGACCCGGTCCATCCCCTCCTCAGACATACCAGGAGCGCTCCGGAGTATGCAGGTCCCCCGGTTGACGTGCTACCGATGGAGCATCTCCATAGAGACTCGCGGGACTCTACCGGGTCCCACTGCGGTCGGCGAGAGCTATCCCGCCATTCGACGGATCCACACGAAAGACGACCAACGAAGTAGACAGGAGAAGGGACGCGTCGTGTGATGAATCCGCATTATCGCGTTGGATAATTTCTGTTTGTGGACTCAACGGATTAAGCGCAACCCAAGCGGTCCACCTCGCCATCAAACGATCATCGCCAAACTTCCGCTATAACGATGTCAGCGGCTCGACCACAGATCAGGAGACTATCATGACGACGCGCCTCCTCAGTCAACTCGCTGACCCGGTGAGCTAGTCATGAATGCTCAGTTCGTTGAGGCGGTCCGCATGATCGACGCCAGTGTCACCGGCGACGTTGGCTGACATAATCTGGCTCGCCACGCACCTACACAGCAGATCGAGTGCGCCGCCAGTCTCCCGGCATCAAACCCCGTCGCCGTGGACAGACACGACGACGTCGCCGACACCAACCGCATCGGAGACCGTTCCTCAGCCCTCGCGGCCCGGTAGCATCGAGTCCCGTCGGCTTACCTGCGACTGTCACTGCGCCGGTTCGCCCCCGACAGCCACGGTGTCAACACGAGAAGTCCTGCGGTGCCGGTAGTTCCCAGCGAGCTCGCCATCTGCCCGGCTTTCAGCCCACTGCAGCGACGCGCGGTCTCAAACACCAGAATTGAACCGGGCGAGACGGCAACGGCCAAGCTGATCGCCGAGAGTGGACCGACGTCCCCAGATGGTTCCCAACCTACGAGCGCTGGCTCGATGTCGCACTTGTGGTCAACGAAAGCGCCTCGATGACCGCGATCTGGCAACGCCCACTCGCCGAGCTGCGAACGTTGTTGGAACGAGCAGGTGCGTTCCGGGACGTGCGCCTCTCTGGTATCTCGACAGCGATCTGCGCTACGGCACAAACGTGAGCATTTCCAGCGGTGCCGGTAGTCGCCGCGCGCCGACCGAGTTGGTCGATCGTCACCGGCCGCAGACTGATCCGCATCACAAGCTACTGCGTCGGACCTACCTGGTCGCCCGGTGCCGTCGCGAGTGCGTTGGAGAACCTGGGGTTCCTTGGATCCGTCCGCGATCATCGAAATGTTGCCGCAACGAATGTGAGTCGACTGCGCGCCGGAGTTCGTCCGGTGCGCATGCGTGGCGCTATATCCAACGCACGACTCATCGTCGAGGCGCCGATCAGGTGACGTCGACCTGTCACAATCCGGAGTGTCGATACCGGTTCTCGAGTTGGAGGACCGCTGGATCGGCCCCTTGGACCGCACTCGTTGCTGACGCAACCGGCGACTGGGTCAACGGCACCGCAGTCTTCACCAAGCTGATCGCGACGACCGAGCCGGAAGCAAGCGCCGGCCACATCGTGCCGCCGGCGGTCAGCACGGCGGAGCAGGTGCGGTACTTCAAGGCACACGCATCACGCAAAGCCTATGAGCTGGCAACGTATCTCGCGGCCAGGGTACCGCTGACACTCCCCGTGATGCGGCTGGCACAGAGCGCGCGACTCTCGTCGTCACGACTCGAGGTGTTCCTCAGCAATCTGCTGCGCAAGGCAGGCGAGGAAACCGGTGGCTATCAGGAGAATCCCGCGGAAATCGAGTACGAGTTTCAACCAGGCGTTCGAGACGAACCGTTGAACAACTGTCCCCCAAAGCATTACAAGTGTTGGCAACTATGTCGAACTTCTTGTCACAACACCTCGGGTCCCCTTTGGACTTTCGAGCGCTTCTTACGACAGAAGACCCACGTCAGTCACCAAGTCTACTAAGTCCACCTTTTGCTCAAGTCGCCTACGAGGTGCTGAATCGCCTCGGTGGCCGTTATGCTGAGGCGACAGCACGCCTAGCTCGAATGGACGAGCGGCACCGCGTTCTCGACGGCGTCTACGGCATCGTGCGTCCACTGAAAGTCAACCAACGAGGAGATGACGTGACCAGTGCGAGCCCTGGGACCCGCAGCGAGGGCGGGCGAGTCCAGGGTGTATTGCCGAGGATCATGCGCGGTGTCCCGAGTCGCAATCCGCGATTCACCGGCCGGGACGAACTGATCGGAAGATTGCATGAACTGCTGGTCACCAGCACCAAAGAAGCCGCACTACTTCCACATGCGGTACGCGGTCTCGGCGGCGTAGGCAAGACTCATCTAACGATCGAGTACGTCTATCGTTTCGCGCATGAGTACGATCTGATCTGCTGGCTGCCGGCCCACGACGTCACCCAGGTGCGAGAGTCCCTTGTGGAACTCGGCAGCGCAATGGGCCTGCCGGACAATCCGAACGTGACTCGCGCGGTCGACGCCGTACTGGACGAGTTGCGCACCTGCGAAGTCTACCGACGGTGGCTGCTCGTGTTCGACAACGCCGACCGCCCGGAAGACCTTCGCCCCTATCTCCCATATCCAACAGGACATATCGTCATCACTTCACGCAACGCCGAGTGGTCCGACATAGCGAATCCCTTCGAGATCGATGTCTTCACGCGAGAAGAAAGCATCACCCTCCTGAAGGAACGCGTTGCCACGATCGCCGACACGGACGCGGACCGGCTCGCTGACCGACTAGGCGACCTCCCGCTGGTACTCGACCAGGCGGGAGCGTGGCACGCCGCCACCGGCATGCCGGTGGATGAATACATTCGCCTGTTCGACGACCACTTCGAGCGGTTGACCGAACATCCACCCGGCGACTACCCGACTCCTGTCGGCGCGACCTATACACTCACACTAGATCGGTTGCGTGAACAAGCACCCGGCGCAGCACAACTGCTCGATGTCTGCGCATACTTCGGTCCTGATCCCATCTCGGTGAGCCTGTTGTGGGATGGCCGAGAGGCGGATCTTCCGTCGCCTCTCGCGGAAACATTGCGTGACCAGATCCAGCTACGCAGGGCGTTGCGTGAGATCGGCCGCTATGCGTTGGCGCGCGTCGACGCCGTGAACGACCGGCTCTCCGTACATCGACTCGTGCAGGTCGTCCTCCGCTCTCGACTCACCGCACAGCAACGCGACGAGACGCGGCTCGCCGCGCAGCACATCCTCGCGCGGGCCAACCCCGGTGCGCCGGACTTCGACAAGAACTGGCAACGACACAGCGAACTGTCGCCACACATCGAACCAGCCGAGCTGATCGACGCCGCCGAGGAGGACAGCAGGCGGGTCGTGCTCGACCAGATTCGCTATCGCTGGATTCGTGGCGACTACGAGACAAGTCAGGAACTCGGCGAGATCACGGTCGAACGGTGGCGGGCCGCCTGGGGAAACGACAACGAGCTCACCTTGATCGCCTGCCGCCACCTCGCCGTGGCACGGCGAACGCTCGGCTTCTATAAGGAAGCACGAGAACTGGCCGAGGACACGCTCCAGCGGTTCAGGAGGTCGTTCGGCGACGATCACGAGCACACACTCTTCACCTCCGACTCGGTGGCGTGGGACCAACGGATCAGCGGGAACTTCGTCGAAGCGCGTCGCCTCGATGAGGACAATCTCGCACGTTTCCGTCGAGTATACGGCGGGGAGCACCCTCTCACGTTGAAGGCGGCCAACAACTTCGCGATCGACCTACGATGGCTGGGCGAGTTCGCCGAGGCCCATGCGGTCGACACGGATTCGGTGCGGTTGCGACGGCTGGTCTACGGCGACGAGAACCGCAACACCCAACTTGCGGTGGCAAGTCTCGCGTGTGACCTCTACGGACTGGGCGAGTACGCGGAAGGCCTGCGACTCCAGGAAGGCGCGTTGGAGATCCAGCGCCGTCTGCTGGGCACGGTCAATGCCGAGGTGCTGTCCGAGACACGCAACATGGTCGCGCTGCTGCGCAAGGTCGGCGAGTATGCCCGAGCACGAGACCTCGCCAAAAAGCTCGTCCGAACCTACGAGCGCCGGTTCGGACGCAACGACGAACCGACACTCGCGGCCAACATGAGTTACTTCAACGCGTTGCGCGCCACCGGTCACCTTGAGCACGCACAACAGCTGGGTGAGCAGACCTTGGAGCGTCACCGGGAGGCATTCGGCACCGAGCATCCCGCAACCCTGGCGTGCGCGACCAACCTGGCCATCGTGCTGCGTCATCGGGAGTCGGTCGACGCCGCATTGGCGCTCAACGAGGCGACGTTGGCAGCGTTCAGGCGTGTGTTGGGCGAGAACCACCCGTTCACGTTGTGTTGCGCCACCAACACCGCGAACGATCTTGCCGAGCTGCACCGGCACGCGCCGGCGCGTGAGTTGTCCGAGGAGAACCTGCGACGGTCGCGTGAGGTTCGCGGTAATGACCACCCTTACTCGCTCGCTTGTGCTCTCAATGTGGGGTTGGACCGGCGGGCCACCGGCGACGAGGCCGACGTCGAACCGATGCTGGGCGACGCGATTGCAGGCTTCAAGCAACGGCTCGGGGAGAGCCACCCGGAGACACTCGCCGCGATTGCGGGGCAACGGGCTGACTGTGACATCGAGCTTCCGGAGACGTGATCAGGCCTCGATCTCAGGAGGCGAGAACTCCGGAAGATGCCGGTTGAACACGGCTATGACTTTCTGGAACGGGAGGGAATCCTCGCGTTCGAAATTGGCTATTGCGGCTACCAGTTCGGTCATGCCGTCCTCGTAGTTGAGGCAGGTCATGACAATGCTCATGACGTGTGCTCTGCGCTGTGGGTAGTGGCGGATGGCGCCGGAGATCGTCGGGCGTAGTTGGCTTACCAGCAGGGCTCTGGTGTCGTCGTTCAGGATGCAGGGCACTGCCTCCAGTGCGTTGACCAGTTCGACGGACGTCTGCCCCGGTGAGCTGGACCGGGGCACGTGGCGGCCGTTTGTCGCCAGGTTTGGGGCCAGTGCCTTCAGGCGGGTAGCGAGGCGGTCCAGGTCGGTGCCGTAGGTGAGTTGACTGAACGGGAATCCCTGGAGGAGTGCGAACCAGCTGATGTCCGGCGGAAGATCGTCGACAGTCGGGTGGATGGCGTGGTCCGGGGTGTCTCGCAGGAGGACCGGGAGGATGGTGATGCCGCGGTCGCGGGCCATGATCAGTTCGCGGCGGACCCAGTCGTAGGAGCGGTCCAGGAGGCGGGTGCCGTTGGGATCGCGGAGGGTCAGCCACCGGGGGCCGATGACCGCGACCAGGATGTCCGATTCGGCCAGCGCCGTGAGGATGGCCGTCGGGTACTCCTCGCCTGCTTCGAGGGAGACGCAGTCGCGGAAGACGTTCTTTTCGCCGAACTTTCTTGCCAGGCCTTCGTGGATGCCTGCCGCGCCAAGGGGATTGTCGACGACCCGGTAGTTGATGAACACGCCACCCATACCGA
>WUUC01161063.1_pt1 | contig 13881 bp, 13 predicted proteins | sample 6278441 | NCBI WGS metagenome assembly WUUC01 (sample SAMN13675441, study PRJNA597444) | soil metagenome | isolation source: soil | place: USA: Washington | collected 2017-10
AAACAGGTTCGAAGCCGGACGGATACGGCGGGTTAGCCAGATAAAGATCGGCGACCTGAATCACTTCACCGAAGGATGGTTCTTGTGGCCCGAAGACGTCGACTTTAATGGAAAGAGGATATTGATCGGCAATAACAATTATTTCAACAAGAATTTAATGATCGATTCATGCAACGTTGTTACCATAGGCAACAATTGTATGTTTGGCCCGGATGTTTATGTTACAGATTCGAACCACGTGTTCGGTATTGGGATAGATCCTCACGATAACCCGATGAATAAAGGCAAGGTGGTCATTGGAAACTATTGCTGGGTCGGAGCAAAAGCAATAATTCTGAAAGACGTAACGCTTGGGGACTACTGCGTTGTGGCGGCGGGTGCTGTAGTAACGAAGAGTTTTCCCGCAGGAAGTATCATTGCCGGCGTTCCCGCAAAGTTGATGAAAACGATCGATGCGGAATGACACTGCCAACGAACCTTGAAACATTCGGCACGACCTTCCCACCGACGGTGAGATGAAAATATTCATTGCACATCCCGGTACTCAGCATATACCTCATCTCGTGACAGGTATCCTTCGTGCCGGACACGACGTCAAATATAGCACTGCGATCGCTTTTGGACGCGACGGCAGTTGGGAGGGCATAATCCCGAAGTCGGCTTACAACAAACGGCTTATCAAAACTATCCCCGATTCAATTATAGACAGACATCCCGTGCTGGAGCCCATTCCTGCAATCCTTTTATCGCTGGGCTTTAAAAGTCAACGCGCCTATGCCATTAGAAACAAACTGTTCCAGCAGACTATTTCCGATCGAATGATCCGTGGATACGATGCAATGATCGGCTTCGATACGTCGTCAAGGATCATCGCCGAGCGTGCACGAAAGGCAGGCGTTCCGTTTTTCCTGGAGTTGACAACCGTACATACGGCCGAAAAAGAGAAGTGGCTCGAGTATGTTAAAACCCGTTTTCCAGAATGGCCATCGACGATATTGCAAAAGCCAGCGGACCTCGTCAGGAGCGAAGAGGAAGAGATTGAGCTGGCATCGGCAGTGTCGACAGCAGCTGGTTATGTCAAGCAAACCTACCTTAAATACATTCGTACAAAGAAAGAGATCGTCGTCAATCCTTTTGGTGCCGACCTTTCAGAATTTCATCCTAAAACGAGGTATGACCAAAGGGCAAAGTTTCTATTTCTAGGGGCTTTTAATGCCGCTAAGGGAATACCTGTCTTACTCGAAGCGTGGAAGCTTGTCCGGCCTGATGCAGATCTTGTCCTTGCGGGATACGGCACCTGGCCGTCGCGCGTTGAAGTCCCTGCCGGAGTTACCGTAGTGGGGAGGGTGCAAAAGAATGAACGGGAAAGATTTTTCCACAGTGGCGATGTGTTGATCTGCCCATCGTTATACGAAGGCTTCGGCATCGTTCAAATGGAGGCAGCGGCATGCGGGCTGTCGGTGATCAGTACGCACAATACCGGTGGCTCGGAATTCCTGGAAGAGGGAAAAGAAGGATACCTTGTAGAAGCGGGCGACGTAAACGCACTTGCAGAGAAGATCAGTTTGCTCTCTGAAAACAGAGATGAGCGTGAGCAAATGGGACGTGCAGCGGCAGCAAAAGTCATCAACTTTACGTGGGATCGCTATGCGCGTCAGTGGCTTGACACCATTAAGGGCCATGTATTAGGTTAACAGCTGCAAGTCATGAGGATATTATTCGTATGCGCCGGGGGAGTGGTTGCCGGAAAAGAGAGGCAGACGTTGGAATTCATGATTGGCTTGCGTCAGCTTGGCCACGAGGTTCATTGTGCGGTTTCTTCGTGGAGTACCGGCGAGTTCGAAAAGCTATTGAATGAAAATAACATTACGTTCACCCGGCTTCGTATCGGTTTTATTTCTCTGAGTTTCGGTTGGGCGGCAATTTCCATGACATTGCACCAGTTTCTCTACGTGCCTTCGCTATTCCTGAGCTATATAAAATTGATAAAACATTGGAAGCCCTGTGTGGTTGTTCATAGCAATTTTCATCACATCTTTTTGCTGTTGCAGTTAATGAGATCACCCAACCAGGTGTTCCACGTTCATGACGTTTTTGGTGACAGGAAATTGTTCCGTTCCCTGTTCCGTTACTTTAACACACGCATCGATCTTTTCATAGGTGTTTCGGAATTTGTATGTAACAACCTTCGGCGGTTGAACGTGCCGGAGAATAAGATAGCACTCGTATATAATTCGGTTCGTACAGCTGGAGCCATACCCGCCCTGGGCAACGCTATCCCGGTTGTGGCGATTGTGGGCCAGATCGGGTCATGGAAAGGACATGAAACATTGTTGAAGGCGCTGGCCGAATTGAAAGAGCAGAGATGGATACTGTACGTTGTTGGTTTCGGTGATGAGCGATATATTGAAACCCTGAAATCGCTTGCCAGGGGATATGGAATTGAAGAGCGCGTCGTCTTCAAAGGAAAACTGGAAGGACTTGAAAATATTTATAACGGAGTCGATATCGTTTGCGTCCCAAGCACTATCAGCGAGTCGTTCGGTCTGAGTGCGGCGGAGCCCGGGTTCTTCGGGATACCCGTCATCGCTTCCGATCTCGGGGGCCTCCCCGAAGTTGTGATCGATAATTCCACCGGCATAATCGTCCCTGCCGGCGACGCACGTAAGCTTGCCGATGCAATCAGTTACATGTTAAGATTTCCCGACAAGAGAAGACAATTCGGCGCTGCGGCACGCCAACATGTAAATCGTTTATTTAGCTTGCAAAATAATTCTGTGCGAATGGAGTTGTTATTGCGCAAACTATGCAACAAGTGACAGAGGGAAAGGATTGGGTACGAGGGCTGGACAGCCTTCGCTTTGTTCTCGCCCTGATCGTTTTTCTTTCCCATCTCGATAATCACATCGCTATATTTCTTAAGAGCTTCGGCAACGCCTTCCTTAATTTTTTGGGCATTGCGGTCAACCACCTCTACCTGGGCCCCGGCGCCGTAGTTGCTTTTTTTATAATCTCCGGTTTTGTTATTCATTATCCGTTCAAGGACAAAGCACTCAACGTAAAGCAATTCCTTGTCCGTCGTTGGGTGAGGATCAGTTTACCGTTGCTCGTCGCCTTGGCGATCGCACTCTACATGGGAGGCATTCGATTTATTCCCATCTGGAGTCTTTATTGTGAGCTGATCTACTATACCCTTTACCCGCTTCTACGAAAACTTCCGGTTTCGTGGAGTATACAATTCTGGATTGCCTTCGTAATCTCCCTGGCACTCATGTTTACGATGGGCGCCAACACAGAGCTACAATCCATGCTCGAACAAAGAAATATAGACTACACTGGCTCCTATGCCGCTCTCGGTGATGGATATACCTGGCTGATCGGGCTTCCATGCTGGCTGATAGGAGTGATCATCGCCGAGAATATCGATAACATAAAAACGCATGTGTCGAAGTTGAAGATCTATTTGATCCGGTTCGCGGTGCTCGCCACATCTATGGTGATTGTCGGGCTCAAAGCGCACTGGTTTGTGAGCTACCTGTTCACCTTGAATCTTTTTTCCCTCGCATTGGGATACTGGATTGCAAACGAGATACTGTTTTTTCGTGATCATGCCCCGATGAAAGCCCTCGAGTACGCGGGTAAGTTCTCTTACTCCCTGTATTTATTACATGTAATACTCGTTGCCGTCCTGGTAAGCCTGTTTGGCAGCTCACTGGCTACCTATCCGCTGATCATCATTCTGACAATACTCTTATCGTACCTGTTTTTCGCGTTAGTTGAAGATCCTTCACACCGGGTTTCTAAATACCTTGCAAGGAAGGTTCAGGGTGAAAAAAGAAGTAATTTTGCCGGTTAGAAACTGACCATGGTTCCTAATACCTACATGCGTATGCGCCCTGTGATCCCCGTTCAGAAGCAGGGATCGCTTTTCATTCGCTATGGGATCGGTATTCTGATGATGCTTGTAAGCCTCTACTCGGCCGACGTTATGCTCTTTCTCTTCGGCGCCGTCGTATTCACCATGTTTTATATTTGGTTTTTCAACATCCAGGTTCCTCCCATCATTCTATTCCTGTTCTTCTTCCAATGGTTCTTCAACCAGGGGCAGCTCGTTCATGCACTGCTAACCGGTAAGCCGATTTCTGAACTATTTTTTCCCGGTCATTCGATCGATACCGTATTTTTTCTCGGGATGATCGGCACTGCCGCATTCTTCCTTGGGATGGTTTATTTCTCTCGGAAGATCCCTGTGCAGCCATTTTCTGAAATACGGCGGGTTGCTTTTCAATTCGACGTCACCTCCCTTCTTGGTGTTTTCCTTGCAACCTATCCGTTACTCGCTATCGCATTGAGTACCGTTTGGCTCTTCCCTGGACTTACTCAGCCACTGTACATGCTTCTCTACTTCAAGTGGTCGATCTTTTTCCTATTATTTATCTGCGTCTTCATGCAGAACAGATATAAGGTGGTGCTCCTGTGTATCATTCTTTTCGAGTTCATAGTTGGTTTTGCGTCCTTCTGGGCAACGTTCAAGGACGTGGTCTACGTCTCCTTCCTGGCATACTGGATATTCTACTTCCGTGAAAACCTTTTCCTGCGGTGGATCTTGCCTGTTGTTGTCGTTATCATGATATATATCGGTTCCCTTTGGTCAATCGTAAAACAGGACTATCGTCATTTTCTTAAAGATAAAGCCACGACGCAAGGCGCCGTTGCAACCCGGGGTGAAGCGCTCGATAAATTTTCCGACCTCGTCCTAAACGCCTCCGATGCAGACCTGGAGAGGGGTTTCGATGCGCTCATCCTGAGAATGTCCTGGATAGGGGCGTTCAACAAGGTTTATAACCACGTTCCATCCAAAGTTCCACACCAGGATGGAGACCTCTGGATAAGCGGCGTCGTGAGACCATTCACGCCACGAATACTTTTCCCGGGAAAAACGCGACTTTCCGACAGCCAGGAGCTGAACCAATATTCCGGTTTGAACGTCGATGAAACAAATACCTCGATCTCGCTGTCGACAATAGCCGGCAGTTATGTCGATTACGGTCCTGTGGGAATGCACGTGCCGCTATTGTTGTTTGGATTGTTTTTCGGATGGTTGTACAAAAAGATATTTGACCTCTCAGCAAACTTCCTCGTCGGCCATGCCTTGTCGATACCGCTGATCTTTATTGTCAACGTCAATGAGCAGTCCATCAACCGCCTGGTAAGCTCTCTTGTTCTGTATTTTTTGGTGGTTTGGTTCGTATGTAAGGTCATACAAAAACCTTTCCTGCGGTTCGTCATGTGGAAACCGAAACGGTAATTCTCAAATAGCCACGACCGTGTCGCCGAAGATCGCATTTGTTTCTTTATCATATAGAATTCAGAACGGCATCATACGCCTGGTTCGACGCCTGCTTTTCTCTCCGTACTCTTCCGTTTCAAAGGTGCTCGTATTTCGCACAGGGTCCATCGGCGACAATATATGCGCCATGCCCGCCATTGTCGCCATCCGTAAAAAGTTTCCCGACGCGCAACTGGATGTGCTCACCAATGCCGGCGGTACAAACCTGGTATCACTCAGCCGGCTGTTGTCCAATACTACGTACAACGAGATCATAGACTACCTGGGATATAAACCAGGAGCTTTGCTGCGATTGTTGAAGTCGGACCCTTACGACCTGGTCATCGAGCTCCCCCAGGACCAGGCCAGCCTGGCCTCGCAGCTTCGCAACATGATATTTTTCAGGCTTGCCCGGATCCGCTCCGGTTTCGGATGGCAGGTTAATACCATCTTCCGTTTCAGACAGGCACAGGAACGGCATTTGAAATTTATTTCCGAACGAACCAGGCTTTTGAATATCCTTAACCTCCATGGGATACAATCCGGTGGTGCGAATGTTTATCCCCTCGAAATAACTTCTGACGATCAATCGGTGGTAGACTCTGTGCTTCAACCCGTCGACCGGACCAGACCAAACGTGGGAATCGTCCCTGGGGCAAAACGCCCTCAGAATCGCTACCCGCTCGAAAGGTTTAAGGACATCGCCTATTGGCTGGTCGACAAAGGATATAACGTCCTTGTTATCGGAGGTGGAGAAGACAGCGAACGCGGAGCGTCGATATCCACGCGGGCAAACATTCATAATTTCTGCGGAAGACTGACGCCGGTTCAAAGCGCGGTATTGCTCAGCCGCTGTGTTGCAACGATATCGAACGACACAGGACCGATGCATCTGTCTTACGCCGTCGGCACTCCGGTGATCGGGCTGTTCAGCTCACGGGATTTTCCCAACAAATGGTTTCCCCCTGAAGATCATATCGCAATTCGCAATGACGACGTTCATTGCTCCCTCTGTTTTTCGGAAACGTGCTCAAATAACATTTGTATGCAGGGCATTCCCATAGAGAAAGTAAAAGATGCATTTTTACAAGTAGAAGCCGCCCTTCGATGACCCGTGATATCGTCTTTGTTTATGATCACTTTTACCCCGACTATTCAGCCGGCGGCCCGGTAACGTCGCTCGTGAATCTTGCAACGATGCTCGATGGAGCGTGCTCTGTTAAAGTCCTGACAAGCGCCTATCGTTACGATTCGCGTGAGAGATTTACCGGCATTCCATTCAATCAATGGACAAGCTGGGGAGGGTTCACTGTTTGGTATGCGGACTCAGCAAAGGAAGCAGAGCGCGCGATCGAAACCCTTTCGCCATCAGCCACAGTGTACCTCAACGGAATATTCTCGAAGAATTACTTCCTGCGCGTCCTTCTTCGCGCACGCCGGCGTCACCTCGATATTGTAATAAGTCCGCGTGGTATGTTGCAGGAAGGAGCATTGAAAGACAAGGCGTTCAAAAAAACGGTGTACCTGTCATTCCTTAAAGCGTCAGGGCTTCTGAAGGGCGTTAGCTGGCACGCAACCGATAGTCAGGAATTGACTGACATCCGAAGGCAGTTCGGCGCTGGGATCGCCGGAAAAATTATTCCGAACGTTCCCCGAAAGCCCCCGGAGCACGACCAGAAGATTGCCAAGCAACGGGGCGTGCTTAAGCTTGTTTATTTTTCGCTGGTAACCCGCAAAAAGAATATCGGCTTCGCGATCGACCTTATCGCTTCCGGACGGCTTGCCGGGATCTCGCTCGATATTGCCGGACCCGTGAAAGACCACGACTATTGGACGGAATGCCAGCCTGCTGTCGTTGGCTCGAATGGCAGCGTCAACTACATTGGCGACATCAATCCCAATCGCGTGAATGATTTTTTATCGCAGTATCACCTGATGATCCTTCCTACTCACGGCGAAAATTTCGGTCACGCAATTGTCGAAGCGCTATCTTCCTGGAGGCCGGTATTGATCTCCGGGCATACGCCGTGGAAGGATGTGACCTTCCTGGGCGAGAGCTTTTCCATTCCGTTGGATGGTTCTCTTTGGGAGGAAAAATTGACCAAGGCGCGCAATTGGTCACAGGACGACTTCGATGAGGCCTGTGCTGCTGCAAGGAAATATTTTATGGAAAAGATAAACTTGCCGGACATCCGCGCGATGTACCTTTCACTATTCGGAATTCAATCATGATCATACTGGGTATCAACGCATATCATGCCGATTCGTCGGCAGCCATATTCAAGGACGGTCGGATGATCGCTGCCATCGAGGAAGAACGGTTTCGACGGGTAAAACATTGGGCCGGCTTTCCTTCAAAAGCGATAGAGTTTTGTCTGAAAGAAGCGAACGTTCAGATCGAGGACGTGGACCATATAACCATTGGGAGAGACCCAAGCGCCAAATTTGGGAAGAAGCTCTTGTTCCTTGCCAAGGATCCTTTCTCGGCGTATAAAACCGTCAGTCAACGGTTAAGCAATCGCAGCAAGATACTATCACTCAGCGCCGAGTTCCGGAAGACCTTCGATGCAGATGTAACTGAGAAGATCCGGAACGTCGAGCATCATCGCAGCCACATGGGCTCTGCATTCTTCGCAAGTCCTTTCCGCGAAGCCGCCATACTCTCCATCGACGGCGCAGGAGATTTCACCACGACCATGATCGGCGTCGGCCGCGACAACAATATCGACGTGATCGACTCTATTGATTTCCCGGTATCATGCGGGACATTCTATACAGCCTTCACCCAGTTCCTCGGCTTCCCGCATTACGGCGACGAATATAAAGTAATGGGTCTTGCGCCCTACGGAACACCGAAGTATGCGGATGACGTTAGAAAGGTGCTTGACTTTTTACCCAATGGACTTTTTTCCTGGGACGACCGTTATTTCCGGTCAGCGCGTGAAGTAGTGGTCACGTATGGCGACGACCATATTCCCCGCGTTGGAAACCTGTTCACCGATTATTTTGCTTCGAAATTCGGGAAGCCCCGCGATCCCAGCGAAGAGCTCACGCAGGCGCATAAAGATCTCGCCGCCTCTGTGCAACATGTTGCCGAGGAGCTGCTCATACACATCATTTCAAACCTCCACAAAAGAACAGGACTTGACGCCGTGTGTGTCGCCGGAGGAGTAGCACAGAACTCGGTGGCCAACGGCAAGTTCATCGGTCGCACAGGCTTCAAGCATCTATACATTCCTTCAGCCGGCCACGACGCAGGCTTGTCGATGGGATCGGCGATGTACTATTATCACCATCAGCTCGGTATGCCCCGCGTAGAACCTGTGTTCTCGGCATACACTGGAAGCTCATTCACGAATGAAGCCATCGAATCCCTCTTGAAAGAACGAGGTGTGACTTACGAGCGCCTGAATGACGACGAGCTCTACGATCGCGTGGTCGACATGCTCGTACGCCCGGGAGTTGTGGGCTGGTTCACCGGTAAAGCTGAATTCGGTCCGCGCGCACTCGGCGGAAGGTCGATACTGGCAGATCCCAGGAATTCGAAGGCCAAGGACCTGCTGAACCTCAAGATAAAACGCCGCGAAAGCTTCCGTCCTTTTGCACCTTCGATACTGTCGGAATACACCGGCGAGTTTTTTGAAAAAGTCGAGGAGGTTCCGTTTATGGAAAAAGTTTTCCCCATTAAACAAGATAAACGTGCCCTGATCCCCGCCGTCACCCATGTTGACGGAACGGGCAGACTGCAAACAGTCATGAAGGACGTGTCGCCAAGGTACTACCAGCTTATCGACCGGTTCCGGGAAAAGACCGGCGTACCGATCGTGCTGAATACGTCGTTCAATGAGAACGAACCGATTGTAAACACCCCCGCTGAAGCACTCGACTGTTACCTGAGGACACAAATGGATATGCTGGTACTCGAAAACTGCCTCATCAGCCGGTCATGATACTGCTGGTCAATCAACACACAGTACCAATATTCATCGACGTTGTAAACGCTTTTGCGAAGGAAGGAGAGGAGACCAGGCTGTTCGCAGGATATGTTGAACAGGGCAGAGTGCCCTTTGAGCCGCTTGTAAAAACAGTTCATAGCGTTGCCTACAACCGGAAGTCAACAGCAACACGGTTTTCGACATGGATGATGTTTTCCTGTCATTATTTTTTTTACCTCCTCTTCTGTAAGAAACCATCCTGTATCATCGTCGTCACCAATCCCCCCATGGCACCCTTTGTTACAGCCGTGGTCGCCCGCATACGACGAATACCCTTTTACATCGTGGTATTTGATTTATATCCCGAAGCGCTCAGCCAGGCGGGAATTTCCGGTGACAACGGTATGATATTCAAGATGTGGCAGAGCAACAACCGGTGGACGTTTTCGAAAGCTCGTGGATTGATCACCCTCAGCGATTCCATGAAGCACGTCGTTACGAAGTACACGGATGCTTCGAAGGTGAAAGTCATCTTCAATTGGGCCGATACCGATCACATAAAGCCAGTCGATAAACAACTCAATCCATTTGTTAGCAAGCATCAGCTGACAGGCAAGCTCGTTGTCATGTATTCCGGCAACATGGGTTTTACCCACGACCTTGAGTCGCTGATGCAGGCAGCATCGATCCTTATCGGCGATAGCCGTATCAAATTTGTTTTAATTGGAGAAGGAGGAAAGCGTGATAAACTGAAGCGGATCAAAATTGAGAAGAAGCTCGACAATGTCATATTCCTCCCGTTCCAGGATCCCGAAGAATTCCCGAACGCGATGGCCGCCGCCGATATCGGTATAGTCACCCTTGGTACGGGGGGCGAAGGTATATCGGTCCCGAGTAAAACGTATGTAAACATGGCCGCCGGGCTTGCGATCATCGCCATCAGCCCCGAGCATTCGGAGCTCAACCGCATCGTCGGTCAGTACTCGATCGGCTACAGCGTAGCTCCCGGCCAGCCGGCCCAGGTCGCGCAATACATCAGCTCGCTGGCGGACAATCCTGCAGAGTTGGCCGCCCTAAAATCACAAGCAAGATCCGCCGCAATGAGCTTCACACCCGCAAATGCCGGACAATACGTCTCGCACGTGCTTGGGAGGTGATGTCAGAGTGTTAATTTTGGTCATGTTCTATCGGCAATTCGTCAAAGCCCCGCTCGATATCATTGTCGCTACTATTGCTCTTATTGTTATTTCTCCGCTGCTGTTGCTGATCTCGATCGTGTTGATTGCTGCACAAGGCGGGAACCCGTTCTTCACTCAGCCTCGCATAGGGTATCACGAGCGAATTTTTCACGTGATTAAATTCAGGACGATGAACAATGCGCGTGGCGCCGACGGCAGCCTGCTGAGCGATAGTCAACGCCTGACTTCTATCGGAAAATTCATCCGCAAAACATCCCTCGACGAGCTGCCGCAATTGCTCAACATCGCCGCGGGCCAGATGAGCTTCGTCGGCCCGCGGCCCCTACTGCTCGAATACCTCCCGCTGTATTCAAAAGACCAAAGAAAACGCCACCAGGTTATGCCCGGCATCTCGGGTTGGGCACAGGTCAATGGCCGCAACAGCATCACGTGGAAAGACAAGTTCGCTTATGACATCTGGTACGTAAATCATCAGACCTTTTGGTTAGATTTAAGGATAATATTCATCACAGTTTTTAAAGTGCTCAGGGCCGAAGGCATTTCGGGCCAGGGCGTTGTGACAGCGGAGAAATTCAACGGCAGCAACTAATGATATTTTACGGAGCAGGCGGCCACGCTAAAGTAGTGATCGAAGCCTGGAGCGCTTCAGGTGGAAAAGTTACCGCCATATACGACGATGACATAGCGATCAAAACCATTCTCGGTCAGCCCGTGGGTGGCCGCTATAAACCCGACGCCTTTCCCGATGCAAAGCTCATGATCGCCATCGGCAGCAACAATATCCGCAGAGACATCGCGAAAGTCGTGAAAAACCCTTTTGGGCTGGTCAAGCATCCGTCTGCTATCATATCTGTCTCTGCCCGGATCGGCGACGGTGCCGTAGCAATGGCAGGAGTGGTGATCCAGGCTGAGACGGTTATCGGCAATCATGCCATCATCAACACATCCGCAAGCGTGGATCATGACTGTCATGTAGGCGACTATGCCCACATCGCACCCGGTGTTATTCTTTGTGGTGACGTGAACATCGGAGAGGGAGCGCTGATCGGCGCAGGAGCAACCGTGTTGCCCGGAGTGTCAGTCGGCAATTGGGCGATCGTCGGCGCCGGAAGTGTTGTGACCACCGACGTTCCCGACTTTGCCGTAGTCACTGGCATTCCCTCCAGGATTCGATCAAACCCCACTACTTAATACCGGACATGAGCGTTTCACGCATCGCTGTATACGGAGCCGGTGGCCTTGGCAAAGAGATCCGCGGCATGATCGAAGACCGCTCGGCCGGCCCTCAGCAACTCGAGTTCGCGGGTTACATCGATGATAACGTTAAAGTCCAACCCATAGCCGCTCACGACTCTATCGACGACGTCGTAGTAGCCGTTGCGCTTACTGCTCCACGCAGGAAGATCGTTGAAAAGCTGATCGCGTTGGCTTATCCGTTCACACCGCTGGTACATTCATCGGTACAGCCCCGCTCGTCGATCCGGATCGGTAAAGGATCTATCATCTGTGCGGGCGTTCGTCTCACAGTCGAGATTTCAATCGGGACGTTTGTGATCATCAACCTGAACGCGACGGTCGGACACGACGTGCGCCTCGGTAATTTCGTGTCGGTGATGCCGGGTGTCAATATTTCCGGCAACGTCACTGTTGCCGACAACGCATTTATCGGTTCGGGAGCAACGATCCTTCAGGGGCTCACCATTGGGAAAGGCGCGACCGTAGGCGCCGGTGCCGTAGTCACCAAAGATGTGGCTCCCGGGACCACGGTAGTTGGCGTGCCTGCAAAGCCCATGAAGAAGCGGGCATGAAGGAACAAAAAGCGATACTTTTTTTTCTCCTGAGATTCATCGGCCTTTATTTGGTGCTCAATACCGCGTACGGATTCTGGATAACGCGCTATGAGCCGTTAGCGGATCCAATCACAAAGATCGTAACACATCAAACGGCAGCATTGGTTAGCCTTACGGAAGAAGACATTGAGGTACGCGACAGCCTGAAGAACGCCTATGTACCCATTTATCAGAATGGCAAAGCAGTCATCAGTGTTTTCGAAGGGTGTAACAGTCTGAACGTGATGTTCGTCTTCTTGTCGTTTGTGATCGCATTCACCGGAACATGGAAGAATACTTTATTATTCTGCCTGGCGGGGATCGTATTGATCTACATATTCAATTTAGGCCGGGTCGGATCCCTGTTCTACATCGCCAAGTACTACCCGGATAACCTCTACTTCTTTCATAAGTACTTGTTCACAGGGGTGATCTACGCGCTCGTCTTTTTCCTATGGTACATTTGGATGAAGAAGATATGGCCGAAGAAAGCGTGAACAAGATTGAGCCGGGCCTCTCAAGGAACAACGTCTTCCTCATGGCGATCGCCGTCACCGGGCTCGCGCTGGTCTTCCTGTTTCAACGTACCGATGTGCTCGACCTGTTGTGCAGTCAATGCTCCTTCCATCCGTATACCCATTTCGTTGTAAAGAAATTCCTCCGGGTATTGCTCAACGACACCTTTATGCTCTTGTTCATTCACGCATTGTTCCGTGATCCTTCGGTAACAAAGCTTGCGTGGTACATCCAGCTTGTCGATACGCTCGTACTACTGCCTGCGTACCTGATCCTTAAACTGACCTATGAAGGCGATGCCGAGATTTCCATCCCGTTACTATCGCAGTTTCATCGCCTTATTGTTAATCCGACGCTTATGGTGTTATTGATACCGGCCGTATATTACCATCGAAGATCAAATCAGCAGAACAGCAAGTCGTCACATGGATAGGATATATTTATCGCCCCCGCATATTGGGACACTGGAACAACAATATGTGCAGGAAGCTTTCGATACCAACTGGATCTCGCCCGCCGGCCCCCACATCACAGCCTTCGAACAGGAGCTGGCATCATACCTCGGGGAGGGCGTCCACGTAGCTGCACTGAGCTCAGGTACCGCCGCGATTCATCTTGCTCTCATCATCCTCGGTGTAAAGCAAGGCGACGAGGTCGTTTGCTCCACCTTCACATTTTCGGGATCCTGTAACCCCATAGCCTACGTCGGAGCGACGCCGGTATTTGTGGAATCTGACCACACCACATGGAATTTGGACCCCACCGCCCTTCGCGAGGCGATCACAGACCGCATTGCCAAAACCGGGGGCAAACCTAAGGCCATTATTGCGGTCGATCTCTACGGTATGTCCGCAAGGCTGGATGAAATCACGGAAATTTCGAAGGAATTTGGTATCCCCCTGATCGAAGATGCCGCCGAAGGACTCGGGTCAACCTATCACGGCCGCAAACTCGGCACGTTTGGTGAGTTCGGCATCCTTTCATTCAACGGCAACAAGATCATTACCACCAGCGGTGGTGGAGCCCTTGTCAGTAAGGATCAGGCGTTTATCGAACAAGCCAGGTTCCTGGCA
>WUUC01144542.1_pt1 | contig 13879 bp, 18 predicted proteins | sample 6278441 | NCBI WGS metagenome assembly WUUC01 (sample SAMN13675441, study PRJNA597444) | soil metagenome | isolation source: soil | place: USA: Washington | collected 2017-10
CGACGGCCAGCATTACGATCGACTCCACCAAGGTCGACGCTGCCGACCTGGCCGAGCTCGAGGACTTCCTGTACGGCACGGTCGGAACCGATCCGTCGCTGCCGTCGCCGGACGCCGTGATCGCCATCTTCGCCGGTGCGCTGGTCGAGGCCGTGCCGACCGAGCCGACCTTCGCCAACGGCGACGAGATCACCATCCCCACCGTCACCGGTGTCATCTACAAGCGCAACGGCATCACCGTTCCCGCCGGCGTGCTCACCATCACCGAGGACACCGTCATCACTGCGGTGCCTGCTGTCGGCTACAAGTTCCCGGCCGTGGTGGACGACGACTGGTTCTACGAGTACACCCCGTAAGCCATCTAGTACTTTAGATGGAGAGGAGGCCAGAGGATGCTTCAGATCACAGTTCCAATTGTAGAATCGTTCGATGAAGCAACAAACGAATTCGTCGTTGTCGAGGGTTTTGACTTGGATCTGGAGCATTCTCTGGTCTCACTGTCAAAATGGGAGTCTTTCTTTAAGAAACCGTTCTTAAACACCGACAAGACATCCGAAGAGACACTTTGGTACATCAGAGCGATGACTCTTACGCCAAATGTTCCTCCGGAGGTTTTCCAGAAACTCTCTAATGACAACATTCAGGCGATCAACGCGTACATTAACGACAAGATGACTGCTACATGGTTCAGCGACAAAGTACCACCAAAGCCGAATCGAGAAGTCATCACTGCCGAGATCATCTACTACTGGATGATCGCTCTGACTATTCCATTCGAGTGTCAACACTGGCACATTAACCGTTTGTTAACTTTAGTCAAGGTATGTAGCGATAAGAATGCACCGCCTCAGAAGATGACTAGAGCACAAGCGGCTTCGAAGCAACGAGAGTTGAATGCTCAAAGAAAAGCGGCTTTGGGAACGACTGGCTGAGAGGAGGGATCGTGCGTCTTGTTTGGGGAGCTCGTACCGAGCGTTTCTATGAATCGGGTGTCGATAATGGCGTTCTGTATGGTTCGGATTTGCTTGGCGTCGCCTGGTCAGGCTTGATCTCTGTCTCGGAACTACCAACTGGAGGAGATCCAAGGCCGCATTACTTTGATGGCGTGAAATACCTGAATCTCGCCTCAGCTGAAGAGTTCGAGGCTAGTATTACGGCGTATAATCACCCACCCGAATTCTCGGAGTATGACGGTGTTGTGGCCATCAATAATGGCCTATTCGCAACGCAACAACCTCGTAAGCCGTTCAGTTTGTCGTATCGAAGTCTGGTTGGCAACGATGTTGATGGTATGGACCATGGATACAAGATTCACCTCGTTTACAATGCTCTAGCAGCTCCTTCGCAGAGAAACAACCAGACACGAAGTGATTCTTCCGATCCGATCACGTATTCATGGGACATTACAACGCTTCCGCCTGCGATTACGGGCTACAAGCGTACGGCTCACTTCGTCGTTGATTCCAGGTATACATCGGAGCTTGTTCTGACGACTTTCACCGATATTCTGTATGGAACAGACCTGGAGTCGGCGCGAATACCCGACATTGAGGAGCTTTTGACGATATTTGCCTAATCCGAGAGGAGGTCTTGGGTGACAAGGCTCGTTTGGGATTCTAGGCCTCACAACTATCAGGCTGGTCTAGATCGGGGAGTTTTCTATTCAAAAAATGCTCCGGGGGAAGTTTGGAATGGCTTAATCGGTATAAATGAGGATTCAACCGATATAGAAGAACATTCCAGGCACATTGACGGCGTGAAGATCTACCGTTACCAAAGAACTGGTCATCTGTCGGGCCAAATCGAGGCAGTTACGTATCCAGAATCATTACACAATGATGTGTTCGGTCGCAGGATTACTTCTACATTTGGCATGAGTTATCGAGTGATGACTGCTACGGGGTACAAGCTACATCTGGTATACAACGTCTTGTTGAAGCCTTCGTCGTATGTGCATAAGCAAGCGGAAGTTCAGACATTCAATTGGGATTTTTCTACTACTCCGGTGGCGGTTCCTCAAGCTAAACCGACGTCTCATCTTGTGATTGACACGTCTATCGCATATTCTTGGACTGTGGAAGTTCTCGAGAACATTCTTTACGGCACAGATACTGAAAGCGCTCGACTTCCGCTTCCCGAGGAGATATTCGAGGTATTTGAAGAGAATGCTATTCTTCAAATTATTGATAATGGTGACGGTACGTGGACCGCAATTGGTCCTGATTCCGTAATCACAATGTTGGACTCGGATACTTTCCAAATCGCATGGCCATCCGCAGTCTATATCGATGCGGACACTTATACGATCAGCTCACTGTGAGGAGGTGTCATGGCTACTGTAACCGGTTTTACAGCCGAGCGCATGTTGGAAATCATTGACGCCACTATCGTCAGTGCTGAGATCGATGTTAACAGTCATTTGATTCTGGAGACGCATGCCGGTTCATTGATTGATGCTGGTGGTCTTCCAGTTCCAGACGCAAGTGACAGTGTTAAAGGTATCATTGAACTTGCAACAGAAGCTGAGTTGATTGCTGGAACTGATGGTGTTCTTGCGGTTACCCCAGATATTCTGGTGGAAAAAATCATAACCTACATAGATTCTGATGACTATGATCAGACGACAGCTACGGATCAGTATCCAGTAGGCGAATCGATTCTATATTTGAATGCTGCCGATGCAACTGCCGGTGGTTGGGATTTCGGTGGTAAATGGGGAATTGTTCGAACAATTCGTTATGGTACCGATGCAGCTCAGACCTGGCAGCGAGTGGGCGATAGTAGTATCCAACCTGAATATTGGAATAGATGCGGGAATCTTGCGGGCGCTTGGACTGCATGGGCAAAACATGATGCCGGAACAATATTGTTTGGCAAGATTTACCCGGTAGGCTCGATCTATATTTCTACTGTGAGTACCAATCCAAATACACTCTTTGGAATCGGCACATGGGCAGCCATACAAGGCAGGTTCTTGATCGGAGCCGACGGTACTTACACCGCAGGATCAACCGGTGGCGCAGCTGATCACACTCTTGCCACAGCGAACATGCCTTCGCATAGTCACTCATTGACTTCCTTTAGTCATCTAGCAACCGTGGGCGCTAGCGGTGGCGGTGCTTCGGATAATGGCGGAGGTTCTTTGGCACAAGGAGCTACTTCAGGAAGATTTACCCATGTTCAGGGCGTTTCAGCATCTACAATCAGTAATACGGGCTCAGGCACAGCGGTTAATCATCTTCCGCCATATTTGGCCGTTTACATGTGGCAGAGAACGGCGTAGAGGAGTAAACATGGGGTATTCTACTTCAGTAGAAACAGCTAGTGATAGTTACACTCTGACGTTCAGACACAACGCAAGTGGAATACTGATTGAGGTAATTCTGGCTGGTGTTGCTGCAGGCTTCCCAATTCCGTCTCGTGCAACGAAAGATAACGTGTTCCAGGCGACTCTCGATCGTTTGGTAGCTCTTCCTGGAGCTACTCTTATTTCTGCGAAGAGGAACATCAATTTCGTTTCTGACATAACCCCGACTTGAACAGAAGGAAGGAGTCGTAGTGTTCTCGATTACATCAACTGGCTCCTTCAAGAAGACGAGCACTTTCCTGGAAGCCATGGCACGTCTAAACATCATGGCCGTCCTAAATAGGTATGGCAGCGAAGGAGTAGCCGCACTAGCTAGGGCTACTCCAGTAGATTCAGGATTAGCTGCATCGTCGTGGTCGTATGAAGTTAATCGAAGAGGCGGGGTTTACGAAATAGTTTGGCTGAACACGGATATTGAGAATGGTTTCCCTGTCGCCATCATGCTTCAATACGGCTATGGCACTGGAACTGGTGGCTACGTTGCGGGTCATGACTACATCAATCCAGCAGCAAGACCTATATTTGACCGAATCGCAGACGAGGTATGGAAGGCGGTGACCTCTGCATGAGCAGCATCGACGAACGCATTGTTGGCCTGAAATTCGACAATGCACAGTTTGAGGCAGGCATCAAGACGACGCTGGCTTCTCTGGAAGCCTTGAACAAGAGCTTGAAACTAGATCAGGCTTCTAGAGGTTTGACCGACCTCAATGCTGCGGGCCAGAAAGTCCAACTTGGTCATATTGCTCATGCTGTGGATGGTATTGCCCAGAAGTTTAGGGCGATGTCGGTTATTGCTATCACAGCGCTGGCCACCCTTGCGCACCAAGCATTGGTTACGGGCGGAAACATTCTCAAGTCCCTGACCATCGACCCAATTCGTACGGGTCTTCGTGAGTACGAAACCAACCTGAACTCGATCCAGACGATTCTGTCGAACACTCAATGGCAGAATACCGGGTTGGACGATGTTAACAAAGCTTTGACGATTCTGAATGAGTATTCCGATAAGACCATCTACAATTTCGCTCAGATGGCTCGGAACATCGGTACCTTCACCGCCGCGGGTGTAAAACTCGAAGTCGCGACCAACGCGATCAAGGGCATCGCTAACCTTGCGGCCATCTCTGGCTCGAGTGCGGAGCAGGCCTCTACGGCCATGTACCAGCTTTCTCAGGCGCTCGCCACAGGTACCTTGAAGCTCATCGACTGGAACTCGGTCGTCAACGCTGGTATGGGTGGTAAGGTCTTCCAGGACGCCCTCATGGAGACCGCACGAGTTCATGGCGTGGCTATCGACAAGATTGTGAAGGACGCAGGAAGCTTCCGTAATTCGCTTCAAGAGGGATGGCTTACATCTGCCGTACTGACTGAGACGTTGTCGAAGTTCACGGGCGACCTCACGGATCAGCAGCTCAAAGCCATGGGCTATACCGAAGACCAGATCAAGGGCATCCTCAAGATGGGTAAGGTTGCCCAGGATGCCGCCACAAAGGTCAAGACGGTCTCTCAGCTGATTGGCACACTACAAGAGGCTGCGGGTTCTGGTTGGGCTGCTACGTGGCAGCTTATATTTGGTGACTTCGAAGAAGCTCGTGAGATGTTCACCGAGGTTAACGATACCTTCAGCGGGTTCATCAAAGCTTCTGCTGATGCTCGTAACTCGGTTCTGAAGGACTGGAAAGAGCTTGGCGGACGCAAGGTTGCGATTGAGGGAATCACTCTCGCGTTCAACTTGCTGATGGAGATCCTAAACCCAATTCGGTTGGCGTTCCGTGACATATTCCCCAGGAAGACTGGGCAAGATCTATTCAACATCACGGTGGCGATTCGGGACTTCTTTAGCGCCGCAAGGCTCGGCGAAGATACGATGACAAATCTCCGGCGGACTTTCGCTGGAGTGTTCGCTATATTTGGCATTGGTTTCGACATCATCAAGCAGGTAGCCCGAGTATTGTTCGAACTATTCGGGATGGCCAGCGGAGGCGCAAGTAGCTTCCTCGAGATCACAGCCAACATAGGCGACTTCTTCGTAGCCCTTCGTAAGGCCATCAATGAAGGCCAGGGCCTCGTCAAGTTCTTCGACGGGGTACGGAATGTGCTTGCTGTTCCAGTGAAGCTTTTGGTGGCTTTCTCCAAGGCTTTGACAACTCTGTTCGATGGCTTCGATGCAGACGAGGCTGCTGGAGAAGTTGTAAACTTCGTGTCCAAACTGGGACCATTGGGCGTGCTTGCTGATTTTATCGCGTACGCCTGGGAGAGAGTTGCAGCGGTATTTGGCAAGATCTGGGCTGCAATGGCCCCTCTGGCTGCTAAGTTCACCGAGTGGTTCCATGAGATTGAGTCTGTGGTCGGAGAGCTCGACTTCGACAAGATCCTGAAAGCAGTTAATACGGGCTTGTTCTTGAGTCTTGTTATCATGCTTCGCAATGCACTTAGTGGTCGAGGCGGATTCGTATCAGCTTTGAGTCAGCTGACCTCGGTTCTTACTGCCATGCAGCATGCTTTGCAAGCAGCTACACTTCTGCAGATTGCTATCGCGATCGGCGTATTGGCTGTATCTGTGGCTGTGCTGTCGAAGATTGATGCAGAAGCGCTTGCTACCTCATTGTCTGCGTTGGCCATCATGTTCACGCAGCTTGTGTCTGCCATGGCTGTGTTGCAGCTGATACCCGGCGTGGGCGCAATCCGCATTTACGCAATCGCGGCATCAATGATAGTCCTGGCCGCCGCAATCGGCGTGTTGGCTATATCCGTGAAGGCTCTGTCGAAGCTGAGTTGGGAGGAGCTCGCTAAAGGTCTCACGGGTGTAGCAGCTCTGCTGGTTGCTATATCTGTGGCTGCGAATGTTCTTCCGGCCGGGGCAGGCCTTATATCTGTGGGACTGGGCTTGCTGGTCCTGTCCGCGGGAATCAAGATCCTTGCAAGTGCTGTTAACGATCTTGCCGGGCTTAGCTGGGAAGAGATGGCCCGCGGTCTCACCGCGGTTGGCGGTCTTCTGGCTTCTCTGAGCCTGTTTGCTCGGTTCACCCAAGCAAGTGCTCTTGGGCTTCTGTCCGGAGCTGGCTTGGTTCTTCTGGCTGCGTCAATCAAGATCCTCGCAAGCGCCATGAAAGATCTCGTTGGGTTGTCGTGGGAAGAGATCGCACGAGGTCTCGTTGCCATGGCCGGCGGGTTGGCCATCATGGCGGTGGCACTTAACCTTATTCCGCCACATTCCGCGCTTGGCGCGACTGGCGTGCTCATACTTGCTGCTTCTATCGGCATCCTGGCCGACGGTCTTCAGAAGATGGGTGGGATGTCGTGGGGCGAGATCGGTAAGGGCCTTACGGTCCTTGCTGTTGGCCTGACGCTGGTTGCTGCTGCCTTGGTGTTGATACCGCCGTATGCACCTCTGTCGGCTGCGGGTGTGCTGATCGTGGCGGTGGCGGTTGGAGTTCTGGCTGACGCCTTGAAGAAGATGGGCGCCATGAGCTGGACTGAAATCGCAAAGGGTCTCATTGTTCTAGCGGGTTCCTTGGGCATCATCACGGTCGCGTTGACCGCGCTTCCTATCGCACTGCCAGGTGCACTTGCTCTACTGGTTGTCGCTGGCGCACTTGCGATTCTGACTCCGATCCTGGCTGTGTTGGGCAAGATGTCCTGGGGTGAGATTGTCAAGGGACTTGTGACTTTGGCGGCAGCTTTCGTTGTTATAGGCGTCGCTGGCGCTCTTATCGGTCCAGTGGTTCCGGCTTTGTTGGGCTTGGGTCTGGCTATTACTCTACTGGGCGCAGGCCTGGCGTTGGCAGGCGTTGGTGTATTCTTCCTGGCCACAGGTCTGACTGCACTTAGTGTCGCCGGAGCAGCTGGAGCGGCAGCACTTGTGGCGGTTATAAGTGCGGTAATCGGGCTGATCCCCATGATGGCAGAGCAGATTGGCGTCGCTCTCCTCGTTGTCATTAAGATTCTTCAGGCTGCGGTTCCTCAGATCGTGGCTTTGCTTCTCGATATTCTGGTACAGCTTCTTGAAGGCATTGTCAGGCTTTCTCCGCCTATTGAGAACGCACTTATCGCTCTCGTATTCTTGATCCTGAATGTCCTTGAGAGAGCTATCCCGCGGATGGTTCTAGCGGGCGTTCGAATCATCATTGGAATCCTGACAGGTATCCGTGACAACATTGGTCAAGTCATCAAGGTGGCTGGCCAAGTCATTGAGGCCTACCTTAACGGCATCGGAAAGGCTCTTCCTGGAATCATTCAGGCTGGCGTCAATCTTATTCTCAGTTTCATCAAGGGAATGACGAACGCCATCAACAAGAACTCGAAGGCCATGGGTGAAGCAGGAGCCGATCTGGCGATAGCAATCATCAACGGCATGGTCAACGGTCTTCGAGGCGCCGGCGGAAGAGTCGCAGCCGCTGCTCGTGACGTGGCTAGGAATGCGTTGGCCGCGGCAATGGACTTCCTGGGTATCAGTTCACCGTCTAAGGAGTTCGAGAAAGTTGGTCGTTGGTCCAGCGAAGGTATGGCGATCGGCCTTAAGAGATATTCAGTAACGGTTGAGAAAGCCGCAGAAGGTGTAGCTCGAGATGCTTTGACTACCGTAAGGAAGTCTATCTCGACGATGCACAAGATGGTCGAGAACGATCTCGAGTTGACACCGACGATCACGCCGGTTCTGGATCTGACCAACGTGAAGAGGACTGCAGAAACGCTTCCCGGAATGCTGTCTACCAAACCGATTCAACCGGTTGCGACCTATACCTCAGCTGCGCAGGCTTCGGACGGAATTGACCGTAACAGACAAACCATTCTGGACCTTGCGGATAATCTCGATCGAGGAACGCAGATCACGTACGTTCAGAACAACACCTCGCCGAAGGCACTTACTCCGGCTGAAATCTACCGTCAGACGAGGAACCAACTCTCTACCGCGAAGGGGGGTCTGCCCGCATAATGCTTACCAAGGTGGAAGTGAGAACCGAAACCGGGATGCTTCTTGTCCTACCATTGGATGATATATCCGACGGATTCGGAATAGAAGACATCACAGGGTTGGACCCGGTCAAGGCGACCTTGGTGTCGTCAGCCTTCGCTAATGTGGATGGGTCTCATTACCATTCAAGTCGTCGTGAACCTCGAAACATTCTGCTCACTGTGGTTCTGGAACCGGACTACGCTGTCACTACTGTTCGAGAGCTGAGAAAGACTCTATATTCCTACTTCATGCCAAAGGCCGCGGTGAGCTTGCGTTTCTTTATGGAAGATGGGCTTACTGTTGATATTTCAGGAATCGTAGAGTCTTTCAATGCCGAGCTCTTTACCAAGGAACCCAAAGCCACTATATCTGTGATGTGTTTCGATCCAGACTTCATTGAGTTGGAGTCTGTCGTGGTTGAAGGCGACACGGTTGCTGATACCACAGAGTTTCTGATCGAGTACGAAGGTACTGTTGAAACTGGAATTACGTTCGTTCTGAATGTGGATCGAACTCTGACTGAATTCACCATCTATCATAAGCTACCAAACGATCAGATCGTTACACTGGACTTCTCTGCAGCTCTTGAGGCGGACGATGTTCTTACAATCACCACCATTCCGGGAAGTAAGGCCGTTACTCTCGTTCGAGATGCGACATTGACCTCGGTTCTTTACGGAATGTCCCCCCAGTCTAACTGGATTGAGTTGAAAAAGGGCGAAAATTATCTTCGGGTTTATGCTGTTGGCGATCCTATTCCCTTTACAATCGAGTACACGACTAGGCATGGAGGCTTGTGATGGAGGTGTACATTCTTGATAGCCTCTACCGTCGCATCGACGTTGTGGACAAGTACGAGTCGCTTATTTGGACGGAACGTTTTTCATCCATAGGTGACTTTGAGCTGATCGTTCACTCGACTATCCAGAATCGAGCTCGGTTCGTTCCTGGTGTTCGACTGGCTCACAACGAATCAGTTCGTGTCATGACGGTGGAGACTGTCTCGGATGACACCGACGAACAAGGCAAGCGAATTCTCAAAGTCACAGGCCCATCGCTCGAGGGTATTCTGGAGCATCGACTTGCTATTGTTACTCTGGATGATCTGGATCCAGAGGATTCCAAGTGGATATTTACCGATACGCCTAAAGCAATTGTAGAAGGTTTGTTCCACTGGACTTGTATAGAAGACACGGTTGACGACGGGGATATTCTACCGGTAATCGAAGATAACGTACTCTTCCCCGAGGATACCATCGGGGAGCCTACTGAAGAGATCACATATTCCATCGAACCCATGTCCTTGTACAAGGCGATGAAAGATCTCGCTGATGTTTACTCCATGGGATTCCGTATCGTCCGTCACCCAGAGACAAACCTTCTATATTTCGACGTTTACATGGGTAGTGATCGAACTACCGATCAATCCACTCTGGACGCAATAGTCTTTAGTCCAGATCTTGAGAACCTGAAGAACACGTCGAAACTCACCACCATGGCTCTCTACAAGAATGTCGCGTATGTGTTCTCTCCAGTTGGTCGCGAAGACGTATTCCCGCCAGACGTAGACGATACGGTCGAGGGCTTTGAGCGTAGAGCTCTGTTTGTCCGTGCTGATGACATTACTGATCCTGACCCGCCAACTGCATCAGCGCAGATGATTCAGCGAGGTAAGGAAGAGCTCGCCAAGAACCGACGTATCACAGCCTTGGACGGCGAACTTGCACAAACCACACAGTACGTCTATGGCGTTCACTACCATCTCGGAGATCTTGTTGAGCTTCGAGATGATGACGGTGCAACCAGTCAGATGCAGGTGACCGAGCAGATATTCGTGAGTGACGCTCAAGGTGAGCGTAAGTATCCGACTCTGTCGATCAATCTGTTCATTACTCCCGGATCCTGGCTTGCGTGGGACTTTGCGCAAGAATGGGATGATCTCACTACTGAGGAATGGGAAGACCTACCATAGCAGCGAAGGAGGTTTGACATGGCTATTGGTGACGATGCTGTTGCCGCAGGATTCCCTCTCGTCCCGGACACGGGCGAGGAAGGTCGAGTTCGATGGGGCGCTCGAGAGATCAATCGTACTCGAGATGAGGTTGCACAAACCAAGGCGCTGATTCCCGTCGGTAAAGCCGCATACCGTACCGCTGCTGGTATCTCCTCAGGAACGGCGGATCCAACCGGTGGTAATGATGGTGACATTTACTTCAAGATTCTGCCTTAGGAGGTAGTCGATGGCAACATCAGGCTCACTTCTGGGCGATACAGTCGAGGGCTCTGAGAACAGTTACCTTGACTGGCAGTTGGTGTCCCAGAGCGTCGCTAATAATACTTCGCTAATCAACTGGCAAGCTGGTTGGCGATTCGATAATTACAGCTGTCGAGGACTTCGTAAAGGCACCGCAGTAGTAAATGGCACAACAGTCTGGAATGATCAGGATCCTGGCGATGGTGTTCACGCCTTCAACTCGGGACATGAACATCGTGTTGGAAACGATAAACTGCAAACAGCTTCTGGTTCCCGAACTATCGCACATGCTTCGAACGGAACAAAGACTTTCAGTGCATCCATCGATTTGACCGGATTCAACGGACAAAGATCGAATGGGTCTGCTTCTTGGGCTCTTCCGACTATTCCTAGAAATCCTAACGCGCCAGTAAATCTAGCTCTTACCGAGATTAAGCAAACCTCGGTGAAGCTGTCTTGGGCTCCAAATCCTGCCGATGGTCTTCCTAATACCAGCTACACCATCAGCTACGGCACAGCTACTGACGCCACGCCGTTAACACTTGGCGATCCAGCTTCTCCACTGATCATAACTGGGCTCAGTCCTGGAGTGAAGTACTACTTCAAGGTTAGAGCGCATAATTCGGTTGGCGCGGGACCATATTCTGGAATTGTTAACACAACCACAATTGCTGGCGCTCGTGTTAAGGTGGGTGGTGTTTGGAAACAAGCTATTCCTTACGTAAGAGATGGTGGTGTCTGGAAGATCGCTAGACCTTGGACAAAAGTTTTAGGAGTTTGGAAGGAGACGATCTAAACGATGCTGGACGGCATTCCATTAGTTAACTTAACACCCTCAGTTCTCCTTGGAATCGTCGTCCTGTTCATCCTTCTAGGAAGATTGATTCCTCGTTCTACCTTAACCGACAAAGCGCAAGAAGCAGAACGGTGGAGACAGGCATACGAAGCTGAGCGGCAGGCCCGGACCCTTGCCGACGCTCAAACTACGGAGCTACTCGAAGTCGCAAAGGCAACTCATGGAATACTTGATGCCATTGTGAACGACGCTGATACGGCTCCGAGAGGAGGAGCCCATCGTGTGGTGGTTCGGCCGACGTCGCAATGATTCACCAGATGATTCTAAAGAAGCACTGAAAGACGCAAAGCGTCAAGTTCGGAAAGCGGAAAGAAGAACCGAAGAAGTTACGGAAGTCGTTGATGCCTTACGTGAACTCCGAGAAAGAAACCACTTTGCTGACGCAATGGAGGAGATCATCGTGAGACGTAGAAGAGACCTTCGATATGACTAAAGACATCGAAGCTTTGAGAATGTATATTCTCGTAATAGTTACACTGGCGTCGATTGGTACAACATCGATACCGGTCATATACGCATTCTCAGCGTGGCGTTCTTCTCCGCTTGGGCGTGCGTACATGGTAAAAGCGATAACCTTCGCTGTTACAATGGATTTGACGCTCTTATTTATGTTCTGGCGACCAAGGGATATTATGGTCCGTTTCTGGATCAACGCAATCCTTTTGACTGCGGTTGCGATTACTAGTGCTTGGATGGCTTGGAATATTTGGCGGATAGGACATCCTAATCGAAAGAAGGTTGACATCGTGCATTTCTCATCTCCTGTATATGATGTTCTGAAGAAGGTCGCACAAATCTGGCTACCCGCGGCGGGAACCATGTACTTCACACTCGCTCAGATCTGGGGACTTCCGGCGGCCGAAGAGGTCGTGGGCACCGTGGTCGCTGTCGACACGTTCCTGGGTGTTCTGCTGGGTATCAGTACGGCTTCGTACGAAAGAAGCGGTGAGAAGTTCGACGGTACTATGGTGGTTGAGCCTGGCGAGGACGGTTCGCAACTTCGTCTGAAGCAAATCGATCTATCCGCCCTGGAAACCAAGGACGAGATCGTTCTCAAGCTAGATCGACCCTTCTAGCGGGGTCGCGACGCAAACATCTCCTATAATGAGACCCCTATGGAAGGAGATGGATGTTCACCAGAAAGCTCCAGCCCAGATCCAAGCTGGATGAGGCTATCGACGACCTGCTCGATCGAATGCTTAGTGGATCGTTCGAACCGGATAAGTATGCCAAAATGGTGGACCAACTTGTAAAGCTCTACAAGCTAAAGGAGATTGAAACTCCTAGGCGTGTGAGCCCAGATACGTTGGCCATGATTGCTGGAAACATCATCGGGATCGTACTGATCCTCGGCCACGAAAGAGCTAACGTGATAACTTCGAAAGCTATCGGATTCGTGCTGAGACTCAAGTGACCGATCGACCCTAAGGGATACGTAGGAGGCGTGTAAGTGTTGAAAGCTTACACGTCTTCTATATTTGTCCCAAAACATACCCTTTCTTTTTTGCAAGATCGCAGGAAATGCAGGGTATATAATGAGACCTACTACGAAAGGAACCATCATGCTCAAACTCGCGATGCACCTCGTCCTGACCTTCTTCACCGGAGGAATATGGCTGATTGTGCTAGTCGTCAGAGCTTTGATCAAGTGACCCAATCAAGATCTCAAAGCCATGAGTCCTTACAGGGACTCTGGTTTTTGCTCGCATGAAACGCAGGGGTTATGATGAGACCCCTACGAAAGGAAGAAACGTGGTACAAGTCCGAACCGAGTTCACAAACGAACACGGAGCAGAAATCACCATCGTCATCAGTTCCGACGAGGCCGGTGCGACAATTGCGTTGTTTTCGAAAGATGACCCGAATCCGCAAGCGATCACACTGACCCCGATGGAGCAGAGGGCGACACGAGGATTGCTCTGGCTCTTGGAGCCCGGGTACAAGACCCCACCCGCGTAGTCAACCAATCAGTCTCACCCAGGGCCCCTAACACGGGCTCTGGTTTTTCGCAAGAAACACAACGGCTATGATGAGACCCCTAGAGAAAGGAAGACCATGTTCACAGTTGCCCGCGAGATGATCCGCGAGGACAGCAAGAAAGTAAGCATGCGTGTTCACGTCAAGGCGGACGTCGTTGAAGTCAACTACAGCCTCGAAGGAAGCGAGACTGTACAGACTACGCGATACACCCCCCTTGAAGCGGACATGCTGCTCGACCTGCTGTCCATCCAAGACCAGCACGCGGAAGAGCTGGGCGCCTGATCGTCCCTACTAGAGCTCAAGACCGAAGTCCCCACAAGGGCTTCGGTTTTATCTTTGCAAAAATTCCCGGGGAGGAATTTCCCAAAAAGGTCGCAGGAATTACAGGGTATATGATGAGACCCTACAACCGAAAGGACCCCACCATGACCAAGCGCGAGATTGCCAACAGCGATGAAGTCA
>WUUC01193050.1_pt1 | contig 13879 bp, 11 predicted proteins | sample 6278441 | NCBI WGS metagenome assembly WUUC01 (sample SAMN13675441, study PRJNA597444) | soil metagenome | isolation source: soil | place: USA: Washington | collected 2017-10
ACGGCACGGGCACGACGATGAATACGGCAGCGACCCTGCCGGTCGGCAGCGGCGTCACCTATGTCTACTCCACTACGGTCTTCAGCGGCGATGCGAATGACCTGATCAGCAACACCGCAACGGTCACTTCCACCGGCAGTACCGACAACAACCCGGCCAACGACAGCGCGACCGATGTGGATACGCTGGCGATCTTCATCGACGGTTTCCAGGATGGGCTGCTCACGCACATCCTGGCGCCGCTCGATCCGGCCGGCGTCCAGGTACGCATCGCGCCGGCGCTGATGCAGGAACTGAGCAGCGTGCCGCTGATCGTGGCGTCGGGTGAATCCGCGAACGGCGCCGCGCTGTTCCGCCTGGAGTTCGCGCGGTTCAGAGACGTGGCCTTGCTGCGCATCGTCACCAGCAATGCCGACGGGCACGACGAACGCAGCAGCTGGCACCGCATCGACGCCTCGTTCGGACTGCTCGGTTTCGAATGGCGTGCCGCGTCCGCGGGCGGACGCGACGGCTACCTGGCGATCGACATGGGCGATGGCGTCCTGCGGATCGAAAACCGCACCGAGGCCGATCCGCTGGTTCGCCTGCGCACGGGCGTCTTCGGCAATGTGCCGTGGATGACACTGCCGGAAGGCCAGTAAGACCAGGCATGGCGCCCGGGTGATCCGGGCGCCATGCCTTTTCGTGTACGCACACGATTTGCGGGGACGCGAGTCCGCGCGTATCGATGTGCACCGTGCCCTGGGGCGTGCTCATGGCGTTCCCGACGCGCCAGGCGCAATCCAGCGGCAATACCGTGTGCTGCACCCTGGGTTCGATCGATGGCATCTTCGGCCGCCAGTGCCCGTGCGCTACGAAGGCGCGAACGGCGTCCAGTCGGCCGCCAAGACGAACCTGAGCGTGGGTCTGACCGAGTACAACGGCACGATCCTGCTTGCCTACGTCGATTCGACAGCGAAAAGCATCAGCGTGGTGCAGAACGACGGCGGGGACGGCTGGAACCTGTTCTGCGGCGTCGTGCTGGACACGAATGGCGTCACGGTGAAGCCGCATTCGGCGCTGAGTCTCGTGACGTACGGCGGACTCCTGCTGCTGCTCGTGAATGATGCCAATGGCAACATCACGAGCTATGCCTGGCAACAGGCCACGCACAACTGGGCGTACTACCAGGTCTAGGTCAAATCCAGCAACGGCACGGTCGCGCCGGTGCAGACGAAATAGGGGTTCAGCCGAGATACGTGTAAAAACCGATCACAGAATCCGAAAATTTCCTTTCGCTCAGTTGCTTAGCGAGTAAAAATTCGGAGTCAGGCGGCCAGCGGCAAGTCACCCTCGTACGGGTCCGGAATCAGCTCGGCTTCGATCAGATAGTCCCCGAACCGCTTGATGTGGCTGGTCACGTAGGGACTCAGCACGGCCAAGTCTTCGCGGCTGATCTTCACCCCTCGCGGATTAGCGATCGGATGATTCGGGTCTGCTCCACGACGTTGTAGAAGATGACGGCATTGGCGACTAGGTCATTGTACTTGACCGCCTTTTCCTGCTCTGCCGGATCGTTGTCGGCGATGATCCCTTCCCCGCCGAAGAAGAAGAACTTCGCGTAGCCGTTGTAGGACTCGACCTTGTTGGTCGACGCCGTGATGAACTCGCGCATCTCCCGATCGGAGATGTACTGCAGGAGGAATATGGTGCGCACGGCCGTGCCGAGGGCGCGGAACGCTTCATACAGCCGGTTCTTGCGGCTGTAGTTGCCGAGCTTGCGCAGCAGCGTCGACGCCATGATTTTGCCGGTCTTGATCGACAGCACAACCTGCATCAGATCCTTCCAGTGCGTCTCGATCAAATCCCAGCCGACGGTGTCCTTGAATAGCGCGCCGATGTGCTCGAACGTGTCGTCGTCGTCGGCCCGATAGAACTTGTAGTCGTGCCAGTTGCGAATGCGCGGCATGAGCTTGATGCCGAGCAGGTGCGAGAGCGCGAACACCGGCAGCGACTGGCCCTGCGTGTCGGCGTGCACCGTGTCCGGCCGAATATCCGACGTGTTCTTCAACAGGCCGTCGATGATGTAGACGGCCTCCCACACACCGCACGGGATGAAGTGACTGAACAGCGCGATGTAGGTATCGGAAACGTGGTGGTACGCGATGCCCCCGTAGCCACCGTAGCGGATGTGGTACGACGCGAGCAGGTTCTGGTCGTACAAGTCGTACTTGGTGCCGTCGGCGGCCGCCGACTTGCCGTCGCCCCAGAACTTCGGCAGCTGCAGGCCGGCGTAGCTGTTGATGATGTCGCGGCACGCCGCAGCGAGCTTGTTCGCGTCGACGTGCCGGCGGTTGACGAACGACAGCATGTGCGAGGAAATCGCGCCGCGGAAATGCCGTGCAGCCTGCGCGGGCCCAAGGTTGCAGCCGTAGGTAAAGGTCGTGGCCACGTAGCGCGCCGTCGGCTGGTCGATCTTGGCATCGGAGCCCGACAGCGGCCCGAAATGCCGACTCCACCCTGTCCAGTGCGCAGTGTCGCACAGCACTTCGATCACGCTGCGTTCGCGCATGCGATCGAGGATCGCCGTCTCCAAGGCGCGAGCGCTGCTGGTGGCATCCTTGGCCTTGGTGCGCTTGAGCACGGGAATTCCGTCTTCGTCGATGACGACCTGGCCGTTTTCGAGGTAGCCCGCGTCGGTCAGCTCGGCGGTCTTTGACAGCCGCAGGTGCAAGGCATTGACGAACTCGGTGGCGGTCGCCGGCAAGCCCAGCTGACGGCAATAGTCCGGCAGCAGCGGCTCGCATTCGCTCCACGGCAGCAGCTGGTCGCGATAGTCCGCGTAGTTCTCGGCGCCGCCGACCGCGACGTCGCCGGATTTGAGTTCGTTGGCCAGCGTCGAGAACACGCACACCTCAAAATGTCGGCGATGGATGCGTTCCTCCCCATTCTCGTCGCGGTGAATGAGCGTCTTTCGCCACAGGTTCGTGGTGAAGGCCAGATCCACCGGCTCGTCGAGCCAGTCGCCACGGGCGCGTTCGTTGGCGAGGATCAGCTCGATCGCCGTGATGAGGGAGCGGTCTTCGGTGGTCGACGTCAGATCCAGCATCCGGACCATGCGCAAGATCGTCGAACGGTGGCTACGGAAATACGGCGACAGCAACGGCAGGTAGTTGTCGCCGCTGTGGGCGGCGATGGCGATGCAATCTTCCTGCAGCGACTGCACGCCGCCGCGTGCCGCGACCAGGGCGCGGATCTCGCGGCCGGCATCGGCGTTATCCTGGCGGCTGTCGAGAACGCGCACAACGTCGGACATGGTGGCCACGAGGGCTTCGGTTTTCTCGCGGTACTTGGCGCGCAGGCGGTCCAATTGTTCCTTGCCGCGGTTGTGGATGTTGCCGATCCGCTTGATGAACATCTCGGCCAGGTCGTCGCGTGTCTGGACGCGAGCCCGATGGATCAGGCACAGCAGCAGCGCATCGCGTTTTTCCGGGCGGAAGTCGCGCAACTCGGCAGCATCCAAGACCCGCGCCTCCGCGGCGAAGTGCTTTCGTTTGATGTCGGGAACGTCGGCCAAGTGTTCTGGCTTGCCGACGAGGTTGTCCAGTTCGGCGATGTGGTCGAGCAGATCCTGGAAGTGCTGCAGGGAGGCGCGTTTTGGCAACCGCTTGATTGCCTGCAGCGGGCTTTTCTTCGCGGTCTCTTCGCGCACCAACAGGCCGTCGAGCTGCGCCCTTTCGGCATCGCTCAAACGCGACGCGATCAATCGGAAATAGGCGCCGTTGACGAGGGTACGCACTCGTCGCGCCAGACGGTCGAGCGTGGCGAACGCCGGCAGCTCGATGCGGTCGCGCACGAGCTGTTCGATCGCCACGTTGATCAGGTCGGCCGGGTTGTCCATCGTCGCCGCCGCCTCGCGGATGGCGCGTGCTGCAACGGCGAGTCCGCCGTCTGAATACGACCTCACGTCGAGGTGGCGCAGGATCTTCTTGAAATACCGGAATCGTGTGGCTTCGCCGATCGCGGCCGGCTTGATCTGGACGCGATAACTCAGGGCGCCGCGAACGTGGCGTACGACCGACGCAGGCACGTCATCGAACGACGGGAAATAGCCCAGCCGCTGGAAGCATTTGAGGAACACCGCCAGGGTGAGTCGATGGCCAGGCTGGCGGGCCTGAGCCGTCACAAAGGCGATGTCGGCCTCATTCGGCGTATAAGCAGCGACCAGCTCGCGGACAACAGGGCTGCGTTTGAATTGCGGGTACGCGGTTCGTTCGATCGACGCCATAGCGAGGTCCGACAACGAAGGGAATCGGGAGTAATGCGACCGCCGGGACGCTGCCCCGACGATTCAGCATGCGTAGGGAGCGCCGGTCGCGCCTCACCGAAGCAGCGCCACGCTGTTGATCTGCGCCCAGAGCCATTGCCCGGACATGACCCCCTGGTGGTCACTCATCTGGTTCGCGCCGGGCTGTGGTCCCGGGCGGCGATGACAGCGGGCTGCGTGCGCTCGCAGCCAGAGCGCGGGCGATGGCCACGCTCTGGCGTTTCCAACATCGGTCCTTTGCGGCATGGCCGATCTCACGCCGACTACTGCCGCCAAGTGTGCATTTCAGAAATCGGAATTTTTCGTTGAGCGTCAATATGAAACGGCTCATCTGTAACTTGGCTGTGTTCCAACAAACGCTCCCAGAGCATTTCGCCTATCCAAGGGGGGCGTGATGACATTTTGGCTACGATGTACTCCACCAACCGTGCACTGAGCGCAAGATCGTACTCCATGGCCATGCGAATTGCCCGCCGAGCCATGCTATCTGGGGAGGGATTCTCCTCCAGGTTGACATCTAACGTACGACGTTCAATCCCTGCTGCAAATTGAATTGAAGCTTTTGCTGTACCACTATTAAGATGAAATATAGCTGCATCAACATTGAAAAAAGTCGTCGCAAGCAAATCATCTAGACTTTTGCCAACAACATGGCCTTCCTTGAAAGCCCATGTCTGGGAAAGTGGCCAAATATCAAAACGCCACTTACCAGACCGGAACCTGAACCCGCCAAACTTGTTTCTACTGGGCGAGAAAACTCTAATTGCATCCAGTATCTGAGCATCATCAGCATCCGAAACTAAGTCGATATCTGACGAAAACACCCGCGCTCGCCCTAAGGCGAAGTCTCTGATCATTCCTCCAAAGATGACAGTATTCGAGAGCTTCGAGCGAATCTCGTCGATCGTATTGCGGAGAGGTAGCCGATCTGGAACCTTCCTTTCCAAGTATTCGGCAACACGCCGGCTGTTAACTACGACGGTTATCACGCTAAGTGCTCTCTCGGGTTGAACTCTCCCTGAAGACTAGAAAGTTCGCGATGCAGTTCTATCGCAAATGAGTCGGTCATGCCCGCTACCATGTCGGTTACGAGTTGGCATTCGCGATATCGCAATGGCAAGTGTACCGCGTCGCCCGTCGGCGCTTCGAAGGCTCTTCGGTAGTTTTCCGAGATCCGTCCATAGACCAATCGGGTAAATGGGTGTTTTCTTTCTGACTTTGGATCGGAGGGCTCGCTTCGGTCAATAACGGCAGCCCAAAGCATATCCATTAAGCCAGTTATTACGTTGAAACCATTTAATTCGACGCAAAGCACGCTTCTGTGCGTGTACGCGTGCCTGAACGAGAAATCTTTCAACGCCTTCCTAAGATTTTCTGCTTGCGAGATTTCGAGCAGTGGCTTTTCCAAATCGTTACTAAGCAGCTCACTTTCCTTTTCGACGAAAAGTGCGGTCACCTCGCGAATCATCACTCCGATTGCTTCGACTCGGAATCGTTGCATGGATACGTCGTTTAGCTCAGCAGGGGGAAGATCTCCTCGCGCGCGATACTCATTGTGCTTTTCTCTGCTTTTTTCTACGACTCGGGAAATCAGTGAGTCTTTGCCACCGCCTGCATGCTCTAGCCATGCGAGTAAGTCTGAGACGGAGGCCAACCCTTTCTTAATGGCGTCTTCTGCGTCGAACACAACGTAGGCAATGTCGTCACAGGCCTCCATTACGTGTGCCAAAGGATGGCGAGTGCCGAGTTTTAAGCCACATTTAGCCAGTACGGTTTCTGCAATTGTCTGTTCTGAGAAGAAGAAGCCGTGCTTCTTCTTCGCTGCTAACTTCTTGTCGATATCATTAGATCTTGTCGGATACTTCATCATCGCGGCTAGTGTCGCGTACGACAAATCGAGCCCGAAATCGTCATTCAACAACTGCAGCCTCGTCACCAACCTAAACGCTTGCGCGTTGCCCTCAAACTTTTGGAAGTCCGCACGTTGCTGCGGGTTTAAACCGTCTAAACCTTGGGATTTTTGGCGAACCAGTATTGAATCGCAGATTCGCCCTGATGCCCGAACGGTGGGTTGCCAAGATCATGAACAAGCCCAATGGCTGCGCAAATCGCAGGTATGTTCCTTTTTGAATCTTGGACGTTGTCGGCGATGCCATGGTTAAAGGCTAGAGTTGTTCCTATGCTGCGAGCGAGATTCGATACCTCAAATGAGTGAGTAAGCCGGTTCCGAACGCTATCGTTTCGCTCCAATGGAAACACCTGCGTCTTGTCTGCAAGCCTACGAACAGGCGTTGAAAACAAAATGCGATCGTAGTCCCTCTCAGCTTCCGTCCTCGCTTCTTTCGCAGATGGGGAGATGCTTTTCTGTCGCGCTTCGTCTTTGCGGCGACAAAGGTTGAGCAATTCGCTCCAATTGGTCACGTGATACACCTCAGGCCGAATTAGAAATGGCGCGGGATACTAGTGTTTCCTTGCCGCTCCGCGTACAGCGACATGGTGCTTGGGCTGGTTGCTATTCCACGTTAACCGATGAGGTGGTCCGCTCGTGCCGCTCGTCGTCCTCGACGTGCAGGTAGATCGCCGTGGTGTCGATCGACGCGTGACGCAGGTTGCGTTGGATGTGGCGCAAATCAGTGCCGGCGTCCGCCTGGTGCGAGGCCGCGGTGTGCCGCAGCCAATGAGTGGATGCGCGGCGCAGTAGTGCCGCACGAGTTGGATCGCGGTCGGACATTTCTTTGGCTACCTGAGCGAAGGCACCCTTTACTATCAGGTAGACCGACGTTGGCGTTAACGCACGGCCGCTACGTCCTGCAATCGACAGGATGATCGGGCTGTCGTCGCCAGGCATGGGCGTCGACGGCAGAGCGAAAAGGCCACGGTACCTTGCAAAGTCGCCAAGCAGCGCTTGGCCAATCGGCACTTCGCCGCCGACCCCTCCTTTGCCGACGACACGCAGCCACCAGCGGCCACGCCGCTGCACGAAGTCACTAACCTTGGCGTGGGAGGCCTCCGCAGCACGCACGCCTGTGTGGTACAGGAAGCGCAGAACAAACCGCACGCGTTCCCGGTGCTGGAGTTCGCGCTTGGTTGCCTGCGGCCACTCCTCGACAGCCGCGAGCACCGCGTGCCACGTGGCGTGATCGAGGAAGCGCTCCACGGTGCGTTGCCGCTTGAGCACTTTTCGTCGACGCAGCGCCCACGGATTGGCGGCGAGGTAGCCTGCGTTTACTAAGTATGCGAACAGGCCGGACACAGTCCCCAACGCCTGGCGCTGGCTGGCGACCGACAACCTTGGGCCGGCCGCTGATGTTGATAGAAACGCCTCGTAGGCCAGTACGTCCTCGCGCATCAGGCTCGATACGGCCTTTCCTCGTTGTTCGATCGCCCATCGCAGTAGTCGCACAGCTTCCTTGCGGTAGCTGCGGAAGGTGTGTGGCGAGGTCGCGTACTCGGCTAGCCATAACCCGATTGCAGCCACGTCTCTGTCAGCGTGGATCTGCCGCAAAACGGATGCAGGCGCCCGATTGGCGCCATTGCGACCGTCCAGCGCCGGCGGCGGGGTAACGTCGAGGTTGGTAGGAGAAAGCAGTATCACGTGCTGGAGAGTCTATTTGTGGCTGAGGGTGTCGGCGAGCTGCGCAGGCGAGCATACAGTCAAAATTCTTGTGATTATGGGGGTTATCGTAATTTTATTCGGCAAAAAGTTATAGACATAACGATATACGTACGTATACGATAATTTCTATAGCCGGAATTCGGCCGCCGAGCGCGTCAGACATGGGCAGATCCAGCGATACTCGCCAGCGCACGCGCGAGGCTGCGGCAGAACTCGTCGCGGCCGGAAAGCGCCCTCACGAAATCACCGTAGACCAGGTGTACGAGCGCATCCGGCAAGGCAGCCGGACGACGATCAATGACGCATTGAAGGCTTGGAAAGCCGAGCGCACGAAGATCGATGCACTCGACGCTGACCTGCCTCCCGTCGTGGCCGATGCGATGCGATCGCTCTGGGTCACTGCCGTAGAACACGGGGAGCGCGCTTTCGAGCAACAGAAGGCAGCACTCTCGGCCGAGACGACGTCCGCACTCGAACGCGCAGAAGCATTGCAGCGCGAACGCGACGAGCAGGCGACGGTGATCGATCGCCTTGTTCAGGAGAGGAATGCCTTGAGCATCGAGCGCGATGAGGCTCGCGAACACTTAGTGGCCGAGACGGCCGCAAAGACGGCCGCGTTGGACGACCTTCGACGCCTGCGCGTGGAACTGGATCGCACGCGCGCCGACGCGACTGATCGGGAAGACGCCTTGCGCCAGACGCTGGATGCCCGTGCACGCGACTACCAGGCAGCGATCGAAGCCCACGACTCAAAGCTGCGGGCCGAGCTCGATACCGCGATGCAGCGCCTAGCTTCGACGCAAGACAATATGCTGCAGCAAATTGATGATGCGCGAACCACCCAACGGCGTGCTGAAGCAAGGGCCGCCGAGGCCACCCAGCGCGCCAACACGGCGAACGAAACCCTTGCCGCCGTTCGCCTGCAGCTCGCCGGTGAGCAGAAGGCGCTCGAACAAGAACGCCAGGCGACCGCTCGACTGGCCGCCGATGCCACTGCTCTGCAGGAATCCGTTGCGGCGCTGAAAGACGCTAACGCAGAGCTGCGCGGCCGTCAGGCATCTCAGGCCGAGCAACTCGGTGCCGTCGAAGGGCGGGCACTGGCTGCGGAGCAAAGTCTTCTGGCAGCCCTGGCAGCCCGCACAGAAAGACGCGGCCCGCGACCACCGGCGCCAAAGAACACCTAGGTCAGCGTCTCAGCGACCGCGACCTGAAACCGATACGCTTCTCGATACGGAGACCACCATGACAACGCCGTCGCGCATTGAATGGACCGAACAAACCTGGAATCCGACGATCGGCTGCACCAAGATCTCGGCCGGCTGCAAGCACTGCTACGCCGAAACATTGGCCATTCGCTTGAAGGCCATGGGCGCCGAAGCCTATCGCCAGGGATTCCGCCTGAGACTGTTGCCCGAGCGGCTCGACGAACCGCGGCAGCGCAAGAAGCCCACCATCTACTTCGTCAACTCGATGAGCGATCTTTTTCACGAGCGCATCCCGGACGCCTTTCTTGACCAGGTGATGACCGTCATTGCGGAAACTCCGCGTCACCGCTATCAGATTCTCACCAAGCGCCATGAGCGGCTGGGAGAATACTTCGCCCGCCGTGCCGTACCGGACAACGTGTGGCTGGGCGTATCGGTGGAGAACCAGCGACACGGCGTGCCGCGGATCGACGTTCTTCGAACGATTCCGGCGAAGATTCGATTCCTGTCGTGCGAGCCGCTGCTGGAGGACCTGGGCGCCCTGGATCTGTCGGGTATCCACTGGGTCATCGTCGGCGGTGAGTCTGGCCCCAAAGCACGGCCGATGCGTCCCGATTGGGCGCGCGCAATCCGTATACAATGCGAATCGCAAGACGCGACCTTCTTCTTCAAACAGTGGGGCGGCTGGGGCGCGGACGGAAAGCGACGATCGAAAAAGGCGAATGGTCGCGAACTGGATGGCCGTCAGTGGAACGGCATGCCGGACTCAAACGCTGTCGCCGTCATGTAGTCCCGATTCGCTTCATCACATAGCTGAGGCTGACGTTATGGAGGGAGTTACCAGGCAAGCGCTAGAGCGCTACGAGGATCGGGAACACTCCCTAGTCAAGCACACGATTTTGGCGTCTTACTTAGAACGTTGCCTGATGATCATCGGGCTACGCTATCCCAAGATTGCTTACATCGATTGCTTCGCCGGCCCGTGGAAGTCGGCCACTGACGATCTCTCCGATACGTCGCCGGGCATCGCGATCAATCGTATGTCCACATGCCAAACAGCACTCGCTACGACGCACCACAAGCAAGTCCGAGTACGCTCGATCTTTGTGGAGTCCGACGCTGCTCGCGCGGAACTGCTCTCCACGCACGTCCAGAGCGCGCCCGACAACATCGTTCGCCCCGAGGTGTGGCGCACATCGTTCGAGGCGTCGATTCCAGCCATTCTGCGTTGGCTTGAGCCCGACGAGTTCGCCTTCGTTTTCGTGGATCCGTGCGGATGGAAGGGCTTCATAGAACCCGCAGTATTGGCGCCGTTCCTCAAGCGAACGAAGACCGAGCTGCTCATCAATTTCATGTGGAATTTTATCAATCTGGCAACAGGTCACGTCGAGCAGGACGCTAACCTGTCGGCCATTTTTGGCGAGGATTGGCAGACCTTTGTCGCTTACAGCAGCGAGGCCAAGCAGCGCGAACTCATGCGGCTGTACCGACAGAAGCTCGCGAAAGCCTGTGAGGGTCACGGGGCGCATCGACTTCGAACCGCCATGCTTCCCGTGGAATATATCGACAAGAAGAAAGTCATCTTCAACCTCGTATATGCGACCCACAATGCGACGGGACTCGTTGTGTTCTGGGAGCAGGCCGAGCAAGCCGCGTTGCACCAGTCCAGGCTCAAGCTGCAGCACCGATTGGACCGCATAGCTGAACGTGGTCAACCCGATTTCTTCAACGCTGACACCCACCGAGACGCCGCCGAATTTCCATCGCACGATTTGAGGACTGCATGGTTGAGGCGCTTGCCCAATGTCGGCGACAGTTGCAGTGTTGACGTCATCTTCATGGCCGACCTGATCGAGGAAACGGATGGGCTGATGTCCGATCTTCAAGCAGCGTTGCGCGAACTGATCAAGGACGGCACGATCGCAAACCTCAGCGCCAAGAGGCATCGCACCGTCAATGCAGTGAACTATCGCAACACGGAAACGTTGCGCCGCTTGAAGTGACGAACCGGCGAGATCCACTGAGGCCACGACCATGATTCCTCGCAGCGTGTACGAGCGGATTCGCTACCTTCGCGGAGCCGCGTACGGCACAGGCTTTCTGATCGAGATCGACGAGCGCCAATACCTGGTCACGGCGGCGCATCTCATTGATGCCGACGCGGCCGCGATCGACATGCTGATCGGCGGTCGGCTGGAACCCTTTGGCGTGCGTGGATGCCGTGTGGCCCGCGGTGACGTCGACATTGCCGTACTTGCGCTCGATCGATGGCTACCCGTGGCGGAAGCCGTGCCGCTAGCGCCATCCAGCGCGACGGTCGTTTCGCAGGACGTCTACTTCGTGGGTTTCCCATACCAGATGTGGGGACGCGCACCTCAGGCGATGGGAGAGCACCCAGTCCCGTTTGTCGCCAAAGGCGTGCTGAGTTCGGGGTTCGCGGAAGGCACTTTGGAGGCGTTCATCTCCGGCACTAACAGTCCGGGTTTTTCGGGGGCGCCGCTCTTGTTCCAGCACCAGACGCTGCATCAAATAATGATCGCCGGCGTTGTGGCCAAGTACAAATTGGCCTATGAAGATGTTGTCGACAAGCTAAATGGTCGAAAGGCACAGCTCGAGGTTGCCTACAACACGGGTTTCATGGTGGTTTACGGCATCGAACACGCCCTCAATCTGGCGCGTTCACTCGCGATAGGCCCCACCGAGGACGGCGGGAGTACATCTGCGTCTACGGGCAACACGCGTCATCCGCTCGACGCGAACTCGTCGCAAGGGCAGTGAAACGTCGGATCCAACTCCCTGGTTTTTCAGCAGCTTGTAACGCAGATGGCACCGTACCGTAGCTTCCTTGTCGTACCCCAATCTGAGCGCGGTGGTTCGAAATCCAATACTGGAATGAACATCGTGGAATGTCTGGATCGATACGTCCAAGCAATCTCCGGCAGCCGACCATCCGCGCGGTTTACTAGATAGCGCGCCGTAACCCGGAGGGTACAGTGCAATTTGAATCAGAGTCCTATCGCGAAGTTGTTACGAAGTTAGATTCTGCCTGCGAATGGCTTGCTTCGGTTGGAATTCGTTATTCGCCGACGAGGTTAGGCTTGTATCGAAAGCTGGTGCTTCGCGTCACAAGACTGTACGAAGCCGGAAAATTTGCGGCGCTTCAGCAGACCGATTTGAACGCATTTTCGAACGCTTGGAGCGAGTGCGCTGAGATTATCGATGTTGTAGATGCTCTGCGAAGCCATGCATGTAAGGCGCTTGTCGAGCGCCTGCGCCAAGCGCTGCGGGGGCACGAGCTATACACATCGGACAATGATGATAGGTCTGGTCGCGACATCATGTTCGAGCTTGCAGTGGCTGCCCGACTTGCACGCAATGGCTGCGAGGTCGACTTTAGTGGAGAAGCTGACGTTGAATTTGAGTTCGAGCACTTCTCAGTTTTCATAGAGTGCAAGCGCCCGCGATTCGATGAAACAGTTGTCGAGAACGTCGAAAAGGCCCGAGCGCAGCTATTGCGACGTTACGCGGCATCGCGTGACCCGACGACCGCAAGGGGATTTATCGCTATTTCAATGACCAAGATCGTTCGGAATATACTGCGAACTGCTCTACGTGGGATGCCGTCGGGCGACGGGCCAGAAGAAGTGAGCAATTTCGCGTCGAGGATCGTTAATGCATTCGTAGAAGACAAGCGCAGGGCATGGCAATGCGAGTCAGATACGCGGACATTAGGAGCAATTGTTGCATTAGATTTTCCCGCGATTATTCGGAAACCGAGTCCAATGCTTGTCATCATTCGCCAGCTAGGCGTGAGCAATGTGCTCCCTCCCGATGACACTGAGGTTGATCTCTTGCATCGGGTTGCGTTCAAGCTCGACCGAGTTGACCCAATGTTAGCCAAACGATGATTTCAGCAGACCACTCGGTGATCGGCCAACCGAATTTTCAGCCTCTGATAGCAAGCGCGAATTGCTCCGGCATTCGCGACCCTGCTCGTACCGATATTCTTTAGACTTGGCAGGTGATCAGATTAGGGGGCCAGAATAGGATTCGTCTACATAGCACCAAAGCCTTTCAAGCCTCCGGAGCGCGTTCTTCCATCTTCCGCATACCACGGCGAGATCAGCACAGCACCGATCCACCAAGCCGTGGGCCGAGCGCTCAGCACTTGGGAGCATTCGGAATCTGCTTGGGCGAAAGCGTTTCAACTATTTTGTGAAGCAAGGTCGCTAGCTCCAGTGCGGGCGTTCGGTACGATCGAATCGGTGGCTTCGCGAAACTACGCGCTGCGATTCGCGGCGCTGGAATTCTTCGCGACGCGAGAAGCAACAGACGCCGCCCTCGTAAAGGGCCTCCTCGCTGTACACTCCAAAGCTAGCGAATTTCGCAACCAAATAGCGCATGGAATGGCGGTGCAGCCGCACGCTCACGGATACTTTCTTTGTCCCGCATCGTATGCGACCAAGCAACGGCGGTCTCGAGCAGCATATCCTGCGGAACTATGGGGCCTGGGGGCAGATTACTTCTATAGAGTCAAAGAGATCGACCTTTTCCAAGACCATTTCAATGATCTACTAGCGGCAGTAATGTCACTTGTAATGTATCTCAACGAAAAGTATAGCGTGATCGAGCCAGGTGAATTTCACCCGTAAATTGTAGTGCCATCAGACTAGCATTGATCGTTTTTTGGGTCTTCGCGGATCAGTGTGGGTGTAACCGAGCGTTTTCAGGCAGTGCCGGCAAGAAACTGGC
>WUUC01002211.1_pt1 | contig 13876 bp, 13 predicted proteins | sample 6278441 | NCBI WGS metagenome assembly WUUC01 (sample SAMN13675441, study PRJNA597444) | soil metagenome | isolation source: soil | place: USA: Washington | collected 2017-10
AATCTGCGCTTCTCGATCTGCTCGGTCAGTTCATGAATGTCCCGGTGGCCGCGCTGCTCGGTGAAGGCATGCAGCGCGAAGCCATCGAAGCTCTCGGTTATCTGTTCTACGTCGGCGACCGCAACAAAACCAAGCTCAACTACCGTAGCGAACTTGATGCGGACAACGCCTGGTTCCGTGTACGCAATGAAGAGGCGCTGACGCCTGACGCGGTAGTGCGTCTCGCTGAAGCCGCGCGCGAGCGCTACGGCTTCAACGACTTCAAGCTCAAGGGGGGCGTGCTGGATGGTGCCCGCGAGATGGAGGCGATCATTGCGCTGCACGAACGTTTTCCTGAAGCGCGCATTACGCTGGACCCGAACGGCGCTTGGTCACTGGCTGAAGCTATCCACTTGTGCCGGGACAAACATGAAATCCTTGCGTATGCCGAAGACCCCACCGGTGCGGAGAACAGTTTTTCTGGTCGAGAAGTGATGGCCGAGTTTCGACGCGCCACCGGTTTGCGCACCGCGACGAACATGATCGCTACCGACTGGCGTCAGATGGCGCATTCGATCCAATTGCAATCGGTCGACATTCCACTTGCCGATCCGCATTTCTGGACTATGCAGGGGTCGGTTCGCGTCGCGCAGTTGTGCGAAATGTTCGGGCTCACGTGGGGATCGCATTCGAATAATCACTTTGATATTTCGCTCGCGATGTTCACTCATGTCGCCGCAGCGGCGCCGGGCAAGGTCACCGCCATCGACACGCATTGGATCTGGCAGGACGGGCAGCGTCTGACGAAGGAGCCGTACACGATCGAGGGAGGGCTGATCCGCGTTCCGGACAAGCCGGGTCTCGGTCTGGAAATCGACATGGTCGAGGTTGAGAAGGCGCATGAGGCGTACAAGAACATGGGGCTGGGCGCTCGCGACGATGCTGTCGCGATGCAGTATCTGATTCCGGGCTGGGCATTCAACAACAAACGCCCGTGCCTGGTGCGCTAACTTAAAACGTCATGGCTTTTCTGCAACCCTACACTGCGTTTCCCAACGAGTTTCGTCGAGACGTGATCGCGCGCAAGCGTCTGATCGGTTGCTGGTGTTCGCTCGGAAGCCCCATTACCACCGAAATCCTGGGACTCGCGGGATTCGACTGGCTATTGCTCGATGGAGAACATGCGCCAAACGACATACTGTCGCTCATTCCGCAGCTCATGGCGCTCAAGGACAGTCCGAGCGCTCCGGTTGTGCGCCCGCCATGTAACGACACAGTCGTCATCAAGCGCCTGCTTGATGCGGGTTTTTACAATTTTCTGATTCCCTTCGTCGAGTCGGCCGACGACGCGCGTCGTGCGGTTGCCGCGACGCGTTATCCGCCGCAAGGAGTGCGCGGAGTATCGGTATCGCAACGGAACAACCGCTATGGCACAGTCAAAGACTACATCAAGATCATCAATGACAACATCATGGTCATGGTGCAGCTGGAAAACCGTGCCGGAGTAACATCGGTCGATGAAATCTGCGCCGTGCCCGGCGTCGATGGAGTGTTCATAGGTCCTTCCGATCTCGCGGCGGGATTAGGACATCTGGGTGATCCGCTACACCCCGAAGTGCAGGCGGCGATGAAGACAGTGTTTGATGCCGCTCAGACGCACGCCAAGCCAGTCGGGATTCTGGCTCCGGTTGAGCTCGATGCGCGACGCTATCTCGCACAAGGTGCGAGTGTTGTAGCCGTCGGCAGCGATCTAGGAGTGTTTCGCGCGTCGACGCAGGCGCTGCGCGACAAATTCATTTAAGCCAATCGCGACCAGCGTACCGCTTTCGCTTACCGCGTGGCGATCAGTAATCAGGAGAAGATGAATGAGCAAGATTGGATTCGTTGGGCTCGGCATCATGGGAACACCGATGGCACAGCACCTCATAAACGCTCGCCACGAAGTGTACCTGTTCAGTGCCTCGAGAATTCCGGAAGCATTGGTACAGGCAGGCGGCAAGGCCTGCCGTTCGGGAAAGGAAGTCGCCGAAAACGCCGATTTCATTTTCACTATGGTCCCGGATACACCGCATGTCGCGGCCGCATTGTTCTCAGCCAACGCCATTGCCGAGGGACTGACAGCGGGCAAAGTCGTCATCGACATGAGCTCGATTTCCCCGATCGATACCAAGGAATTCGCCAAGCGCATCCGCGACCTCGGTTGCGAGTATCTCGATGCGCCAGTTTCGGGCGGCGAGGTCGGCGCGAAAAACGCCACGCTGTCGATCATGGTCGGCGGCAAACCGGAAATTTTCGACAAGGTAAAACCGCTGTTCCAGCTTATGGGCAAGAACATCACATTGGTGGGTGACAACGGCGATGGACAGACGGCCAAGGTGGCAAATCAGATCATCGTCGCGCTGAACATCGAAGCCGTAGCCGAAGCGCTGCTCTTCGCCGCTAAAGCCGGAGCCAACCCAGCGAAGGTGCGCGAAGCGCTGATGGGAGGATTTGCCTCCTCGAAGATTCTCGAAGTGCACGGCGAGCGCATGGTCAAGCGCACGTTCAATCCCGGTTTCCGCATCGAACTACACCAGAAGGATCTCAATCTGGCGCTCGCAGCGGCTCGCAAGCTGGGAGTCGCGTTGCCAAACACCGCGACGGCGCAGGAATTGTTCAACACTTGTGCGGCGCACGGAGGCAGTGCCTGGGATCACTCCGGCATAGTGCGCGCTCTCGAGCTGATGGCGAATTTTGAAATCGGTCAGGAGGCCTGAAGCAGTAGCGAACTTTTCAGCGGAGTCCCCTCCTCCAGCGACACCAATGCCCACGCCTTACCAGGTGAATATCGCCTCAACGAAACGGCCCGAGTAGCACCTTTTGTCCCAAACCTGCTGCGCTTTTCAAGCAGGACATGATCCAAAGAAGGAGACGAGTACCATGAAAAAAATACTGACGGCTTTATTGGCGGCAGTCATCGCCGCGACAGGTGCACAAGCGGCGGCGGCTTACCCCGACAAGCCGGTAACCGTTATCGTGCCTTTCCCACCCGGCGGATCGACCGATACGCTGGCGCGCATGATGACGCCGAAGCTCAATGAAAAGCTCGGTCAGCCTTTCATCGTGGAAAACAAGCCTGGCGCAACGGGCGCCATCGGCGCCGGGCAGTTAAAACGTGCCGCTCCGGATGGTTACACGCTGCTGGTCGCGTCGATCGGTGTCTACGCGACGAACCCTTTCTTGCAAAAGAACCTGGCTTACGATCCTACCAAGGACTTCGATCTTCTCATGGTCGCCGTTCGCGCTCCCAACGTGCTGGTCGTCAACCCGAGCCTGCCGGCAAAAAACGTGGCGGAACTCGTCGACCACCTCAAGAAAAATCCCAACAAAGTCTCATTTGCTTCCTCCGGATCCGGTTCTTCGGATCATTTATCGATCGCGCTCTTCTGGCAGAAGACTGGAACTTCCGGCCTCCACGTCCCGTACAAGGGAGGCGCTCCGGCAATTACCGATCTGATGGCGGGCCATGCCGACGTTTCCTTCCAGAACCTGAATGCGGTAGTGAGCCATATCAAGGCGGGCAAATTGAAAGCGCTGGCGGTTACCGGTGAAAAACGCTCCCCGCTGTTGCCCGACGTTCCTACGCTCGCCGAATCCGGCATCAACGATGCCGTGGTCTATTCATGGCAAGCCGCAGCAGCACCCAAAGGCCTACCGGCCGACGTCAAGACGAAGCTGCACAGCGCGATGGTCGATGCGCTGAAGGATCCTGACGTGGCCACGAAGCTTACCGATATGGGATTTGAGATCGTTGCCTCCACGCCGCAGGAATTCTCTTCGTTCCTGCAACAGGAGTTGGCACGCTGGAAACAGGTGATCGAGACGGGCAAGATCACGCTCGACTAATCTAATCGCAACGAGCCAAGTCTCTTCAGTGAGCTGTCGTTCCATTCCGTTGCACGAACGATTTCAATCGCACGCGTATGCGATCGTCGTCATGAGCGCGTTCTCTGCCTGGCGTGAGTCGAGTCGTGTGTGCTGCACAACGATTGGAACGTCGGATTCAATGACGCTAGCGTAGTCGGTCGCTTTCGGGACACGTTGTGGATCGGTGAGGTCGTTGAAGCGGATATGCTTCGTTCGGCGCGCCGGGACAGTAATGCGGTAGGGACCTGCGGGATTTCGATCGGTGAAGAAAAGCGTGATCTCGACGTGCGCGTCGGTGTCTCCTGCATTTAGAAGGCAAGCCGTCTCGTGGCTGAGCATTTCGGGCTCCGGACCGTTGCTTGCGGCCGGAATGTAGCCCTCGGCTATCGCCCACCGCTTGTGCCCGATCGCTTGCATTTCCGCTCAGGGAAGCGGTTTGCCGCCGGTCCCGCCGATCACTTCGCCGTTGACGTAGCTCGATTCGTCCGACGCTAGAAAAACGAAAATCGGCGCCATCTCCTTCGGCTGCGCCGGCCGCTCCATCGGCGAATCCTTCCCGAATTCAGAAGTCTTCTTCGCGTCGAACGACATGGGAATGAGCGGCGTCCAGACCGGGCCGGGGGCGACCGCGTTGACACGTATACCCTGCTTGATCGCCATCAATGCAAGCGCTTTGGTGAAAGTAACGATTGCGCCCTTGGTCGTCGCGTACGCGAGCAGAGTCGGGCTCGGCTTGTACGCCTGGATCGAAGCGGTGTTGATGATCGCGCCGCCCTCTTTCATTTTCGGCAGTGCCGCCTTGCACAAATAGAACATCGCGTGCAGATTGGTACGAAGCGTGTAATCCCATTCGTCCGAGGGAAATTCGACGATGTCTTCGTGGACGCTCTGGTAGGCCGCATTGTTGATGAGCACGTCGAGCTTGCCGAACTCGGAAAGCGCGCGATCGATAATTTTTTTGCAGTGCTCCTCGTCGACGATATCGCCTTTGATCGCGACGGCCTTGCGCCCTGCTTCCTCTACCGCGCGCACCGTTTCTTTCGCATCCGAGTCTTCGTTCAGATATGAAATCAAAACATCGGCGCCTTCGCGCGCGAACGCGAGCGCAGCGGCGCGGCCAATCCCGCTGTCGCCGCCCGTTATCACCGTCGCCTTATCTTTGAGCCTGCCGTAGCCCCGGTAAGAATCCTCACCGTAATCGGGCTTAGGCATCATTTGCGATTCCTGTCCCGGCCACTCCTGCTGTTGCTCCGGGAAAGGCGGCTTGGGTCCCTTGGACTGAGGCTTTTGCGACATGGCGTTCTCCTTTTCGTTTCGCGATTTTTTGCACGTTTTGTGCCGACGGCGCGGCGCTGTGTCTGCGACCTCCGCTGCTGCACGAAGGATGTAAAAAGGGTAAACGCCGATGTAAAACTTACGGAAGGGATGCACGAGATGTTCTCCGCGAGTGGCGCCGGGCCGCCCCAAGCTGATTTGCTCACGAAAAGTATCGTGCGAGCGGGTGTGTGGAACATTGACGAACATCCGCGTGCCGAAACTTTTCGCGACGTTCGGCATATTCATTGCTGAAGCGCGCGCTATGAACCTCGAACACGAACGCTGGTACAAGAACGCAGTCATCTACGCGATCGACGTCTCGACGTTCTACGATTCAAATGGCGATGGCATCGGCGATCTCGTGGGGGTTGAGGAAAAGCTCGACTACCTTGCAGGCTTCGGAGTCACGTGCGTCTGGCTTCTTCCGTTTTACCCCAGCTCGGGGCGCGACAACGGCTACGACGTCACTGACTACATGGCGGTCGATCCCAAGCACGGCACGCTCGACGACTTCGTGCGCCTTGTCCAGCGGGCGGGTGAGCGAGGAATCCGCATCCTCGTCGATATCGTCTTCAACCATACTTCCGACCAGCATCCGTGGTTCCAGGCGGCGCGGCGCGATGCCTTGAGCCGGTTTCGCGGCTACTACGCTTGGACCGAGCAACCTCCTGCTCCTGACGAAGACGACAAGCCGATGTTTCCCGGCGCGATGAACCGCGTGTGGACTTACGACGAGATCGCGAGCAGCTACTACCACCACGGTTTCTACGATTTCCAACCTTCGCTTCTCATCGGCAACCCGGAAGTCGAGCGGGAGCTCATTCGGGTGATCGACTTCTGGCTTTCGCTCGGCGTTTCAGGCTTTCGGCTCGACGCGGCAAATCACATGATCAGCGAAAAGGGAATGGATTCGACGATGCCCGAGCATCCTCACGGCATCCTGAAACGAATCCGGCAATTCCTGACCGAGCGCAATCGCGGAGCGATTCTTCTCGGCGAGGCCGATGTCGCGCCGAGGAAAATCGCTTCCTTCTTCGGACACGGCGATCAGCTCACGATGTTGTTCAACTTTCTGCTCGACCAGAATGTTTTTCTCGCACTCGCAGACGAGAACGCGGCGCCCATCGTCACGATTCTGCGCGAATTGCCGGGCATTCCCGACGATGCGCAGTGGGCAAACTTTCTGCGCAACCTGGACGAGCTCAATCTAGAAAAACTTCATCCCGATGAAATGGAGCGGGCGATGCAAGTCTTCGCGCCAGCCGAAGACATGCGAATCTTCAATCGCGGCATCCGCCGCAGGCTCGCGCCGATGCTGAATGGAGACCGTCGAAGGATCGAGCTCGCATTGAGTCTGCTATTGTCTTTACCCGGGACGCCAGCGCTCGTGTACGGCGACGAGATCGGCATGGGAGATGATCTCACGCAAAAAGGACGCAACGCGGTTCGCACCGCGATGCAGTGGTCCGGAGCGAAAAACGGCGGCTTCTCGAAGGCGAAATCGCTCGCCGTGCCGATGATCTCGAAAGGAAACTTCGGCCATGCAAAAGTCAACGCAGAAAAGCAATCGAACGACAGCGATTCGCTGCTCAACTGGGTGAGGCAGGCGATATACGTACGCAAGCGCTGCGAAGAAATCGGCTGGGGCGAATGGCACTGTGTCGAAGCGAACCACCCCGCCGTGCTGGGCGCGCTGTGCGCGTGGATGGGAAAGGAAATCGTGACGCTGCACAATCTTTCGAGCAAGAAAGTCCAGTGCGAAGTCGACTTGCGTGTGTGGAAGGTCACCGAATTGCAGGCAGTGCTCGCAAGCGAAGATCTGGGCGAGCTCCGCTCGCGCGATTACACGTTTTCGTTTTCGCTGAAGCCTTACGGCTACTGCTGGCTTCGCCCCCGCGAAGAGGCTGAACATTAAAATGCATCGCTGGTGGCAGCGCGGGATCGTGTATCAGATTTATCCCCGCTCGTTCCAAGACAGCAACGGCGACGGCATCGGCGATCTCAACGGGATCCGCGAACGGCTCGGCTACTTGCGGTGGCTCGGCGTGGACACGATCTGGATATCGCCCTTTTATCCGTCGCCGATGGCCGACTTCGGGTACGACGTTTCCGACTACACCGGAATCGATCCGATTTTCGGGACGATGGAAGATTTCGATGCGCTCGTCGCCGATGCGCACTCCCGCGATATCAAGGTGATCCTTGATTTCGTCCCGAACCATACTTCAGTCGAGCATCCGTGGTTCAAGGAGTCGCGTTCGTCACGAACGAGCGCAAAGCGCAACTGGTATCTGTGGCGCGATCCAAAGCCGGGAGGCGGTGAGCCCAACAATTGGCTGAGCAACTTCGGCGGGCCGGCGTGGACTTACGATAAAAAGACCGGACAGTACTATTACCACGCGTTCCTCCCTGATCAGCCGGACCTCAACTGGCGCAATCCAGAAGTGCAACAAGCGATGCTCGACGCGATGCGTTTGTGGTTCGAGCGAGGAGTCGATGGCTTTCGCGTCGATGTTATCTGGCACATCGTCAAGGATGAAGAGTTTCGCGACAACCCTGCGAATCCCGCTTACCTGCCTTCGATGCAGCCCAATCACGCCGTGCTTTCCGTCTACAACGCCGACCGGCCGGAAGTACACGGAATCATTACCCGGATGCGCGACCTCGCAGACTCCTATCCCGACCATCTGTTGATTGGAGAAATCTATCTGCCGGTCGAACGGCTCGTGACGTACTACGGCAGCGCGGGCAGCGGCGTGCATCTCCCGTTCAATTTTCAACTGCTGCTCTCGGCGTGGAACGCGCAGGCGATTTCCAGCGCGGTAGACGGCTACGAAGCGGCTTTACCGGAACATGGATGGCCCAACTGGGTGCTCGGCAACCATGACAACCCGCGTATCGCGACGAGGGTTGGTGCGCAGCAGGCGCGCGTCGCAGCGATGCTGCTGCTGACTTTGCGCGGAACTCCGACGATGTATTACGGTGACGAGATCGGAATGCAAAATGTCTGCCTCAAGCCGGAGCATGTGCAAGACCCATTCGAGAAACGCGTGCCCGGAATGGGATTTGGACGCGATCCGGAGCGCACTCCGATGCAATGGGACGCTTCGGCGTTCGCCGGATTCAGCACGAGCTCGCCGTGGCTGCCCGTCTCGTCGGATTACGAAGAATGCAACGTCGAAAAACAGAAGCGCGACAGCGGTTCGATGTTGAGCTTCTACCGAAAGCTGATCTCGCTGCGCCAATCAGAAAACGCTCTCTCGACCGGCGGCTATGAGCGGTTCGCCAGCGATGCCGATGTTTTCGTTTACGTCCGCAGCGACGGCGTCAGACGATTTCTGATTGCACTCAATTTCGGCTCGGTCGAGCAGACCATCGATAACGTATCTGCGACACTCAAGCTTTCGACGTTTCTCGATCGCGAAGGCGAACGAATCGCCGGCGGCCTGTTCTTGCGCGGAAACGAAGGGATAGTCGCGGCGCTTGATTGAATTCAGGCGGGAAACACGCCCGTTGAGAGATAACGATCGCCTCGGTCACAGATGATCGTCACGATCACGGCATTCTCCGCTTCCGCAGAAACCTGGAGCGCTGCCCACATCGCTCCGCCCGAAGAGATCCCCGCGAACAGACCTTCCTCCTGCGAAAGACGTCGCGTCATTTCCTCAGCGTCTTCCTGCGAAACTTCGATCACTCGGTCGACTCTGCTGCGGTCAAAGATTTTCGGAAGGTAGGCCTCCGGCCATTTCCGAATTCCGGGAATCTGCGATCCTTCGGTCGGCTGGCAACCGATGATCTCAACCTTCGGATTCTTCTCCTTGAAAAACCGCGAGCACCCCATGATCGTGCCAGTCGTTCCCATACTCGAGACAAAGTGCGTGATTTTGCCTTCGGTATCGCGCCAGATTTCGGGGCCGGTGCCTTCGTAGTGCGAGAGAGGATTATCCGGATTGGCGAATTGGTCGAGGATGAGTCCCTGCCCTTCCGCCTGCATTCGCTCGGCGACGTCGCGCGCTTCTTCCATTCCGCCTTCTTTTGAGACGAGCACGATTTCCGCACCGAACGCGCGCATTGCCTGGCGCCGCTCGAGGCTCAAATGCTCGGGCATAACGAGCAGCATGCGATACCCCATCATCGCAGCGGCCATCGCAAGCGCAATTCCGGTGTTTCCCGACGTCGCCTCGATCAAAGTGTCGCCCGGCTTGATCTGACCGCGCTTTTCGGCGCGCACGATCATAGAAAGCGCCGGGCGATCTTTGACCGATCCTGCCGGATTGTTGCCTTCGAGCTTGGCAAGGATGATGTTGTTGGTTCTGCCGGGAAGGCGCTTCAAGCGCACCAGCGGGGTATTGCCGACAAAATCCTCTAGCGATTTGTACATTGAGTTCGCCGGCCGGGCGTGCCGGCCGGCTGGATCAGCGCCGGTTGGAACGTTTACTTCTTGTCTTTCTTGTCCTGATACGTGCCCGGCGCATCCTTCGACATCGTCTCGTCGGCTTTGCTGCTTGGCGCTGGATCGGTTTTCGCATCGCCCTTCTTAGCGCCGCTGCCCGCGGTCAATTCTCCCTTCACGTTTGAGATCGTTTTTGGGTCGAAGCCCTTGACGTTCGTCAGGTCATCCACGCTCTTGAACGGCCCGTTTTTCTTTCGGTAATCGACGATCGCCTTCGCTTTCGCCGGGCCGATGCCCTTCACCGTCGCGAGTTCGTTTTCGTCGGCGGTATTGATATCGACTCCGAACGCCGCACTGGCAAACGTGAACAGCAGCGCGAATATCATTTTCTTCATTTCTATTCTCTCCTGTGATTGATTGAGTTGATGTACTGACTTACGCCTTCTTCGACACGTCGAAACTCTTCCTCGTACCCTGCATCGCGCAGCAGCGTCAGATCTGCCTCGGTGAAGCTCTGATATCTTTCTTTGAGGCCCGACGGGAACGCGATGTATTCGATGATGCCTTGATCCTGCATCGCCGCCAACCCCAATGGCGCTTGACCGTCTGCGGCCCGGCATGCATTCACGACCGCAACCGCGACTGCGTTGAACGATTGCGCGCTCCCCGTTCCGACGTTGAAGATCCCGGATTTGCCGGGGTTATCGAGAAAGAACAAATTGACTTTGACCGCGTCGGCAACCGAAACGAAATCGCGCCGCTGCTCTCCCGTCGAATAACCCCCGCTGCCCTCAAACAGCTTCACCTTTTTATGCTCGGAATATTGCTCGAACAGCTGGCGCGCGATGGAAGCCATGCGGCCCTTGTGTGCTTCGCGCTCTCCGTAGACGTTGAAATAGCGCAGGCCAACGATCTGCGAAGTACGTTCGTTCAGACGCCGGCGAACCTTCTGGTCGAACAGAAATTTGGAGTAGCCATAGATATTGATCGGCGCTTCGAACTCCCGGCTCTCGCGAAACACGTTACCCGCTCCGTACACCGCCGCCGACGACGCGTAGATGAAGGGCACTTCATCGTTCTGGCAGTGATCGAGAAGCGCGAGCGAATAGCGATAATTGTTCTGCATCATGTAGCGCCCATCGGTCTCCAGCGTGTTGGAACACGCTCCCTGATGCAGCACTGCGTCGAGCGCGCCGTCGAAATTGCCGGCGGAGAGCTCGCCCATGAAAGCTTCCTTGTCGAGATAATCCTCGATCTCGCAGTCGACGAGATTTCTGAATTTGTCGGCGCGGCTGAGATCGTCCACTGCGACGATATTTTGTTCGCCGCGATCGTTCAACGCCTTCACGATATTAGAGCCGATGAACCCCGCGGCTCCCGTAACGACGATCATTGCAGTTCCTCACGAGTCACTACGGCGGTGCCAAGTTTACCGATGACGATCCCGGCGGCGCGATTCGCGTAGTGCACCGCGGTTTCTATGCTCGCACCAGCCGCCATCAGCACCCCAAGCGTTGCGATTACAGTATCGCCGGCTCCGCTCACGTCGAAGACTTCCCGGGCGAGCGCAGACACATGCAGTGCGCCGGATTCACGATACAGCGTCATCCCCTCATCGCTGCGCGTGATCAGAACGGCATCGAGCTCCAAATCCTCACGCAGACGCTGCGCCTTGGCGGCGAGCTCTTCTTCACTCTTCCAACTGCCGGCGACCTCGCGAAACTCCGCGCGATTGGGTGTGATTGCCGTCGCGCCGCGATACCGGCTGTAATCGTCTCCCTTGGGGTCGACGAGAACGGTTTTACTTCTTTCGTTCGCGACGGCAATCATTCGTTCGATATGCGCCAACCCGCCCTTTCCATAGTCCGAAAGAATGACGAGATCGCATCGAGGCAGCAGCTCCTCGTAGTCCGACAGGCTTTGCGTAAGAACTTCCTGCGAAGGAAATGTTTCGAAGTCGGCGCGCAGCAGCTGCTGCTGGCGACCGATGATGCGCAGTTTGACGGTCGTTGATACTTCGCGGTCACGCCGCAACCCGCCGTCGATGCGCTCGGCGGCGAGCAGCCGGCTTAAGTTTGCTCCCGCTTCGTCGTCACCGATGACCGAGAGCAAACTCGCTTTCGCGCCTAACGCGACGACATTGCGTGCAACGTTTGCCGCGCCTCCCAAGCGCTCTTCGGTGCGTCCCACCTTGACCACCGCAACCGGCGCTTCCGGCGAAATCCGCGATACTTCGCCGAACCAGTAGCGGTCGAGCATGACATCGCCGACGACGAGGATCCGAGCGTTATCTGCTCGAGAGAAATCGAATTGAGTCAACTCCCGTGCCTGTTAGGAAAAATGAACGGTGAACGGCAGGCACAAAACAGGTAGCTACAACCGATCACTGTTTACCGTCCCCCATTCGGCCTGTTTAGTTTCGTTGCTCGCGAACTTTCGCCGATACTCCTACGCGGGCAGCATCCTTTCCTCAGTCCGCCTGGGCGGATACGTGTCCCATCCTCCGCATGCCAGACATCGCCAATAGAACTGGCGCGCTTTGAATCCGCACTGATCACAGCGGTAGAGCGCCAGACTGCGCGTATGCTGGTGCACCAGATTCTTGATCAGCTCGAGGTCGCGTCTGCGCTCCGGCGGCGATTCCAGAATTTGCGCTTCGAGCAATTTGTCGAGGCCGAGCAAAGTTGGGTTTCGCCGCAGCTCGTCGCGCACCAGTTTGTTCGCTGTCTCCGCGCCGTGCTGCTCGAGCGTCGCCTGAAAGACGACGTTGAGCACATCTAGCGAAGGATAGTTCATCAGATACCCACGAAGCAGCGCAAGGCCTTCCTCAGCGCGATCCATTGCGTAGTAGCTATCCGCGATCTTTTCCGCAACCAACGGAAGATAATTCGCGTTCTGCGCTTCGATCTGCTTCCATATCTGGATCGCTGCCGCATGATCACCGCGTGCGGCATCGAGCTCGCCACGCAGGATGTTGGCGCGCACGCATTTCCGGTCGATCGCCAGGCCTTCGTTGAGATGCGTCGATGCAGCCTCGAACTGTGAATGGATGATCTCGTGCGCGGCGCGCTCGCAAAAATAATGCGCAATCTGCTTGTTGAGCGGCCTTCCAATCGTGCGCGATAAATCCTGCGCAGCTTCTATTGCCTTCACCCAGTCCTTTTCCTGTTCGTAGATTTCGATCAGCGATCGCAGCGCCATCTCCGAGTGCGCAGTGCCGATCAGCTTGCGAAAGTTGTCTTCCGCACGATCGAGCAGACCCGCCTTCAGATAATCCTGCGCCAGCTCGGAAATGACTTTGAGCTTCTGCTCCTGCGAAAGATCGGCGCGGTCGAGCAGATTCTGATGCATGCGAATCGCACGATCGCTTTCACCGCGGCGCCGAAAAAGATTGCCGAGCGCGAAGTGCAGCTCAATCGTTTGCGGATCGACCTTGACGACCTCGATGAAAGCCTCGATCGCCTTGTCGGGCTGCTCGTCGAGGAGAGCGTTGAGTCCTCTGAAGTACGATCGCGGCAGCGTGCTCGCATCGGTCAACAGCTCCTTGAGGTCGATGCGAGCGGCAAGCCAGCCAAGACCAAAAAACAGCGGGAAAGCGAGCAGCCACCAGAGCTCGAATTCCATGTGACTAACCCTGCTTTACGACAACGCCGGTCCCCTCGGCAGGCGTGGAAACCTTGTCGGAAGCGCTGAGCTGACGTTTGAGCGAAAGAATGCGGCGCTGCTGGCGAAAAAATGCGGCGGCACCGGCGGCGAGGCCGATAGCCGTGCCGAGCGCGAAGAAAATGAGAAGAATTAGAACGAGCGGCAAGTGCCATTGGTACCCCAGGTAGCCGCGCACGAGCACGGTCTCAGTGTTCTTGAGCGCGAACCCGAAAAGGAGCAGAAAAAGCGCGATCTTTAGAATCCAGCCAAGAACTCGCATTATTCAAACGTAATCCATTTCACGTCTGCACGAAGACAAAAAAGGCGGCATCGCGCCGCCTTTTTTGTCTTCACTGCTTCCTCACTTGTTCCCGTCCACGCGCTCGCGAAGCTCCTTCCCGGCCTTGAAGTGCGGAACGTATTTTTCGGGGACAAAAACCTTGTCTCCAGACTTGGGGTTGCGCCCGGTGCGGGGAGGACGATAGTTGAGGCCGAAGCTGCCGAAGCCCCGGATTTCGATGCGGTTTCCCTTGGCCAGGTTGCTCGCCATTGCATCGAGGATCATCTTGACCGCAAGCTCGGCATCTTTGGCAACGAGTTGCGGGTAGCGCGCGGCGAGCTTCGCGATAAGGTCGG
>WUUC01212150.1_pt1 | contig 13871 bp, 13 predicted proteins | sample 6278441 | NCBI WGS metagenome assembly WUUC01 (sample SAMN13675441, study PRJNA597444) | soil metagenome | isolation source: soil | place: USA: Washington | collected 2017-10
CCCTCATGGTGTGACAGGTGCCCCCATTCGACACGCTGCCCGCTGAGGGAGCCGATAATGAGCTCGTCCCTGATCAGGGGAGCCAGAAACTCGAAGCACTCATAGCGATTCATACGGTGAACTCTCCCGTAAAAAGCAGCGCCACCGGTTGTTTGATCGCATGCATCATCTGCACGGCTCCCTTAATTTTGCTCTCCAGCCGGTTGTCGTCTTCGAGAACTTCATAAGGTATGCCCAATGACTCCAGATTGGCTGGAAGGTGAAGGCCCGGAGAAGCGTAAAGAAAGCTGTTTCTTTTATCCATCATGCTTCCATAGTGGGCGACAATCAGCAGCATCGGCACCCCGAGTCGCTTCCCGATAACAAGTAGATTGTATGAGGAGACATAGACACCACTACCCTCCATGTAGACGGCTGCCGGTCGCCCACCGAGAGAAGCCCCAGCCGCAATCGAAACTCCCTCGGACTCGTTGGCGACGGGAACAACCATGAACGAAGGATCCTTCCGCATCAGAGGCAAGATCTGACTTAACCTCGTTTCCGGCAAGTACGAAACAAACTCGATGCCAGCCTCTCGAAGATAGTCAACAAGCCTATGGGCAAGTTCCGGTTGCATTCTTAGTGACCTTTCCCAAACAGATATTCCTACAAGGCAGTGCCGCGCCAATATTATCTGTGGATCCACTAAATTTCATGACAGGCAATCTGTTGGCCAGGTTTCTTCTCCTGGAGCGCGGGCTCGACAGTCCTGCATCGTTCTGCCCTGATCGGACATCTCGACTCGAGGCGACAACCTACAGGGTTGATGGGCAGAGCGATCTCGCCCTTGAGTTGATCCCGTCGTTCGTTTACTACGCCCAGAGTAATATTGGAAGCCATGAGACCTTTTGTATAAGGATGCAGAGGATCTTTAAAAACCTGTTGGACTGAGCCCATCTCCATGATTCTTCCCGCGTACATTACCGCCACCGAATCGGCCATATATTGAATGACGTTGAGATCGTGGGAGATAAAAAGCATTGTGAGTTTCAAATCTCGTTGCAGCTGTTTGAACAGATTCAGCACCTGTGCCTGAACCGACAAGTCGAGCGCAGAAACCGGCTCGTCGGCGATAATCAGCTTGGGCCGCATGGACAGGGCTCGAGCAATAGCCACCCGCTGACGTTGCCCGCCGCTTAGCTCGTGGGGGTAACGGTTCAAATGATCAGGCTGCAGGCCCACACAATCCAACAGCCTTGCCGCCTCTTCGGTTCGCTTCTTCCCTTTAATACCGTCATAGAGCGTCAAGGAGCGGCCAACGATATCCACCACTCTCATGCGCGGGTTCAGCGAAGCGTACGGATCCTGAAAGACCATCTGCACATGCCTGCGCACTTCCCTCACTTCCTTTCGCGACAGGTTTAAGATCTCTCGTCCCTCCACGAACACCTTACCCGAGGTCGCCGGAATCAATCGCGTAATCAGCCGCGCCGTGGTCGATTTACCACAGCCGCTCTCGCCCACGAGGCCCAGAGTCTTCCCCTCAAGAACGGCGAAACTTACGCCGTCGACAGCTTTCAAAAGACGTTTTCCGCTCAGGACCCGACCCACGACTCCTCCGCTAAGGTCGAAGTACTTGCAGAGCTCCCGCACTTCCAAAAGGCTCATCGTTCACCGGGAAAAAAACAAGCCGCCTGGTGATCCTGGGATTTGCTCTCCAGCACGGGCATTTGTTGAACACAAATTTCCTGCGCCTGGGAGCAACGGGGATGAAACTTGCAGCCTGAAGGAGGATGGATAAGATCACAAACGTTGCCGGGAATCGCTTTGAGAAAGCCGTCCCGGAACTCCGGTCGCGGTATGGCGTTGAGCAAGCCCGTCGTGTAAGGATGGAGCGGCCGGTCGAACAAGGAAGCCGCATCGCACAGCTCGACCAGCGAGCCGGCATACATCACGGCAATGCGATCGCAAACCCGGGCCACCACGCCCAGATTATGAGAAATGAAGAGCATCGCCAGGCCCATTTTCTCTTTTAATTCCTCCAGAAGCTCCAGGATCTGGGCCTGAATGGTCACGTCCAGAGCCGTCGTCGGCTCATCTGCGATGAGCAGACGCGGCTGGCATGTCAGCGCCATAGCGATCATCACTCTCTGCCTCATCCCTCCGCTGAGTTCATGAGGGTAATGTTTCATCAGAGTCCTCGGCGATGGCACGCGCACCGCGTTGAGAATATCTTCCGCCCCATCGCGCGCCACGCGCTTTGAGTGACCCAGGTGCACCGTGTAGCATTCCGCAACTTGTTCTCCAATGGTCATAGAGGGATTCAACGACGTCAGCGGTTCCTGAAAGATGGTGGCGATCTTGCGCCCTCGGATCCGACACATCTGGCGTTCGCTCTTTTGGGTTAGGTCTTCGCCCTCAAAGACAATGCTGCCACTGACCCGGCCGGGCGGGCATGGGACGAGGCCGGTAATGCTTAACGCGGTAACGCTTTTTCCGCACCCGGTTTCGCCCACGATACCCAACGCTTCTTTTTCCTCAAGCCGAAAAGATACGTTATCAACGGCGGTTAAAGTTCCGCGCCGAAGCAGGAATTCGATTCGCAGATTCTTGATTTCCAGCAGACCGGCTTTCATCGTTTAGCTCTCGTACTGGCGAGGATCAAATATATCTCTGAGGCCGTCTCCTAAAAGATTGAAACCCAAGATCGTCGCCGAGATCGCCAGGCCGGGAAAGATTGCGGCGTGGGGCGCGATTTCCATGAAACCGCGCGCCTCGCTCAGCATGAGTCCCCAACTCGGAGCCGGAGGTGCGAAACCAAGTCCAAGAAAGCTTAAGGACGATTCCAGCAGGATTGCATGGGCAAAATCCAGCGTCAGTAACACGAGAATAGGAGCCAGGCAGTTGGGAAGAATCTGTAGAAATAAAATGTGCCCTTCGAGTTCACCGGCCATGCGGGCCGCCTCGACGTATTCTTTCTCTTTTTGCACTAGAACCGCAGCTCGGACGACTCGGATGTAACCGGGAATGGCATTGACTCCGATGGCAACACAAAGGGTAAAAAAGCTGGTGCCCATGGCGGCCACCAGCACGATCGCTAGAAGACGACCCGGGAAGGCAAGCAAGGAGTCGGTTAATCTCATGACAACCGTATCCAGCAAACCGCCCTTGTATCCCGAAATGGCTCCTAGAGGAACACCGATGGCAAAAGCTACAGAGACTGCAGCCAGGGCAACCCGCATCGCGATGTTGGCGCCCAGGAGGATCCTGGTGAGAATATCCCTGCCGAAGCTGTCGGTGCCTAAAAGGTGGCCACTGGAAGGGGCGGACAAACGTGCAGCTAGATTCATCTCGAAAGCATCGTGCCACACCAGCCATGGCGCAAGCACGGCTGAAATACAAACGATCGCGACGATCAGAAAGCCCAGGGTTGCCAGACGGTTCCGGAACATGATGACCAGGCGCTCATCAATCACTAATTTCATCGGCCTTCCTCTTGCCAGGTTAGTCGACGGCGTAGCACGTACTGTCCGCTCATCCCAGGCGGACCCGCGGGTCCAACCACCTGTACATGAGATCGACCAGGAGATTAACGATAACGTAGCTCACGGCTAAAAAGAGCACCGCGCCCTGGAGAACTGGGTAATCCCGGGCATAGACCGCATCCAATACCAGTCTTGCCAAACCAGGCCAGGCGAACACCGTCTCAACGACAGTGGACCCGCCCAGCAAACGCCCCACGTGCAGCCCGACAACGGTAACCGCCGCGATCAAAGAGTTCCTGAGCGCATGTCGGTACAAGACTCGCCTGGGGGGTAAACCTTTTGCCCGCGCCGTGCGAACATAGTCTAAGCGTAATTGCTCCAGCATCTCCGCTCTGATGTAACGGGTAGTGGCCGAGGCTATATCCGTACCCAGAACAATCGCCGGGAGCGCCATGTGCTGCATAAACCTTAAAGGATCGGTTCCAGGAGCAACATAACCCATGGTCGGAAACCATCCCAGATAAATACCCAGGCCGAGGATGAGTAGAAGAGCAAACCAGAAATTAGGGACCGATATCCCGAACAACGCAAAGAGCATAGCTGCATAGTCGTAGGGGGTATTTTGTTTGACAGCCGCCATGGCCCCGGCCGGAATCGCGATCGCGAGCCCCAGCAGCAGGGAACCCAATGCCAGGTAAACAGTGGCGGGATAGCGCTCGATGATAATATCCAGGACTGGCCTCTTGCTGCGCAATGACTGGCCGAGATCTCCCCGTAGGGTTTGACCTAGCCAACGCAAATACTGCACATGAATGGGTTGATCGAAACCGAATTCCTTCCGAAGTGCCTCAACCACTTGCGGGTCCTGTTGATCCTCACCGAGCATGATGACTACCGGATCACCCGGAATGAGGTGAACGACAAAAAAAACTATGAAGGAGACAAGGAACAGAACAGGGACAAGCTGGAGAAGCCTATTTAGTATATAAACAGCCAATGTTGCTCAATGCCGACCGAGAGAAACAGCAGACGCAACCCGCGAGACAGGGAAGTGAGTCGCGGAGCTTCCGTACCTTACCGAGTTCGCGCAGGCTATGTTTTTTAACCGCAGCCCAGGATCGACCCCCACCGCACTAGCGGTCGACCCAAGTTTTCACAACGCCATATTGGGTGCCATTGATTGAACCGGTATCATCCGTAAGAAAACCTTTGACTTTGTCGCTATGGCCATAAAAGCGAGGGTAAAATCCCAGAGCAACCTCCGGCACATCCTCGTTGATCTGGCGAATGGCCTTTGTGTATAGCTCCTGGCGTTTCTTGAGATCGTTGACTCGTCCAGCTTCGGCCAACATATCGTCCACTTCCGTTTTACAGTAACCCGCCAGATTGCGCGTGCTCCGTTTGGCCTTGGCTTGCTCCATCTCTGGGCAGATGTATTCCACGCCGTAAACCAGATGGGGGTCCTCCTGCATTCTGCCCCCGAAGATGATCATCTGCCACTCTCTCTGGTTTTGCTTCTGCACGTAGCTGCCGTATTCCATGAGCTTGATCTTCATTTTGATGCCGGCCGACGCCAGTTGTTGTTGCAAAATTTGCTGTTCCGCTTCGTCGCCCTGTTGCCCGAGCAACTCCAGCTCAAAGTCGCTACCGACTCCGGCCTCCTTCAGCAAGGCTTTGACCCTGGCGGGATCGCGCTTGATCTCAGCCATCTTGGTAAACCAGGGATGGCCTGGAGGATAACGCTGGTCCGTCGGAGTACCGAAACCCCAGAAAGAGCCCTGCAAGTATTGCTTCTTGTCGATGGCATGGGCAACCGCCAAGCGTAGGGCCCGATTGTCAAACGGCGGCTCAAGAACGTTGAAGATCAGCCGCTTAAAGCCCGCGGCCCTCGCCTCAACCGTCGCGATTCCTTTCAGTTCTCCGGATTTGATCTTGCTGACAAACTGGTAGGGCACGCGCTCGATCATCTGCACGTCGCCGGCGCGTAAGGACGACAGACGCACTGTGGCATCCTCCACCGGCTTGAAGACGACTTCGTCAAGATACGGTAGCCCCTTCTGCCAGTAATCTTTATGGCGCACGAGAACCGTCTGCACACGCGTTTCCCACTTACTGAAGGCGAAGGGGCCCGTCCCCGGAGGAAACTCCGGAACCGTCTTGGCCGCCTGCGGAATCGAGTCTTTGGGAACGACAATGAAGCCCCGGAGTGAGGCCAGCGTGCTCAGGAACGCCGCGGTGGGTTCCTTTAACTTGAGTTGGATACGCTGCCGGTCGAGAATTGTAACAGCTTCCACGGGTTTCATGAGACTGAATCCCGTCGCGCCGTTTTTCGGCTCCAGGGCATACTCAATGCTCCACTTTACATCTTCCGCTGTCATGTCTCTGCCGTTATGAAACTTGACCCCAGAGCGCAGTTTCAGGGTGTATTCCTTGCCGTCTTTCGAAATTGTCCATGATTCCGCGAGCGCCGGCACGATCTTGCCCTTGAGGTCCCAATCGAGGAGCGTCTCGTACATGAGGCTGCGCATCAGTTGGTCCGTCGAAATCATCCGAACAAACGGGTTCATGGTCGACACGTCGGATTCAAGCGCGAACACCAGTTTGCCGCCGCGCTTAGGCGCCTGGGCACTCGAATATCCCACAGATAACAACAAGACGCACAAACAGATTAAAATGACCCCTTTTTTCATAAATCATCCTCTGGTTCGGCGCGCGCTTCTCGAGGTCCGCGACCAACCCATTGTTAGACTATTTCTTTTCCGTGAAGGGAGACGCCGAGCGAAGCCGCAGCACGGGTTTTTTTTCGGTTTCCTCGATATAAGTCGCAAAAATATATTTATTGAACTTGTAGTCCATGCTCGAGTATTGTGGCCGCTTGATCGTGCCGGTCTCGATCTTTGCCACCAAGAAGCACAGCTCGTTCTCCTGGAAAAGCTTTATTTTTTCCGCGAAGTCCTCGAGGGTCGAGGCCACGAAGCTTTTCGCAATGCCACATCCCTTGGCGATCTGAACCAGATCGACGCCGTGTGCCGTCACCGTCGGCATGCCTCCAGGGGATTCATAGGCCTCATTGTCGAAAACAATAATTCGCAGATTGGCGGGGTTTTGATGGGCGGTATCAGCCAGCGAAACCAGATTCAACAACAAGTTGCCGTCTCCATCTAACGCAATGACCCGTCTTTTAGGCAACGCAATGGCAAGCCCCAAGGCAACGGGTGTACATTCTCCCAAATTCATCCCGTACAGGTTTGCCCTCGAAGGCCTTACAGAAAGCCATTCATGGGGTGTATTTCCTAGATTAGTGACTACGAGATCATCTTCCTTTGTCACACCCGCCAGCATCTTTAAACAATCAATTCTCTTCATCGCAATGTCTCCCCTGTAAACAAAATACATATTGGATTCTGCCACGCGAAAGACGACGCAACCGCGTCCTTGATAGCGCCTTCCACCTTCGATACTTCGCTAACGATTACGTATGGGATCTGTAGATCGCGCAGAATCGGCTCTGTGGTAAAATTGTACGTCCTCATAACCGGCTGGGCATCTCCCACATCACCGCGATACGGGATAAGTAATAGAAGTGGTATATTCCAGAGGTTGTGCAAACTGGCCAAAGGCCATGTCGCTACCAAGAAACCTGAGGTTGGTATCATCAAAGCAGGGCTCTTGCCTCCGAAAAAAGCACCCGCGCAGACCCCTACCCCAATACCTTCGTTGCTGACTGGAACAAAACTAAAGCTGTCATCCGCCGCGATGCTTTTCTGCACCCGATCAAATCCATGATCCGGCAACATAGCAACCATATCTACGCCAGCAGCCTTGAGGCCTCTAACGATTGCTTCACTTGATTCACCCTTCATAACAAACGCTCCCTTCTCACAAGTTACAACTTGGTTGATAAATAGAACGTCACCACGGTCCCGGACAACAAACCCAACTGTTCGCTGGAAAGCGAGTCAAATCGTTTCATCCGACTTCCATGTATCTGGTTTTGGACGCTACTTCAGAATCTCGTTAGGTTGCCTGTCGCTAACACGGAAGTGGCGTCCATGTATTTTCAATTGGGCGGTCAAAAGTATTTCTTCCTATCTGCTTAGCTCGGTCTGGACTTCTTGCAGTAAACCGAAGTCAAAAACTCTGGCGATAGAAATCTCTTCCTTAACTCCAGCTAGCTCAATACTCGTCATCAGACCTTTGCGGCTCGGACTGCCGTCCTCACTGAACGAATCCAGGGCCATGTCATAGGACTTCTCAGCCACATCTCGATCGAGCGCCAACCAGCTCATCATGATGCGCACGCTTTGCTCTTTGTTTTTTCTCATAAAGAGAATCGCCTTGATCACGGCCCGCACGACTCTTTTCACTTGGTCGGGCTTTTGTTTCAAAAGCCGTTCCGTCGTACCTAGCCCGGGAGTCGAGAGCTCCATGAACGATCCGGCATGGCCTAGAACCTTGAAGCCCGCATTGCTGGCGAGTATGACGTGGGGAATCAACACCATCGTCGCATCGACAATGCCGCGTTTTAGCGCTTCCAGTCTCACCGGGCTATCCCCAAGAAAAACAATTTGGACTTCCTTCTTGTCCGGCTCAATTCCATGAGATCTCAAGATAGCGTAAAGAGTCAGCTGCTCGGCGCTGCCGAATGAGTTCAGCGCGATGGTCCTGCCCCGCAGTTCGGGCACCGTGGCGAACTGCGGCTTGGCCACGAGGTAATGCATGGGCTTGTTCACGAACGAAACCACGGCTTTCAGGGGCTGCCCTCGCGCCGAAGCCCGAATAATCGAATCTAGAGGTGCACCGAAGTCAAGATCGCCTGTAGTCAAAGCGGTCACCGTGATTCCCGCTCTCATTTGGATCAGCTCAGCTTCTAAACGCTCCTGCTGAAAAAATCCCTGCACCTGGGCGATCCGCAGCGGCAAGACCGTCACTCCTCGGCTGGGATAAGCGATTCTCACAATCTCGGCTTTGAGCGCGGGTTGCGCTGGCGCCGATACCACCCAGATCGAAAGCAGCACCGCGACCAAAATTCCGAGCACGACCGGGCTATGTTTGATCATAGACTTTCGCTGCCCTCGACTATTTTCCTGAATGCATGGGCTTCAGAATCGCAACTTTCTTGCGATCGAAAAGTCCGTCACCGCGTCGGGGTCGAGAGGCTTGTCGGTCAAGCCTCTTTCGATGGCGCTGTCGATCACAAGCTTGATTTTGTCGCGCTCGACTATACCGCTCGGATTGAGCGACGGCATCAGCCGGCGATAAAACTCCTCGGCGATCTTGGCATCGAGATTAAAAAACTTGCCGAGCCAGCTTGTCACGTCCTGCTTGTTTTGTGGTTCGGTGATCGACCGCGTGGCACGCAATACGGCGCGAACAAACTTCTCCACCTCGGCTCTGTCGCGATCGATTTTCGACTGGGTGGTACTGATCCCGCCCCATGGAAGACGGTAATCGCTCCCGACGTCCAACAGAATATTGAACCCCTCTGACGCGGCCTTGATGTCCTCCGGCGAACTCAACATCACCGCATCCACGGCTCCTTGTTTTAGCGCTCCTATCCTGACCGGATTGGTACCTCCAGCCAAAATGGTAACATCTTGCTTTGGTCTCAAGCCGTTGTTCTTGAGCAAATAGACAGCGGCGCCATAAGTCGCCCCTCCGAAGGAGCTCACTGATAATTTTTTTCCCCGAAGGTCCGCGACACTGTCGATTCCCTTGCGCACCACCAAGCCCAGCAAGGGATACCTGTTAGTCACCGCGATGAGGCGCAGGGGCAAGCCTTTGAGGGTGCCTTCGATGGATGACGTGCTTAAGGTTGAATAATCCAGATCCCCAGCCGACAGCGCAGCCAGAGCCGCCTCCGTTTTGATAATAATGATTTTGGCGTCGAAGCCCTCGGCTTCGAAAAACTTACGATCCCGCGCATAATAAGCGACCACGTTCGTGACGCTGATATTGCTTGAGCCGACGCGAATCTCTTTCAGCGATTGGGCGCCCACAAAACGGGGCGAAACGGAAATCCATAAAAGCGCCGCGCCCATCAGCAGGATCGTTAGGCCCCGGCCAACCACGCGTTGATCGCCGAATGTGCGCGTGCTCGGTGCATGACGAGAAACAGAGGAGCGTAATGCAAACTTTGTGTTTAAGGTCTTCATGTCCGCGCGTCCTTCCGGGTTTTCGTCTTTTCGCCCTGCAGCGCTCGAAACACTTTTTCTGCCGTGATCGGCAGATCTTTGATCCGCACGCCCACGGCATCATAAATGGCGTTAGCGATGGCCGGCGCCACTTGCGAGATGGCGCTCTCCCCGATTTCCTTGCTTTGAAACGGCGATGCGCCCTCGGTGCCGCGCACTAGGGTGGTCTTCAAGGGAGCAACGTCTTGGATGTTGGGTATCTTATATTCTCCGAGGTTGAGCGTCGTAACTCTCCCCTCGTCCATGACCATCTCTTCCATCAGAACGTAGCCGAGACCCTGCACAATGCCGCCGTCGATTTGGCCCTGGTGCCCCACCGGGTTGAGAATCGTCGCCACATCATGGATCGTGTCCAACTTACGCAGATGGATCTGCCCGGTCGCCACGTCTACATAAACCTCGGCTATGCAGGCGGCAAAGACTCCCTCCGGAGGGGTTTCGGTCTCTGCGTGATAGCTCTGCACTTCCAGTCGGTGATTCTTTGCGGCCGCGGACCGGGCAACTTCCGCAAGCGACAGAGAGCGCGTGCCGACGGAATCGGCCGAGAGCCGACCGCCCCTTAGAATCACTTTATCGCCAGGCACGCCGAGCGTTTCCGCCGCCCGTTCGCGGAGGAGCGTCTTCAGCTTCGCGGCTGCATCCAACACCGCCTGTCCCAGAACAAAGGTCACCCGGCTGGCGCCCGTTCCCGATTCGGAGCGGAAACTGTCGGTGGTGCCGACTTCCAGCCCTACCTGATGGAACGGAACATCGAGAACTTCGGCAACCATCTGGCAGAGAATCGTGTGCGCTCCGGTCCCGGTATCCGCGTACGTCGTTAGGATCGATATCTTGCCATCCGGCCCGACGCTCATGCGCGCATTGGCATCGCCGAGACCGACGTGGCGGTAGGAAAGCGCGATTCCTCGTCCCACCTGGGCGCGCTTTTTGGATTTTTTCCAATTCGTAACGGTGGCAGCAGTTTCGAGCACCTCTCTGCATTTGACGTCGACCATACTTTTTTGGTCGGGGGTCGGATCGCCATCCTTCAGCGCATTGCGCAGTCTCAACTCGAGCGGGTCGATCTTCAGAGCAGCGGCGATCATATCGATCTGCGATTCACCGGCAAACGCCAATTGCACCAATCCCGGCGAGCGAAAATGGCCGCAGGGAACGCTGTTGGTGTAAATCGCATACGAATCGATTCTAACGTGAGGAATGCTGTAGGCGCCGGCCGCCTTGACGGCGCCGGGCAAGTTGACCGTTGGGATTGGCTTCATCGCCCCATAAGCGCCGCCGTTCCAGTACACTTTGATTTGCCGCGCCATGATGCGGCCGTCTTTTCTCAGTCCCGTCTTGATCATGATCTCCGCGGCGTGGCGCGGATTGGCGGCCATGAGCTCTTCCGTGTAGGTCATGATCATGCGCACCGGCCGGCCCAGGCGGCGGGCCAAAAAATAACAGAGCGGCAGATCCATGAGCGCGCCCTTGCCGCCGAAGTCGCCGCCGATCGCGGAAAGGTGGATGACAATTTTTTCCGCGGGCACGCCGATGGCCTCCGAGAGACTCTGCTTGGTGTTATAAGGAACCTTGTTGCTCACCCATACGTGAATCGTGCCCGTTTCTCGGTCGATGGAAACGACGCTCGAGTGCGGCTCCAGATAGGACTGATGCACATGTTGCGTCGTAAAACGGTCCTCAAAAACACGGTCCGAGTCCCGGAAGCCTTGTTCGACATCGCCCAAGAGCCACTTTTCATGTGAATAGGTATTCTTGATTGGCGTGGCGAGCTTGGGCAAGCCTTTATAGTCCTGCAATCCTTCATGGAGCACAGGCGCGCCTTCCGTGATCGCTGCCGATGGATCGAACACAGCCGTTAACTCTTCGTACTCCACCTCGATAAGCTGAGCGGCCTCTTCCGCGACATTGCGATCTTCGGCGGCAACGACGGCAATCTTCTCCCCGATGAAACGCACGCGATCTCGCGCGAGGACCGGCATATCTCGCAGGCGACGGCCGGTAAGCACTTCGGGGACATCAGCAGCCGTGAGCACAGCTAGAACACCTGGATGGGCTTGTGCCCGTGCAGTGTCCACGCGCGTGATACGCGCGTGGACATAAGGGCTGCGTAGAACTTTTCCCCAGATGGTTCCCGGCAGCAGGTTATCCGCCGTAAAGCGCGCCTTCCCCGATACTTTTTCTGCTCCCTCGATTCTCGGAGCCGGCCTGCCGATCGATGAATAGCGATTATGGCGATTTCTCTTGCCGTTGATCGTTGTCACAAGCTGCTCCCGTCGCGCGTCCCTTCAGAACATAAATGCCCCGCCCGTGACCATTAACGCCTGCCCGGTGATGTAGGCTGCTGCGTCACTGGCGAGAAAGATAACCGGCCCGACCATGTCGCCAGGTTGGCCAATCCGACCCAAAGGAATGCTAGTCCTCATCGATAAGAGTTCTTCTTCGGACCGATGACCGCGGGGTTGCGCAGTGTCCGTTATCCCGGGACAGATTGCATTCACCGTAATACCCTCTTGCGCCAGCTCGCGCGCGAGCGCCTTGACCAGTCCGATAATTCCAGCTTTGGATGCCGCGTAGTGGGCGCCGTGTGTGGCTCCCTTATAAGCGACAGTCGATGAGATGGCGATGATCCGTCCCGCTTTGGCCGAACGCATATAAGGAATGACGGCTCGCGAACAGAGAAAATTGCCACCGAGGTTGGTGTCCATCACCTGGTCCCACAGTTCTTGCTGCATCTCCATGACCGAGCACGTAGGATAGATACCTGCGTTGTTGACGAGAATATCGATGCGCTCGAAACGACGCAGCGCGCTCTCAGTCAATTTCGCCACCGATTCGACGCTGGACACATCGACTTGGCAGGAAAGCGCCAGAGTTCCTGTGTTTTCGATTTCCACCGCCGCGCTGTCTGCCGCCGGTCCATTGATATCAGCGACCACCATTTTCGCACCCTCGCGAGCCAGCCCCAGTGCGATTGCGCGGCCAATTCCTTGGCCAGCGCCAGTTACAATCGCGACCTTATTCGTCAACCTCATGGCATCACCAGTCCGCCGTTTACGTGAAGCGTGTGCCCGGTCATATAGATACTGTCCGGGCCAACCAGGAAGGCAACACCTTCCGCGATCTCATCGGGCTGAGCCGTTCGCCCCATAGGGATGAGCTGGGTCCATCTTTGACGGGATTCAACAGTTGATTTTTCCAGCACTCGGGGTGTGTCGGTGGGGCCCGGAGCAATGACATTCACCAGCACGCCGTGTGGTGCCAGCTCCAGCGCCAACGATTTGCTAAAACCGATGATGGCCGCTTTGGCTGCAGAATAAGGAGCGCGGAGCGCAGAACCGGTCATCCCATAGTTTGAAGCCGTGTTGACGATCCGGCCACTTCCCTGGCGGACCATGATCTGCCCGACGTCCCGGCAGAAAAGAAAAGTTCCTTTGATGTTTCTATCGAGATCCCGTTTCCATTCGTCCCAGGTTAATTCGTCAATTCGCTTGAGATACATTGGTCCGCCGACAATATTGGCTAAAACTTCGATACGACCGTGTCGGCCCATAACATCCGAAATGACTCTGCCAACTTGACTCGCGTCGGTGACATCGATGCCATGAACCTCGCCTCTGCCTCCTTGAGCAAGGATTTCAGCTTTGACCTGCTCAGAGTTATGTTTTTCCAAATCCACCAATTCGAGCGAGAATCCCAATGCGGCAAGGCGCAAAGCTGTCGCGCGCCCTATCCCATTTGCCGCTCCGGTAACGATGGCGACGCTACTCACCGCGACCCGTCCCGTAGTCGCTCTCAGCACAGGCCTGAATCGCATCGAATATTCCGGTATAGCCCGTGCAGCGGCAGAGATTCCCGTCCAGTCCAATCTTGATTTCCTCCAAACTGGGCCGCGGGTTCCGGCGTAAAAGCGCCGTTGACGCCATCAGCATCCCAGGCGTGCAATAGCCGCACTGCAGCGCGCCGTGTTTGAGAAACTGCCGCTGCAACTCGCTGAGCTCTCCGTCTTGGCTCAGGCCTTCCACGGTGGCGATTTCTTTGCCTTCGCATCTCGCCGCCAGAACCACGCAGCCGTGGACGGCCATGCCGTCCAACAGTACGGTGCACGCGCCGCAATGGCTGGTCTCGCAGCCACGTTTCGTGCCCGTTAATTCGAGGCGTTCTCTAAGGACATCCAACAACAGCGCTGTCTCCTTCGCCTCTACTTCGATCTCCT
>WUUC01051524.1_pt1 | contig 13867 bp, 14 predicted proteins | sample 6278441 | NCBI WGS metagenome assembly WUUC01 (sample SAMN13675441, study PRJNA597444) | soil metagenome | isolation source: soil | place: USA: Washington | collected 2017-10
CATTGAAACGCTGACGACCAAACTGGACGATGGGCCAGGTTCACGTCAGACAAATGAGGGGATCCTTCAGCTGCAGGACAGGTGATAAAGACTGATACGTGTTCTGAATCGGATCACGCAACGGCGCTGAGCGGATCGTGGATGCTGACTCGATTGCGTCCGTCTCGTTTCGATCGATAGAGCGCGCGATCGGCTTCTTCCATCAACTGTTTTTGCGAGACGCCTTGCCGCAGCTCGGAGATTCCGACGCTGGCAGTGATGGAGATCGAGTGAGCGCCTGAGGTGACCGGTGATGCGGCGATCGCCGCACGCAAACGTTCTCCCGCGATGGCTGCACCCGCACTTTCGACTCCGGGCATGATCACCGCCAGCTCTTCTCCGCCATAACGCGCGACAAAGTCGGTATCGCGACAACAGCGCAGTGCGCGACCGCCGACCTCGCGGATGACGTCATCACCTGTAGAGTGGCCGTAGGTGTCGTTCACTTTCTTGAAGTGATCGATGTCGAAGATCAAATAGGAGAGCTTGCCCCCGTACCGTGCAAAACGGCGGCACTCGCGTTCCAGCTGTTCGTCCAGCTTTCGGCGATTGAACGTACCGGTGAGCGAATCTCGCTCGGAGACTTTGGCCAGATCGGCCATGGCGCTGATCAACCGTCTATTGACGACGCTCGTGTCGGTTGCGTCCGCGATGGTAATACAGACGTGCGAGACCGAGCCGTCCGCCGCCAGCAGCGGAAAGAAGGTGCAGTCTTGTTGCATCCATTCTCCACCGTCATCGAGTGTACGGCGCAGAGGAAACTGTAATAAATAGGGGCGTTGTTGCCAGGTGGTGAATGCGAGATTTCGGACGCGCGAGATTCCTTTGATCTTCTGATCGAACCAACGTTGATCGAGCTCCGGGAACGCTTGATAGACGTTTGCGCCGATCAGCTCGGGCGCCTCGCGCCGGCTATGGATCTCGATAAATCGGTTGACGAAAGAGATGCGCATTTCCGCATCGATCACCAAAACACCGACATTGAGGCGTTCGAGGAGCGTTCCAAAGAGCTGAGAGGTGTCGAGCGCGCTCATAGAAGCTCTAAGAATTTTCCGAGCGCTCGAACCAGCTGGGGAAGTGCATGTTTCGGGAGCGCGATCAGGACGTTGTTCTTCAAAGAACGTTCGGCGATCTGAAACGTCGTTCCGATCACCAACACGATATCGTCCGTGCCGTTTTGCTCTTCTTGCGACCACATGCATGGTGGCGAAAAGCTGACCCGGGTGCCGAGGATCTCGCCGATCCCGTTGACGCACGCGCCGACCAACATATTGCCGACGTCGAGCATGGCTTCGTCGCCCGAGTTTGCGTTTCCGAGGCCCACCAACGCGCCCAAATTCGATCCGCTGTGGCCGTCGAACACGACGACCGCTTCACCTTCGAGCTGATCGCAAAACGCCTGGCGGATGGCCAACCAGTTTTGCTGGGGGCTTTCTGCGATGACGTCGTCCATCACGCGATTCGCAGGCGAGGAGTCGATCTGCGGCACGGAAAGAGTCACGAACGAATCGAACACTTCACTCAGGACCGCCCCCGCGCGGCCCATAGCGATATTCACAATCTCGCGAAGAGCATCCTGATGATCGGCTGCGAGAAGAGCGTGATTCATAGTGCACCTGCGTCTTCGAGCGCTTGACGAATCGTGTTTTGATCGGCGGGTTTCTTCAAGAAGCGACGCGCACCGAGCTCTTTGACGCGCGCTTGAGCACGTTCTTGGATGTCCGCGGAGAGGACGATGACATAGGGGCTGGCGATCGGCTCCGTTTTGATGGCTTCGAGGACACCGAAGCCGTCGATGCCGGGCATGGTCAGGTCGAGGAACATCACATCGATCTTCTGTGCGCGCAGAATCTCCAGCGCGCCACTTCCGGAGTCGCTCTCGGAGAAGTCTGCGCTAAAGCCGGGCGGGAGAGCTCGTTTGAGCATCTTTCGGGCAACCGAGGAGTCGTCGACGATCAGGACCCTCATCTCTGTAGGGAGGAATCGGCGCGAATGTGTGGCTCTTTAGCCCGGTCGCACGATCGCTTCGGCCAGCTCCGGAAAGACGCGCGATACTTTTTGGATCAGATATTCGCCGTAGGTGCCGTCCAGCTCATGTACGCTGGAGCGATCCCAACGTTCTTCTCGATCATCGGAGAGCGTTTCCATGCCGGGAATCGGGAGCAGCGCGGCGTTCCACGCGGGATCGAAGAAAAACGCGTACGAGAGGCGGCTCTGCGGCGAGATGTTTCGCACGCGGTGCGCGGTGGACCGATAACGACCGCGCGTCATCCGATCGAGCATGTCGCCGATGTTGCACACGAACGTACCGTCGATCGGCGGAGCGGGAATCCATCCGCTCCGTGTCTTCACTTCGAGCCCGGCGACGCCATCCTGAAGCACCAAAGTCAAAAGCCCGTAGTCGGTATGTTCTCCGACGCCCCAGCGCCGAGGTGCCGGCGGATAGTGAAAGATGCGAAAGAGGACGATCGGATCCGCGGTGAGGTGCTCGCAAAACCACGTCTGTGGAAGCGATAAGCCGCGCGCGATCAACGAGAGCAAGCGGTGCGAGAGCGCGCTCAGTTGTTCGAGATACTCGAGCACCACGGCGCGCATTTGGGGGAGCTTCTCCGGCCAAAGATTCGCACCGTGCAGTGGAGTACCGGCGAGGACGCGCGGATCTTCCGGACCGAGCTCCTCGCCGAAATAGATGCCTTCTTTGGCGTCGGCCTCGCCGGAGGTCAGCTCGCCGCCAAGCGGAAAATATCCGCGCCAGGCACGGCCGCCGAGCGCCATGGCCATCGCCGTTTTATCGACTTTGGGAAGCGCGAAGAAGCGCCGAGAGACGTCTTCCAGCCGACCGAGTAAGTCCGCGGGAATGCCGTGTCCGGCAACGTAGAAAAAGCCGTGATCCAAACATGCGCGGCGGATCTCGCCGACAGCATTTTCATGTTGAAGATCGACGATGGGAAGTGTGCTCAATGTTCCCGGCTCCAGATCAGCTCTCCATTGCGATAGAGCTGTTTGACGCGGTGGAGCGGTATATTGACTTGTTTGCCGTCTTCGTTGGTCAGCTCAAAAGAATCTTCTTTGTCTTCGCCGAAGCCCGCTTTTCCCAGCGGAATCATGATGAGATCAGGTGAGAAACGATCAAAATAACCGAGCACAAAGTCTGCATTTCCAAACTCTGCATCCCATTTGATGCGATTCAAAAGCTCGTGTAATGGTTTCATGAGCAGGAGCCTAATCAGGCCGGCGTGATCGACAATCTGCGATACCACGCATTCGTCAGGCAATAAAAACCGTACGCAATGAACCCGGTCGCGACGATCGCGAACAACCACGGCGCGTCTCCCGCTTCGGAGATCAAACGAAGCGCTTGACCGAGGTCTTTGATTTCTCCCGGCTTCGCTGCGAACGCCGCTTTCACGGTGAAGCCACCGATGATGAAAAAGGTGACCGATCGCGCAGCGAGCCCGAAGCTGCCCAGCACGCGTGCGATGGTGCACATTTTTTTGCTCATGCGCGCGCGGTTGTAGCGCTTCATGAACGCGCCGCCGATCGACTCCCAGAGTTGATGAATACCGACGGCGATAAAGACAAGACCGATGATCACCACTAGAGTAGGGCCCCACGAGGTGTCGACCATCTTGCCGATCAAGTCGTGTTTCGTGTGGCCATGATGGGCCCAGCCGAACGCCAGCGTCGCCGCAAGATAAGCGAGCAGCCCATAAGACAGACCGCTGATGAAGTAACCGACGCGGACGATCATCTTCGTCGGATGTTGGAGTCGTCCTTCGGGATCGAGCACCGACTCTGCGAGCCTCCACACACCGTAGATGGCGAGACCAATGGCCACCGGGATCAAGAGCTCACTTCCGAAGGGCACCTCTTTGGGGATCTCTTTCAATGCGCCGTCGGGGTTGGTCGCTTTTCCGCCTTGGCCGAGCGCGGCCCGGATGGCGAGCCACCCGATCAGCCCATAGAGCAGACCCTTCGTCACGTAAGCGAAACGCACAAAATGCCCGAGCAGCTCGTTCACGCGCGCTCCGAATGCACGACATGTACCGGCGAAACCGCGAGCGCGGATCGGCGCTTCACGAGGCAATCTTCCTCAGGGGCTCAGGCCATGATCGGTTCGCAGCGCTGATTGCTGTAGCCCTGATCGCGCCCGATCTCGGTGAGACCGGTGCCCGCGGCTTGCATCAAAGACAACAACACGTCGCTGGTGTTGTTCGCCGTAGTACCGCGGTGATGGATTCCGGGATACTTCAAACGCCCGCTGCCTTTGCCGGCGATGACGATTGGATAGTCGTCACTCGAGTGTGATTCGCCCTCGGCCACGTCGGTGGTCGCGAGCCATACGGAGTGATCGAGCAGGTTCTCCGCGCCGTCGGGCGTATTCTTCAACAGCTCGATCAGGTGAGCGAATCGTTCATAGTTCCACGAAATCGCGCGATGCAAAAACTCGCGCGCCTGCGGTTCGTGGGAGAGCCCGTGTTGTTCGCGGTTCTCGCCGAGGAAGTGATAGACGATGCCGCCGACGCCGCCGGTCAACATATAACTGACGACGCGTGTGAGGTCGCAGGCCATGGCCAGCACCACCAGCTCGTTCATCGCTCGTGCAACTTCGATCATCGGCTCTTGGCCGTTCATATCGCGGTTGTCGGTCGCGGGCGTGCTCGGCACGACGCAGCCGGAAGTGAGCACGGGTGGAAGTGCGCTGATCTCGCGTTGGAGCTGATCGATCGAAGTGAGATGCGCATCGAGGCGGTGTCGATCGTTCACGCCGAGACTACGGTGCAGCGCGCGTGCATCTTCGCGGATCGCGTCGAGCAAGTGTCCGCGGAAGGTGTTCGTCGGATCGTTCGGATCTTTTGGAGTGAACGAAGCAAACAGACGTGTGAACAAGGCCTGCGGATTGTACTCCGGCTGCAGCGGCTCATCGGGGCCGCGGTGCGCGATGTACTGAAGGCCAGGTCCTTCACCGGTGGTCACCCGTTTGGAGACTCCGACTTGAAGTGAACGAAACGTGGTGTTCCCGATGAGATCTGCGGCGACTTGATCGATCGTGGGGCCGCCGAATTTCGAGGAATATGAAGTCTCAGCGTGTGGTAATTCGACAAACGGGATTCCGGAGAGGATCGCCGCTGCGCCGTCGTGATGTCCGCGCCGGCCATATCCCGCTTTCGCTCGATAACCGGAGACGACATTAATATAGTCTTTGACGTTGACCAAAGAAGCGAGCTCTTCACTGAGCCGCCAATCTGCGCCGGTCCCTTGCGGCAGATAACGATTGAGGCGGACACCGTTCCCGAAAAAGAAGACGCCGAAACGGGTCGGGAGCTCGCCGCCCGCAGCGTAGGCGGTGCCGTGATTGTTGAGCATCACTTCCAAAGTCGGGAGCGCGACGGCTGCGCCGACACCTCCGACCACGCCGCGCAAAAAGTGCCTTCGGTTGAGCGCAAAACGACTCATTCTCCGTCCCTCTCGGTGCCGAAGCGGAAGGCTTCGCTCGCGACGATCTCCACCAACAACGATTGCAGCTTGTGTCCGCCGGCGCGGAACGATTCGGTGATCGCCAGAAGAGCGCGCGTTTCTTCCGGACGTTCCACGTGTCCGACGGCCTGCCGGAACAACTGGCGCACGATACACGCCGAGGAGCGCGGATTATTCGCGACCAACGCGCCGAGCTGTCCTGCACCCTCGAAAGTTTGGTCGTCCATGACGCTGACCGCGTCGATCGTCGTGGCGTTCTCCTCGGTGCGGAAGGCGCCGATGGCGTCGAAGTTTTCGAGGCCCAGTCCGGGACCGTCCATCGAGATGTGGCAACCGGAGCACGCTGTATCCTCTTGATGTTGAGAGAGGCGCTCGCGCATGGTCTTCTTTCGTTCGCCGACGACCTCGGGAGGAAGATTGGTGTTCACGTTCGGCGGCGGCGCCGGGATCGCTTGGCAGAGCAGAACCTCGCGGACGAATTTTCCGCGCAGCGTCGGCGAGGTCAGCACCGAGTGGCTGAACAGCGAGAGAAAGCTCGATTGGCCGAGTAGGCCGCCACGTTTGGTGGACGGGGCCAGCTCGATCCGCGCGAAGCTCCCGCCGTTCGGCTCCGCGAGCCCGGAGTGCCGTGCCAGCTCTGCATTCGCATATGTATAGTTGGCGGAGAACAACTGTCGATAATCCGTGTTCTCCGTCCACACGATATTTTCGATGAGCTTCTGTGTCTCCTCACGCATCGCCAGACGAAGTGATGGGGTGAACGTCGGATAGAGAGTCGAGTCCTTCGGCAAAGTCGACAGCTCACCGAGTCTGAAGACTTCATCGTAAAAAGCGGCCAAGGCCAGCTTCGATTTCTCGGTGCCCAACATCTGTAGGGCTGCGGTGCGGACGCCGGCTTCGGTGTCGAGCTCACCGCGTTCGGCTTGGGCGAGCAATTCGGCGCTCGGACCCGCGCCGGTCAAAAAGAACGACATCCGCGAGGCGAGCTCCAGTGCAGAGAGTCGCAGTCGCGCCGGATCTGCAGTGTCTTGGGCGCCGAGCTCGACGCGATAGAGGAAGTAGGGCGACTGCAACATTCCGGCGATCACCCAAACGACGCCGCCGTCGAAGTCTTCGAGGCGCGTGGCTGCCGTAACTCCGAGGCTCACCCAACGTGTGCTCTCCTCGGCCTCGAGCGGGCGGCGAAAGAGCCGTTTGCCGAAGGTCTCCACGAAGCTCCGCATACACGCAGCGTCTGAGCTGTTCTCGGGGACACATGCGCCGAAAGTGGTGCGCGCGCGTCCTCCGGCGTTCGCCGCTTGCGCGATCGCGCGCGCGGAGGCTTCGTAAGCGGCGATCGTCGCGTCGCTCGGTGCGAGCTGCGTCGAGCCGATCGCTTTCAAACCGTTCACCGCGCTGTCGGCGGGAGGTGTCGCGAGCGCTGCGGCTTCGCTGCCAAAAAGGTCTTCGACCGTCGCCACGTATTCGCGCGCCAGGATGCGCCGCAGATCGAGCGGGCCCGGCGCAAACGGCGGAGGCTCCGGCTCGACCGGTTCGACGGGGTCGGTCGGATCGTTTGGATCGATCGGATTTTGGGAGATCGGCGGCGTCGCCGGCTCGCCGATCTCGCCCTTCGTACAGGCCGATGCCGCGAGCAGCACCGCCACAGCCCACCTTTGGTGTGACATCGATCCCTCACTCAGCAATTGTTGGACCGGAAGGTACCCCAAAGTGGACCCGCCGTCTCGGAGGCTGCGGACACCAGCGAGGTGGTGACTCTTTTCGGCCGCCGCTGCTTCGCGCGTACCCGGCGTGTTAGCGAAAGGAGGATGGTCGCGCTCTACCGCGGATTACCGTTTCTCGGCGCGCTCCCGGAGCTGCGCCGCGATCTTCTCGGCACCTTCGAGAAGATCGCCAAGCTCGGCGACGTGGTGCGCGTCGCTCTTCCGCTGCGCCGCGGCTACCTCGTTTCGCACCCAGACGGCGTAAAACGCGTCCTCGTCGACAACCACAAGAACTACGGCAAACAGACGCGTGGCTATCAGATGTTGCGGCTCGCGCTCGGCGAAGGGCTGGTCACCAGCGAAGGCGAATTTTGGCGGAGGCAGCGGCGCATCGCGCAGCCCGCCTTTCACCATCAAAAGATCGCGGCGTTCGGCGAGATCATGACGCACGCGACGAACGACATGATCGAGCGCTGGCACAAACATACCGGGGTCATCGAGATGCATGACGAGATGATGCAGCTGACTCTGCGTATCGTCGGCCAGTGTTTGATGAGCACTGATCTGAGTGACAGCTCCGACTTCATCGGTAACGCGGTGACCACGGTGCTCGAGGAGACGGTGCACCGCGTCCAACATCCGCTCAGTTTGCCCCTGTCGATCCCGACGCCGCGCAATGTACGTTTTCGACGTGCCCTCGAGGACATCGATAAATTGGTGATCGGGCTGATCCGCGAGCGAAAGAGCAGCGGTAAATCGCTTCCTGATCTTTTGGGCATGTTGATGGAAGCGCGCGACGAGGAGACGGGCGAGTCGATGAGCGAACGCCATCTCCGCGATGAAGTGATGACCATGATCTCTGCAGGTCACGAGACGACGGCGAACGCGCTCACTTGGACGTTTTATCTGTTGTCGGAGAATCCGCGCGTCCAAGAGGAGCTGGCGCGTGAGTTGCGCGCTGTGCTTGGAGGACGTACGCCGGGCATCGAGGATCTCCCGCGTTTGCTCTACACCGAGGCGGTCGTCAAAGAGTCGATGCGCGTGTTTCCGCCGGTGTGGATGATCGCGCGCTCCGCCGAGGCCGACGACGAGATTTTGGGTGTCCCCATTCCTCGCGGCTCGATGGTGTTTTTGCCGCCCTGGATCACACACAAAGATCCGCGATTTTGGGAAAGACCGAGCGAATTTTGGCCGGAGCGCTGGCTTCAGGCGAACATCGAATCGTTGCCGAAACACGCTTATTATCCGTTCGCCGGTGGCCCACGTGTCTGTATCGGCAACACGTTTGCGATGATGGAAGCGAAGCTGGTTTTGGCGATGATCGCTGGTGTTTTTGCGCCGAAATTGCTCGCCGGACATCCCGTGGTTCCATCGCCGACGGTCACCCTGCGCCCGAAACATGGCATGCGGATGACCTTGAATCCGCGAGACCTCCTCACCTCAAACGTGGCGTAGGACTCCTTTAGACCAACAATCGAAGGACGGTGGATTTCGGCGGGCGAGGCGGGGCATGCTTCGTCGGTGTTGCGCCGTTTCCTCGGACTGACCTCGTTCGTTTTTTTCAGCGCGTGCTCGAGCACGGAAGATCCACCGCCGCCGCCCGCATCCGACGCGGCGATCGTCGAAAGTGATGCCGGCGTGGAGGAGACGGACGCGGGTGTCTTCGTCACCTATTACAAAGACATCAAAGTCATCCTCGATGCAAAGTGCGTCGGGTGCCACGAGCCGGGCGCGATCGGCCGGCTCGACTTCACCAATCCGATGTTGGTGCAACAACAGGCGCCGTTGATCCTGACGCAGGTACAGCTCGGGAAGATGCCGCCGTGGCCGCCTTCGAACGAGTGTCAAAGTTATCTGCACGATCGATCGCTCAGCGAAGCGCAGAAACAAACGATCACCGAGTGGGCCTCGACCGGCGCGCACGAAGGGGATCCGTCGACGGAGCCGCCCGCACTGCCGCGCGACATCGGCGGACTATCGCGGGTTGACGAAACACTGCGTATCTCGGATATGTACACTCCGCGCGAAGGTGATGATTATCGTTGTTTCGTGATCGATTGGCCGTCGGCTGAAACTCGCTATGTCAGCGGTTTCAACATCGTTCCCACGGAGCCGAGGATCGTGCACCACGTGAACATCTTCTCGATCGACCCGGCGAACGCCGATCGTATCCGCACCCGTGATCAAAACAGCGCAGGCCCCGGGTATCCGTGTTTCGGCGGCGCGGCGACCGAGGCGGGCGCGGGCCTACTCGGCGCGTGGGCGCCGGGGAGCATCGGGCTCGAATATCCCTTGGGCACCGGTCTCGCGGTGGAGCCGGGCTCGGTCGTGATCTTGGAAGCGCACTACATGACGCCGCCCGAGTCCGGCCTCTCCGATCAGATGGCGCTCGACGTGCGCCTCGAGACCGACGTCGAGAAACAAGCGATCATCATCGCGTTCTGGGATTTCATCGAATGGTCGCGTAACGGAAATATGCTCGTCCCGGCGAACGATCCGGACGTGGTCCACAGCGTTGAGGTGGATCCGAACGGCGCGATCAACATCGTCGCTCCGTGGCTCCGCAATCCCCGCCTCCTGATCCACGGTACAGGTCTGCACATGCACTATCTCGGAACGCGCGGGAAGCTGACGATCCGGCGGAGCCCGGAGCTGGGCGAGGAGTGTTTGATCGAGATCCGGGACTGGGACTTCAATTGGCAGGCAGGATACATGCTCGAGGAACCGATGGAGTTCGTCGTGGGCCGCGATCGCGCCTTCCTGGAGTGTCACTTCGACAACACCGCCGGGAACCAGCCGTTGATCAACGGCACCCCGCGTACGCCGGCCGATGCGAACTGGGGCGGGGCCAGCACCGACGAAATGTGCATCGGTTACGCGTACATCACGGAACAATAGACCGAAGTCCTCCGTGGATGTTGACAGCACGAACGGTCGTGCTATTATCGGACCCATGAGCAAGGGAGAAGTGACCCGGCAGGCGATCCTCGATCATGCCGCTTCCCTGGCCAGCAAGATCGGGCTCGATGGGCTGAGCATCGGAAAGCTCGCTGAGGATCTCCAGCTCTCGAAGAGCGGCTTGTTCGCGCACTTCCGCTCCAAAGAAGCACTTCAAATCCAAGTTCTGGAGCACGCCGCCGCGCAATTCGTGGAGGCGGTGGTCAAGCCCGCGCTCAAGGCGCCGCGCGGCGAAAAACGCGTGCGTGCAGTCTGGCAACACTGGCTGCGTTGGCCGAAGACCAGCGGGCTTGCCGGCGGCTGTTTTTTCGTGGCTGCGGTGACTGAGCTCGATGATCAGCCGGGGCAAGCGCGCGAGGTTTTGGTGCAACAGCAAAAAGATTGGCGCGACGTGATCGCCAACGTGGTGCGCACTGCGGTCAGCGAACAACACTTCAAAAAGTCGGTCGATCCGGACCAGTTCGCCTTCGAGCTGTACGGGATCATGGTCGCTTACCACGCCGCCTCGCGGCTTCTGAAGGATCCCCGCGCGGAAGACCGGGCGGAAGCCGCATTCGAAGGTTTGGTCGAGCGCTCCCAGCGGGTCGCCTGAAACGATCGTACGGAAAGAATAAGGAACAAAATATCATGACGACTAAAAAAAGCACGAACGTTCGTACTCTAACCGCGATGCCGGTCTCGAAGCTGGCAATCGCGCTCCGCGCGGTGGAGTGGTTCTCGCCGCGCGCCGCCGGTGAGGTTTTGCGGAAGCTGTTCTTCCGCGCACCGAAGCGGAGAAAGGTGATGCCGCAGGAGCAAGCGATCTTGAACCGGGCGCAGCGCTCGCAGGCCGCGACCGGCGGCGAGTCGGTGGCGGTCTATTCGTGGGGCAGCGCGGGGCCGCGCGTGATCCTGGTGCACGGCTGGGGTGGGAACGCGGCGCAGATGACTCCGCTGGTCGAGCCGCTGCTCGAAGCGGGTTATGCGGTGACGGCGTTCGATGCTCCAGCGCATGGCGCTTCGAGCGGCACGTCGATGACCATTCCGATGTTGGCGCAGGCGGTGCGCGATGTTGGTGGGGCGAACGTTCACTTGTTGGTCGCGCATTCCATGGGCGCAGCCTCGGCGATGTTGGCCGTGACGCGCGGGTTCGAGGTGGAACGTGCGGTGTTCATCTCGCCGCCGTCTGATCCCGCGATGTGGTTTCAGCGCTTCTCGGAGTACTTCCAGTTGTCGCCGGCGATGCGCCTGCAGACGCGTCTCGCTCTCGAGGCACACGTCGCGATGAGCATGGAAGAGCTCCGCGCGACGTCTCTTGGCGCGAGCTTCAATGCGCCGCTCTTGGTGATCCACGATCGCAACGATCGCGAGGTGTCCCATGCCGACGGTGAGACCGTGGTGAAGAGCGTACCCGAGGGGCGCATGATCAGCACCGAAGGACTCGGGCACCGGAAGATCCTGTCCGAGCGTACAGTGATCGAAAGTACAGTGGGCTTCCTTGCCGGTGAGACGCGCAACGCAGGCTGCAAGACCTGTGGAGCGCAGAAGGAGGGCGGGCTCGAAGTTTGTGCCCGCTGCCAGCTCGCCGAAGATCTGTACGATCGCTCGCGCCGTTGGTCTTTGTTGTCGGCGGCGTAGGAGTCCGCTCGAAATACGCTTGTCATCTCGACTGCCGCGGCGCTCCACCGGCAAGGCGCGCGCGTACAGGTGCTGTACATCGGGCGCGCTTCTTCGGAGCCGCCCCGAGGTGAACGCGGGCGATTTCGGGCGCTTCGACTGTGCGCGGCGCTCGCAATCCAAAGGCTGCGTGTCCTGCGCCGGAATCTTGTTGTGCCTGTGGATCGCGCCAGAGCTCGCCGAATCGGCGACCCCGCTTCCCGTCGTGGTCTACGTGCACGGCTACCGCACCGAGCTCCTCGATGCGATGCGCGAGCACCGCTTGGAAGAACAATTCGCGACCAGCGGCGTCGCGGCGGCTTTTGTCGTTGCGGCGGGACCGTCTTCACCCTCGGAGGCGGTGGTGTGGCGCGAGCTCGAGCCGCTGCTCGCACGCGCTGAAGCCCATGGAGGGCGCGCACTCTCCCGCGAACAGGTGGTGGTCCTCGGGCACAGCGGCGCATACCGGACGCTGCGTTCTTGGATGAGCTCCCCGGCGATCGAAACGTTGATCCTTCTTGATGCGATGTACGGAGATCCGTCCGCGTTTCGCCGCTTCGTCGAGGAGAGAGCCCAGGTGCAGTTGGTGCTCGTCAGCCGCTCAACACGGCCGGCGGCCGAGCGTTTTCTCGCGCGTCTCGATCGCCGCGCGCGATCGCGGGTGGTGCACCGTCGCGCAAACGCAAGCCACATGGAGATTGTGACCGCGGGGGAAATCATCCCCGAGGTGCTTCGGAGTTTGGCGACGCCGTCGAATTCGGGCTAGCCTCGAAGCGATGAGATTTTTGCTGGTCGCGCCGGCGCTTGCGGTGATGCTTCTTAGCGCTTGTTCGGAAGAAGAGCGACCCTCCGGCACGCTGGATAGTGGTGTCGCCGGGACGGACGGCGCGGTCTCGGTCCCGGACGCGGGCTCGAACGATTCGGACGCAGCTCAGAACGCTCCTGATTCCAGTCGCCTGGATGCGGGCTCGACATCGGATGCTGCTGCCCCCGCGGACAGTGGGGTGATGCTCGGCGAGCCGATCGACGTCCCCGACGATCAGTGGAGCTGGGTCAATTTTCCGGACTCCTTCTGCGACGACGGAACGCCGACCGGGATTGGCATCCGGCCCAGCTCCACCAGCTCCAACGTCCTCATCTTCATGAACGGCGGCGGCGCTTGTTGGGATTGGGACAGCTGCGTGGTCTTCAATACCTCGACGCATGGGCCGTTCGGCTCCGCACAATTCGCGCAGCTCGCCGGCGGGCTGGACAGTGGCGCGTTCAGCACGAGCAACGCGAACAACGTGTTTCGCGACTGGAACATGATCTTCGTGCCGTACTGCACGGGTGATGTGCATGGCGGGGACAACGTCGCCACCTACGCGCGGGGCGACGAGATGCGCCAGTTTTTCCACGTCGGACGCGCGAACTATCTGGCGTTCGCCAAACGCCTCGCGGCCACCTTCCCCAGCCCCGCAAAGCTGGTGCTCAGCGGTTCGAGCGCGGGTGGTTTCGGTGCCTCGTTCAACTACGTCACCACGCGAACCTACTGGCCGACAGGACAGGTCTACTTGATCGACGACTCGGGGCCTGCGCTCGCGGGTGATCGCATCAATCCGAATCTGCGCAACGCGTGGTTCCAGTCGTGGGATCTCGGCACCGCGCTCGACGAAAACTGCGGGGTCGATTGCCGGACTGACTTCTCGATCGCCTATACACGGCTCTCGGAGCGATATCCGAACGATCGTTTCGCGCTGTTGTCGTCGCTCCGCGATCAAGTGATCCGTACGTACTTCGGGCTTTCGCCGACGACGTTCGAATCGGCGCTGCTCGAGATGTCCGCGGCGGTGATCGATCCCTTGCCGAACTTCCGCTACTTCTTCACCACGGGCGAGGAGCACACCATGCTCGGCGCGCCCGACCAATTCGAGACCGGCGGGGTCGATCTCTTCGAGTGGATGCAGCTGATGGTCACCGATGACGCCGGGTGGGAGTCGCTCAAACCTTAGGAGTCCGGTCAAAATAATCTTGCCATCTGGACCGCCGATCCATCTCCACCGGCTGCGTTACTC
>WUUC01137756.1_pt1 | contig 13867 bp, 12 predicted proteins | sample 6278441 | NCBI WGS metagenome assembly WUUC01 (sample SAMN13675441, study PRJNA597444) | soil metagenome | isolation source: soil | place: USA: Washington | collected 2017-10
GCTCAACCCGGATACGGCGCCATTTGCGGTGGACAAGGCCGACTATTTTCGGCGGATGATTGCGATGTGTGAGGTGTACGTCCCGGCACTGGCCGATGCGCAGCTCGTCGGCTTCCTCGAGACGCCGCGCGTTGTGCCCGCGAAGAGCGACACATCGGACGCAAGGCTTTCGATCATTACTGCCCACGACGATCGGCGGACGTACTTCACGAATGCTTGCAGGCAAGATCGACCATTGCATCTGGGTCGCGCAAGAGGTCGGCGAAGAATTCAAGGCTCAGTTCGATAGATAGCAGTAAAAGAATGACAACCCAAATTAGCAAGTGCCGAATCTGCGGCAATACCGACCTTGTGCCCGTTGTCGACCTTGGGGTCCAGTACCTCACGGGTGTGTTCCCAAAAAAGAAGGACGAGCAACTCACGTCAGGACCGCTTCGATTGGTCAAGTGCCATGGCGACGCTTGTTGCGGGCTTCTCCAGCTCGAGAGCAGTTACGACTCGAGCGAGATGTACGGCGACAATTACGGGTATCGGTCGGGCTTGAATGCGAGCATGGTCAGCCACCTACGGGGCAAGGTCGAGAGAATCCTCCGCAAAGTCGAGCTGCAGCCTGGCGCACTGGTTGTCGACATCGGCAGCAACGACGGAACGACGCTGTCAGCGTACCCGAAGAATTTGCGTCTGGTCGGCATCGATCCGACAGGCGCGAAATTCGTCGAGCACTATCCGTCTCATATCGAGCTGCTGCCGGAATTTTTCTCGGCAGCGGCCGTGAAACGTGCGGTTCCGAACAAGAAGGCAAAGGTCGTCACGTCGTTCGCGATGTTCTACGACCTCGAGGATCCCGTGGATTTCGCGGCGCAGATCGCCGACGTGCTGGATCCGGTCGACGGCATTTGGGTCTTCGAGCAGAGTTACATGCCCCTCATGCTCGAGCGCAATGCTTACGACACCATCTGCCACGAGCACGTCGAGTACTACGGGTTGCAGCAGATAGCATGGCTCACGCAGAAGGCCGGGCTCGAGGTCGTCGACGTCGAGCTCAACGACATCAACGGCGGCAGCTTCTCCGTCGTCGCGGCGCACCGCGGGTCGCGACACGCCGACTCCGACAACGCCGTCGCGCGGATGCTCGAAAGCGAGAGTGCAGCGGGCCTCTCCAAGCTCGGTCCGTACGAAGCGTTCCAGCAGCGTGCGCGGCAAAGCAGGGACCGGATTCGCGAGTTCGTTGCGGCAGCGAATCGCAAAGGCGAGCGCGTGAACGGTCTCGGCGCTTCGACGAAGGGCAACGTAGTGCTGCAATATTGCGGTTTCACGCCGGCCGACATCCCCGCCATCGGCGACGTGAATCCGGACAAGTTCGGTGCTTTCACGCCCGGCACGTGGATTCCGATTCGCGACGAGAAGCAAGTGCTCAGGGACAATCCGGAGCACCTGCTCGTGCTGCCTTGGCACTTCCGCGACTTCTTCGTCCGCAGCCCGCTATTCAAGGGCCGGCGGCTCGTTTTTCCGTTACCGGACCTCGAGGTCGTCTTGGTCTAATGAAAACGCGCGCACTGATCGTCGGCAGCGCCGGTCAGGACGGCACGCTGCTCGCGACCCTGCTCGCGCAGAAGGGCTACGAGGTCGCAGGCGTGGGTCGCCGGGACCTCGATGTCCTCGACGCGGCGAAGGTACGCGCGTACGTCGCGTCGCTCGGGCCCGCCGAAGTCTACTATCTCGCGGCCTACCACCATTCGTCCGAGGACGTGCCCGCGGGCACGGCCGCGCTTCTTCACCGCAGCATGGACGTCCATTTTCACGGCGTCGTCAACGTTCTCGACGCGATCGTGACCGTCGCGCCGCCGGCGCGACTGTTCTTTGCTTCGTCGTCGCACGTCTTCAGTGCATCCGACGACCGCCCTCAGGCCGAGGACACGACGTTGCGCCCGCAATCGGAGTACGCGATCTCGAAAGTCGCGGGCATGCAAGCGTGCCAGCACTATCGGCGCGTCCGCGGCGTGTTCGCATGCAGCGGCATCCTATACAACCACGAGTCCGCTCTGCGCAAGCCGGTGTTTCTATCGAAGAAGATCGCGATGGCCGCGGCACGTAGCGCGCGTTCAGGCAAGGAGACACTCGAGCTCGGTGATCTCGAGGCACGGATCGACTGGGGCGCAGCGACGGACTACGTCGAGGCGATGCGCCTGATCTTGCGCGCCGACGAGCCGGACGACTACGTCATCGCGTCGGGCACGCTGCACTCGGTACGCGAGTTCGCCGACATCGCGTTCGCCTACGTTGGCTCGGATTACCGAAATCACGTTGTCTCTCGGCCCGCGGGCGCGCTGCGCAATAACGGCCACCGCGTGGGGGACAGCTCGAAGCTCCGGCGCGTCACCGGGTGGGCGCCGGCGTTGACGTTCGAGCAAATGGTCCAAGGGTTGGTGCAGTTCGAGATCGACGCGCTGGATCGCGGCGCCGTCGGCGCTCGGACCGGCGCGTAACGCGGCGATGTTGCTCACGATCGCGATTGCGACCTACAACCGCGCGAGCCAGCTGCCGCGCACGCTCGAAAGCATCGTTTCGCAGCTCGAGGAGCTCGACGATGTCGAGCTCCTGATCGTGGACGGCAACTCGACGGACGACACCGAGGCGGTGGTGGCCCGAGCCCGCGCCGCATGCAGCAAGGTCCGGTATCTCAAGCTCCCGGAGAAAGGCGGCGTCGACAAGGACTTCGACATCGCCGTGCGCAACTCCTCCGGAACCTATTGCTGGCTGTTCACCGACGACGATCTTCTGATGCCGGGGGCAGTGCGCGCGCTGCGCGACACGCTGCTCGAAGGCGCCGATCTCCTGGTGGTTAACGCCGAAGTGTGCGATTTCGACCTCCATACGGTGCTCACCGCGAATGCGCTCAACATCGACCGCGACGTGCGTGGAGACTTTCGTGGCGGCGGTCGGGATGCGTTTTTCCGGCTGTGCGCGCGCTATATCACGTTCATTGGGGCCATCGTGATACGGCGCGCACTCTGGGTTGCGGCGCCGAGCGAGCGCTTCTACGGCACGCGCTTCATCCACGTGGGAGTGATCTCGACGCTACCGGAAGGCACGCGCACTCACGTCCTCGCGCAGCCCCGTATCCGAATACGACTCGGCAACGCCGAGTGGAGCGGCATCGCATTCAAGGTGTGGACCGAGCTGTGGCCGAATCTCATTTGGTCCTTCGACAGTCTCACCGAGAGCTGCAAGCGAGCCATCTGCGCGCGCGAGCCTTGGAAGAGCGCGAAAACCTTGTTGTGGTATCGTGCGCTCGGGTCGTATTCCATCAGCCAGTATTCCGGGCAAGTCCGGTCGAAGGCGACCTCGCCCCACAAGATCGCGGCGGCGGTCGTCGCGCGACTTCCGCAGATGTTGGTGCGTACGGCGTTCGTCGCCTACGCCCGTCTGAAGCGAGACCGCATGCAGCTTTATTGCCTCGGCGACGGTGGACGGTCGAAGAACTCCTGGCTGTCGGAGACCTGAGTCCAACTTTGGTGCTGCGACGATGCAATTGATCGGGGTCCTAGTGTTGGCGGCGGCGGTGCTCGCGGGCGTCGCCGCGGCCGCGACCAGGCCTCGCATTATTCTCTATGGCTTCGCCGCGTTCGTGTCCATAGTCGGCATCAACGTCCACTTCGGGGTGACGTTGTACCTGTCGCGTGTCTTCGTCCTATTGTTCCTGGCCTCTCTGTTGATGAAGACGGCGCTCGGTGCGCGCGTGGAGGTTTCGCCACGGCTGCTCGGCCCGTTCGTTCTGATCTTCGCTCTGATAGTTTTTTTCCAGCTCGTGGCGGCCTTGACGTCGCCGCAAGTCTCCGACGGCGTACGACAGGTCTTCATCTACGCGAGCGCGATGCTGATCTTCCTCGCGGTGATCGTCGTCGCAGATACGAAGGAAGCCGTCATCCGCGCCGTTTACATTTATCTCGGTGCGGGCATCGTCCAAGCGCTTTACGGCATGTACCAGGTCGTAGGCGCGCCGCTCGCCTGGCCGACCTATCAGACGTTGATGGCCGGCATACCGACCGCGAATGACCGGACGCAGGACGGTTTTCTCTATGCGGGCGCGTACGAAGCGTTTCGCGCCACCGGGTTCTTCTCCGCCGACGTGAGCCATTACGCGGGATTTTTGGCGGGCATCATCGTGCTTGCCGTCTCGCTGATCGTTTACAACCGGCGCGCGATCTTTCCCTACATCGCCGCGATCTTCGGGACGATGGGCATGATTTTCTCGTTGTCGCGAAGCGGCATGCTCGCGTGCATCGTTTTCGGCTTCCCCGCGCTCTTTTTCCTGTTGTCGCGGATCCGGCCGCTCGGGAAGATCATCTACCAATCGATCGTGGTCCCCGGCGTCGTCGGAATCGTTTTCGCCGTCACGCTGGGTCACTTCGTTCTCAGCTCGTACGGGCTCGAGCTACCGAACGTCTCGGAGATCATCTCCACGCGTTTCGCGGACCTATTGGCACCCGGCAGTAACCGCAGCGAGTCGATGGGGGAGCACCTTGCGACGCGCATGGCCGGACTGACTGCCTTTGCTTCGAGCCCCATGCTCGGCGTCGGCCTCGGGGTCAACGCGATGCAGTGGTTCGACACCTACGCGCAGCGCGGCTGGGGGGGGTCGCATTCGCACCATCTGGACGTGCTAGGGCAAACCGGCTTAGTGGGGCTCACTCTCCAGTTCCTGTTCATGGGGATTGTGGGCGCCTATATGTGGCGCGGTTTTTTCATCACGCGGGATCGGAGCCGCGAGCGCTACGTGCTAGGCGGGCTGCTGGCGAATTACATCGCAATCTTTTTCGGCAACTTTCTGTACGCGTACTTCATGCAGGACTTCGTGTGGTTCGTGATGGGGGCCGGCGTCGCGCTGAGCCGTCTGAGGATCCTGGAGGCGACCGCGGATAGCGGGGCACTCGCCTTCAAATCGCGTGGCGCGCCGCGCGCGCAGCCTGTACAGTCGCCGCCGTGAGCGCCAAATCGTCGCTCGCGATCGTGCTGGTCAACTGGAACCGGTCGGAGGACACGCTGAACTGCGTTCAGTCGCTCGGTACCTCGACGTTCAAGGATTTCGTCGTGATCGTCGTGGACAACGGCTCAGTTGCCCGCGAGCTCGAAAAGGTACAGGCGGGCGCCGATCGTTTCGTGTTGATCGAAACAGGCGAGAACTTGGGCTATACGGGCGGCAACAACGTCGGCATCAAGCACGCGCTCGAGCTCGGCTGCCGATTCGTGCTCTTGCTCAACAACGACACGTTCGTCGCGCCGAGCACGCTCGACCAGATGATGAACGCCTTCGCCGCAGACAGTCGAATCGGCTTGCTCACGCCGAAGATCTTCTTCCACCCGGAGCGTCACTTGATTTGGTCGGCGGGCACGCGGTTCGACGGGCGGTACATGATCGGGCACCTGCACGGCTACAACGAACGGGACTTCGGCCAGTTCGACGAGCCCGCGGATCTCGAATGGGCGTCGGGCTGCGCCATGTTGATCCAGAGCGACGTCATCCGCGATGTGGGTTTGCTGTGCGACGATTACTTCGCCGTCTGCGAAGACATCGACTACTCGTTGCGCACGAAAAAGGTGGGGTACAGGATCATGTACGAGCCATCGGCTCTCGTTTGGCACTTAGAATCGGCCAGTAGCGGCGGACACGACGCGCCGCAATACGTCTACTATCAAATTCGGAACTACCTGATGCTGCATCGGCGCTGGGCGAGCGGCGTCACCCACCTCATCGTTTCCCAGATCTATTTCTTGCTGTACGCGACGAAACGCTCATTCACGTTCGCGTTGCGCGGCAAATGGCGAAGCGTCGCCGGCATAGCGTATGGCATAAGGGATGCGCTGATCGGCCGCGTGGGGCGCCGCGAGTACGCGATTCTCGCGCGCCGCTAGCCGCTTCGCACGCAGCATGCAGCCCACGTTAGCGATCACCGGCGCGAGCGGATTCTTGGGGCGTCATTTGGTGACGGAATGCCTGCGGCGCGAGCTCGGGCCGGTGCGCGTGCTGTCGCGCGATCGTACGGCGTTCGCAGACGTCGTCCATCCAGCGCTCGTCGTTTGCGAAGGCGACCTCGCGAGCCGATCGCAGCTCGAGGAGTTCCTCGTCCCGAACGCCACGGTGATTCATCTCGCGTACCTTCGCGATACGCTCGAGGGAAACATCGCCGCCGCGGCCAACCTCGCCGCGGCCGCGCGTAGCCGCGGCGTCGCCAAGGTCATCCACTGCAGCACGGCCGTCGTCGTCGGTTTCAAGGCGCGCGGCATAGTCACGGAGTCCACGCCTTTAGAGCCGAGACCCGGTTACCAAGCGACGAAGCTCACGATCGAGTCCGTACTACGCGCGGAGCTTCCGCCCACCGTGCCACTCGCCATTCTGCGGCCGACGGAAATCATCGGCCCCGGCGGATCTTCGCTGCGGCAGATGATCGAGCGCGTCGAATCTCAGCGCAGGCTCGCGAACGCTGCCCGGCGCTTCGTGTTGCGGGCTCGGCACTTCAACTGCGTGAGCGTCCACAACGTCGTTGAAGCGCTATTGCTGCTGGCGGCGGGCCCGGCACGGCCGGGCGAGGTGTACTACGTCGCCGACGACGACGATCCCGACAACAATTACGCGAGGATCGAGGAGATCATCGCTGCGGCGCTCGGGATCGGACGGCCGAAGCTCAACGTCGGGTTGCCGCTCTGGTGCTTGTCGCAGTTGTTCAAGTTGCTTCCCGGTCATTCGCCGCCTGATCGCGTTTACTCCACTGCGAAGCTTCATGAGCTGGGTTTTCGCCGCGTCGCGGCGCTGCGCCCGACGGTGACGGCGCTCGTGGCGTGGCGCGCAGCCCGTACGAAGGCGGCGCTTTGAAGATTCTCTGCGTGAGCGACTTGATGAACCCGGGCGTCGGCGGGGGCGCCACGGACCGGGACTATCAGATGTGCCGTCATCTCTCCCTCGCCGGCGAGCAAGTCACGCTATTGACGACGAAGTGGCAACTCGACGAGGCGTACGTCGCTCGATTGCCGAGCGTAGACGTCCATGCCGTCTCGTATTTCTACCTACGCTACCTGGTGCCGCTCGGAGCCCGCCGCTGGCTCGACGAGAACGTTCGCCGGTTCGATGTCGTCCACGTCTCCAAGAACTGGAGCCTGCTCGCGAACGCAGCAGCGGGCGCCGCGGCCCGGCACGGCGTTCCCTACGTGTTTTCGTCCATGGGGTTCATCGCTATACACAATCGCTCGCGTGCCCTCAAGCGCGTCTACCGCAAGTATCTCACCATTCCTCTGCTGGCTAGGGCCAGTGCGTTCATCGCCGTCACGGCAGAGGAGCGGGCGGATCTCGTGAACGCAGGCGCAGCGCCGCAGAAGATTCATCAAATACCGAACGGCATCGTCGCCGCGAGCTTCTCGCATCGCGACGACGCCCATTTCCGTCGCACTCATGGGCTCGGCGACAAACGAATCATCCTGTTCATTGGCAGAATGGACCCAATCAAAGGCGTGCACTTGCTGATCGATGCGTTCCGGCGTAATCGTGCGAGGCTGGAGGGGTGGGCGCTTACGCTCGTCGGCACGCGGACCGCGTACCGAGCCGAGATGGAACGCCGCGCCGCAGATCTCGTCGCGGACGGCCAGGCGTTCTTCATCGACCCGCTGTTTGGAAACGAGAAGAGCGAGGCTTACCACTCGTGCGATCTCGTCGCGATTCCTTCGGTCAAGGACGCGATGACGATCATCGCGCCGGAGGCGGCTTGTTGCGGCAAGCCGGTATTGATCACGAGCACGTCCGACTTCGGAGAGCTTGCGCGCCGTGGCGCGGCCGTCGAGGTCGAGCCGACGATCGAGGGCGTCGCCGCCGGCTTGGACGCGCTGACTCGGGACGAGAGTTTGCGCGTCGCGATGGGTCAAAAGGGCCGGGACTACGTCATGAGCACATTTCGTTGGGAGCGACTCATTTCGTCATATCTCGACGTTTTTCGCGGCGTCGCGAGTCGACCGGTTCGCTCGTGAATTGCGTTCGAGGTTGCTGCAGCTGCATCCGAAACATCGCCACCCTCGGTGAGCGCGCCGTTCCTCGGCGAGTGCGCTTCCTGATCGCACTGAGTCGGGTGGCTCGGGCGCAAGATTCTGGACAACCTTTGCGGAGTTGGCTTCAATGAGCATGCCGCGGTCGGCCGCCGATCCCAACGAACCGAATCTGTCATGAATAACCTCACGCGCCAGTTCATTCACGCCAAATCGTTGAGATCGCGCTTGTATCTGCTCGCGACACTTCCCTAGCCATCGCCATGCGAGTTTCAGTGATCACGGCGGTCAAGAACGGCGCGGCAACGCTCGCGGACGCTCTTGCGAGTGTGCGCACGCAGCGGTACTCGAACATCGAGCACATAGTCGTCGACGGCCAATCCTCGGACGATACCTTGCGTATCGTGAGAGAGCACGGTCAGCACGTCACGACGGTGGTGTCCGAAGCCGACAGCGGCCCGTATGAAGCATTCAATCGGGGTTTGCGCCTCGCAAGCGGCAGCATTGTCGCGTTCCTGAACGCCGACGACTCGTACGAGTCCGATGACGTCATCGCCAACGTTGTTCGCGAGATCGAACCAACGGATGTGGACGTCTTGTTCGGCGACGTGTTGCTCGTGCGTGCGGACGATGTCCGCGCGGTCACGCGCTATTATCGATCCGGGGCGGTCTCTCGCGCTCGCCTCGCTCGCGGCATCATGCCGGCACATCCGGCAACGTTCGTGAAGCGCACCGTCTACGAGAAATTCGGCGACTTCGATGCGTCGTATCGCATCGCGGGCGACTTCGAGTGGACCGTGCGAGTCTTTTCCGACTCGAGCGTCGCTTACAAGCATCTACCGCAAGTGCTGGTCCGTATGCGCGAAGGCGGTCTTAGCACTCGAGGCATCGGAAGCAAGATGAAGATCAACCGCGAGATACTCCGTGCATGCCGAAGGCACGGTATCGCGACCAGCTACTTGCGATTGTTTTCGCGGCTGCCGGAGAAGATCTTCCAGTACCTTGATCGACCTCCTACGGCGTAGCGCTCGGTGAAAGTACTCGTTACAGGCGCCACCGGCTTTGTCGGAAGCGCTGTGGTTGCGCGTGTTGCACGGGATGGGCAGAACGAGGTTCGTGCCGCGTCTCGAGCGCAGTCGACGAAAGGTCCCGCGCAAGTGGAGCAGGTGTCGGTCGGCGATCTGGCGTCGGACACGGACTGGCGCTCTGCAGTTCGCGACGTCGATGCGATTGTGCATACGGCGGCGCGAGTACATGTGATGCGCGATGCCGACGCCGACCCTATCGGCGCTTTTCGGCGAGTCAATGTAGAAGCCACGCTGAGGCTGGCTAGGCAAGCGGCGGAGGCGGGCGTCAAACGGTTCATTTTCATTAGCTCGATCAAGGTCAACGGGGAGGAGACGTTCCCCCACCGGCCATTTCGCTCGGACGACGTCCCGGACGCGCGGGGTCCGTACGCCGCCAGCAAGCTTCAAGCGGAGATCGAGCTGTCGCGACTTTCGGCGTCGAGCGGCATGCAGATCGTGATCATTCGCCCGCCGCTCGTGTACGGTCCCGGAGTCAAGGCTAATTTCCGGTCGATGATGATGTGGCTGCGCAGAGGAATTCCGTTGCCCTTTGGAGCGGTGACCACGAACCGGCGAAGTCTTGTGGCGCTTGAGAATCTCGTCGATTTGATCGTGACATGCATTGCGCATCCGCACGCCGGTAACCAGACGTTTCTCGTAAGCGACGGCGAGGACCTCTCCACGGCGGAATTGCTGACTCGGTTGGGTGCAGCGTTACAGCACCCGGCACGCTTGATTCGACTTCCGCCGCCGCTCCTTGGCTTGGTAGCCCGCCCCCTCGGGCGCGATTTCACTCGGCGCCTCCTCGCGTCTCTGCAAGTCGATACGGGGAAGACGCGTGATCTCCTCGGCTGGACGCCACTGATCGGTGTGGATGAAGCTCTGCGGAGCGCAGCCGACGATTTTCGTCGGCACTAGATTGCTTACGAAATAACATCACCCCGTGACATCGATTATCGAGGCTCTGGCCGCTGCGCTGCTCGGCCTGGTCGATTATCACAATGTTGCTGGCGCCGTGAAGTACCGCGCGGGAATTGCTAGGATCGCAGTTCTTCAAGAGCAAGGGGCGCCGAGCAGCGCCTGGCGCCACCCCCGCGGCATGCACGCGGCGCCAGTTGAGGCGCGGGCTCGAGACTAAGAATTTGACGATGGTTTCGCGAATTACCCCGGGCCGGCCAGCGCGCGCGAAAGGGATCATTCTGGCGGGCGGCTCCGGAACGCGGCTGTATCCGGTGACCCAAGTGATCTCGAAGCAGCTGCTGCCGGTCTACGACAAGCCGAGGATCTACTACCCACTGTCGACGCTGATGCTCGCCGGCGTACGCGACATTCTCCTGATCTCCACGCCTACGGACCTGCCGCGGTTCGAAGAGCTCCTCGGCGACGGCCGGCGTTGGGGGCTCGAGATCCAGTACGCGATCCAGCCCGCACCCGGAGGTATCGCGCAGGCCTTCCTCATCGGCGCCGATTTCGTCGCGGGACAACCGAGCGCGCTGGTACTCGGCGACAACGTGTTTTATGGCCAAGAGCTCGGCCGCGACCTGATGAGTGCGGCGCAGGCAGACGGCGGAGCGACTGTTTTCGCGTATCCCGTGAAGGACCCGGAGCGCTACGGCGTCGTCGAATTCGACGCGGCAGGCAACGCGCTTTCGATCGAAGAGAAACCGCGCGCGCCGAAGTCGCGTTATGCGGTGACCGGCCTGTACTTCTACGACGAGCGCGTCGTCGAGATCGCGCGTGCGCTGAAACCCTCCGCGGCGGCTGCCAAGCGGCCCGCGAACTCGCGGCTCTCGAACGCGAAGGTGCGCGATGCGTTCGGCGTCGTGCTGGCCGACTGGCGGGAGGCGCTGGCCGGCTGTCTCGCCGAGCTCGCGACTGCCGCGGATCGCCCGGCGGTGGCGTGACGGCATGCTATTCGTGATCAAGCAGATCGTCGGCCTGCTCGGGCGCCCCGGGTTCGTCGCGCTGCTGCTCGCACTGACGGCACTCGCGTTGCGCGTGCGCGGCTCCAGAGCTCTTGCGCGGTGGTCCGCCGTCGCGGCGATCGCCGTGGCGTTTTTCGGCTCGCTCGGGGTCGTCGGAAACGTGCTGCTCGCACCGCTCGAGGAGCGCTATGCCGCGCTGGCGGACGAGGCGCCACTGCCCGACGTCGCGCACATCGTCGTTCTCGGCAGCGGCTACGTCCCGCGCGGCAGCCTCCCGGTGACCGCTGCGCTCGACCCCGACGGTCTCGCGCGCGTAGTAGAAGGTATCAGGCTCACGCGCCGCGTCGGGGACGCGACGCTGATCCTGTCGGGCGGAGCGCCCGGCGGCGTGCCCACATCGGCGGACGGCTACGCGGTGCTCGCGCGGGCGCTCGGCATCGACGATTCGTCGATCGTCATGCTGCCGACGCCGCTCGATACTCGCCAAGAGGCGCAAGAGGTGAAGGGCCGAATCGGCAGCGCGCCGTTCTTACTCGTGACCTCCGCGTATCATATGCCACGCGCCATGTGGCTGATGACGCGCGCGGGGACGAGCCCGTTTCCGGCGCCGACAGGACATATGGGCGGCACAGCATCGTGGCGCGATTGGCTGCCGGGGGCAGGCGGCCTCGGCAAGACCGAGCGCGCGTTGCACGAATACATCGGTCTCGCGGCGTTGGTTCTCGGCATCCAATGATCGTGGCGTCCGGCCTTCGAAACGAGCCGAGCGTGCGTAGCCGTTGAACCGCATCGTCTTCGTAGAACAGTTCTACTATCCCGAGGGATGGGGTGGTGCCGAGCTTCCGCGAGAGCTGACCAAGGCGCTCGTGCGAGCAGGCTTCGCCGTCGACGTGATTTGCGGCAGCGAGCAGTACACGCCGGTCGAGGGAGACCCAGGGCCCGACCCGACCTCGTTCGGCGTGCGGATACGGCGAGTGCCGGCTCTGTTTCACGCGCCGATTCACAAATTGAAGCTGTTGCGGCAGGCGTGGTTCTACCTATTTCTGGTCCCGCTGCTATTTTTCCGACGGCGTCCGTCACTCTTCATTTCGCAGACGAACCCGCCGCTCGGCGTCGTCTTGACCGCCATCGCTGCGCGGTTTTGGCGGCGGCCGCTGCTGATCATCGCGATGGACATCTATCCGGACGTGCTGGTCGCGCACGGGCTGATCAGAGACGACTCGCTGCTTGGCCGTGCCGTGCGCCGGTTGTTCGAATGGACGTACCGATCCGGGCACACGATCGTCTCGCTCGGGCCCGTCATGACGCGACGGCTGCTCGAGAAGCAGATACCCGCCGCCAAAATCGTCGAAATCTCGAACTGGGCAACGGGGCCTCTCGATCTCAAGCGCGCGGGCGCGAACCCGCTGCGCGAAGAGCTTCGCCTGCAGGACGGCCTCACCGTGCTGTATTCCGGCAATCTCGGGCTCGGGCATGAGTTCGACACGTTGCTCGAGGGCTTCGCGTCGGCGCTACGCTCGCAGAGCGGCCTGAACCTCGTGTTCGTCGGTACCGGCAAGCGCGTCGAAGAGGTTCGTGCGTCGGCGGCGAAGCTCGGGATCTCGCACGCCATCCGAATGATCGGATTTCTGCCGAGCGAGCGCCTGCGCGAGAGCATGGGTCTCGCCGACGTATGCGTCGTGACGCTGCGACCCGGGTTCGAGGGGTTGATAGTGCCGAGCAAGCTGTTCGGGTATATCGCGCGCGGCTTGCCAGTTCTCTACGTCGGTCCGGACAGCGACGTGGATCATTTTCTCGCGCGTTGCGGTTGCGGTGTTGCGATCCGAAACGGCGACGCCGCGGCCGTCACCGAGGCGATCCTGCGCTTCTGCGCCAATCGCTCGCTCGCAGCTTCATTGGGTGCTGCGGGCCAGAAAGCCTATGCCCGCGAGCTTTCGAAGGAGCACGGCGTCGGCCAATACCTCGACGTGATCCGGCGCATCTGCGGTACCGAGCGGCGCGCCGGATGAGCCCGTGGCAGGCGCGGGCTCGAGGCGCCGAGGAGCGTCGTCGACGTTCCGAGCCGAACCTTTGCAGTGCCTGCTGGTGTACTCCGATTCGCTTTGCAAGCAATCGGCCGGCGGGCGGAAGCGGATCGACTGACGTGCCCTTTCGTCGTGCGGCCGCGCCGTGGCGAAATGGAGCTCGGGTGGGAGCCGCCGTTCAAGCAGTCGGCGGAGCTTTCTTGGACGATTGAATCCTACCTCCGCGGGCGATGATGATTGCGCAGCTGATTACATTCACCGGGCTTGCTGCATTGAGCGCCGTCGCACGCACTGGATCGCGCTCGCGGCCGCGCGTTTTCGCTCTTCGACGTTCCGAACCAACGTAGCTCTCACTCGCAACCGACGCCGCGCATCGGCGGCGTAGCCATCGCGGCAGTCGTGTCGATCGGCATCACTACGCTCGCACTTACGGGAACCCTCGAGCTGCGATTCGCGTGGGCCATCGTGCCGTCCGGTCTCGCTATCGCCGGGGTCGAGCTCCTCGACGACATCAAGGGCGGTGTGTCCGTATGGGTGCGGCTCGCGATCCAAATGCTGAGCGTCGCTTGGTTTCTCATGGAGATCGGCGGCGCACCGACGTTCGGCGTCGCGGCGTCGGAAGCGAGCTCGATGCTGTGCAACGCCATCGTTTTCGTCGGGCTGCTGTGGATGCTGAACCTGTTCAACTTCATCGACGGCATCGCCGGCTCGGAGTCCCTGTTTGCCGCGCTCGGCATCTTCGGGATCATCGGGTTGGGCTTCGGGCGCAGCGATGCCGCTTCACTGCTGCTCATCATCGGCGGTGCATCGCTCGGATTCCTCT
>WUUC01198755.1_pt1 | contig 13862 bp, 13 predicted proteins | sample 6278441 | NCBI WGS metagenome assembly WUUC01 (sample SAMN13675441, study PRJNA597444) | soil metagenome | isolation source: soil | place: USA: Washington | collected 2017-10
CGGCTACGCCATCTCGCTCGATGTGCCGCTCGGCTACGTGATGTCCGCCCGCGGCGATGCGTCCTTCAGCGTGGGAGGCGGCCTCGTCTTCAGCTTCCCGGTGCACTAGCTACTAAACCGCAGCCCACAGCCGCAGCGCCCAGACCGCGAGCAGGGCGGCGCAGAACAGCAGCGCCGCGCGCCCGACCTGCGGATGTTCGACCAGCGCCGCGGGCGTGTGGCCGCGCGCGACGCCTCGCAGCGAGCGCACGAACAGCGCACCCACGAGGGCAAACAGCGGAAGCCCCAGCGGATGAGCGCGGAGCGACGCCACGAGCGCGAAGCGCGCCAGATGCGCGAACGAGGTGGTCAAGCCACAGGCCGGGCACGGCAGCGAAAACAGCGCCAGGAAGCCGCACGGAGGCAGGCCCAGCTGCATGTGGGTGCCCAGCCCTTCCGCGGCGGGGGTGAGCAGGCGCGATAACGTCAATACTGCGCCGCTTGCCAGCGCGAGCAGAGCCCAGACAGAGCGCCGTGCAAGCGAGCGCCGCATGACTGCAGCCTGCCGCAGCGCTGCCCGGACCACAACCGCGATCGCCGCCGCGGGCCGCTCACAGCGCGCCCTGCACTCGCTCCCACGCCTGCGACTGGCGCGCGATCTCCGCGATCATCACCGCCTCCGCCGCCGCCCTGTCCGGACGCACGCGGGCGCGCACCAGGCGCTTGGCGATGGCGCGCGCCACAGCGTACAAGGTCACGGCCTCGCGCTGGCCGGCTTGAAACGAACCCGCCACGAATACCCAGTCCAGGGACCACAACAGATCGGCGAGCCAGTCGCCGAACACCAGCTCGGCCCGCTGCGGGACCGGGCTGCGCGCTTCGGCGCGATCGAACGCCTCTGCCCAGGGACGCGGCGCGGATTCGAGGGGCTGATCGCTGAGCAGCGCCGTGACTGCGTTGCCGAACCAAACCATGGCCTCGCCGTAGGCGGTACCGTCCCGCTCGCGCCGCACCTCGACGGCCACGCGGCGAAAGCTCTCGCCCGCCAGGCGGCCGAATGGCTTCACCCCCAATACGGCCAAGGGGTCGCGGCCCGTCACCAGCGCCGCCAGCAGCGGCTCCTCCAGCACGCGAAAGCGCGCGAAGCTGACCACCCTCCCCGGCGCCAGGCGCAGCTGCAGACCGACGCGGCCGTTGGGCGAGATCCGCCCCGCTCCGTCCAGCAGGGAAGCTTCGGCCACCTGGGCGGTGAGAGGCGGCCGTTCGCCCAGGGTACGGCAGGGGCAGCGATGCTCCGTGGTGATGCGTCCGCCCTCGGGCGTTGCCACGAGCCCGAAGGGAAAGCGAGCGCAGCCGACCGGCTTGGCCGCCGCGCCATGACGGGCGTGCAGCTCGCAACCGCGCTCGGAGCGCAGCACGCAGGGCCCGTGCGGCTGGGTTCGGAACACCGGTACGAGCAGATCTTTGTGTCGTATCAGGGAGCCGGGCTCGAGCAGCTCCACGGCGCGCCGCTCCGCGCGTGTGACCGGCCCCAGTGCGTGGATGTCGGTGCAGCACAGACCGTCTCCGAAGCAATCGTAGCGCGCCTCTGGCCGCACCAGCAGGGGGCGAGAACGCACACTGGGCGGCGCTGTCTTGGCGATGCGGAGGGAGGGACGAGAGTCGACAGACACGTCGGCTGCTCTACACGACCCCTCCGCCGAACGCCAATCGCTTTGGCCGGCAATCTGCCGCAATCCGCAACGGATCCGAACCGATTGGCAGACTGACCCGTAAAGCCGCATGTACCGCCGTGGAGCGGCGTGGTAGCGTTCAATGTCGCGCGCAGGTCCATGGCTTTTCGAGCACCGCTACTCGGCTACAACACGAATGTCCGGCACAAGGGCAGGTTGTACCACATCCAAACCGAAGACTCGGGCGTGGGTCACCCGCACATCATCACGCATCTGTTCGCGGACGGCGGGCGCATCGTCGCGTCCAAGAAGACCGGCTACGCCGAACATCTGGGTTCGAGCAGCTTGCAGGAGACCGTCAAGAGACTGATGCAGGCCCAGCACAAGGCCATGTTCATCGGACTGCGTGACGGGCTCTACGACGACAACAGCGTCGATGCGACGGTGGATCTGACCGGAACGCACCCGCTCGTGGCGGTGGTCGAGCCGGCCAAGCAGCCCGAGTTGGCCGAAGCAGCCAGGCCTGTTCCGCGCGTGGAAGAGGTAGTCGATCGCAAGCCCTTGTATCAGAACACCCTCTCCGCAACGCAGGCGAGCTCGAGCGCGCCGCCTGCCACAGCCGGCGGTGGAAGGCAGTCGATCTTCGGCAGCGACCTGCTGAGCGAGAAGAGCCTGGACGAGGTGATCCTGAGCTACCTCGCCACCGACGACAAAGACTGAACGGTCCAGGCGCGTGGGTCCGCGCGCGAGCGAGCCGCGACAAAGCAGGAGCGCAGCCGGAGCCAACCCAGGTTACTGGTTTGACACGCTAATACTGCAGGTCTATCGTGCTCGGCCGCCGACGCCGAGGAGACCGCGATGAGTTTGAAAAAGACACTGATGCGCGAGGGGATGAAGGTCATGCAGGACCCGCGTTTCGTAAAATTCCTGCAAGACCCGCGCGTCATGAAGGCGATGGCCAAGGGCTTCGAGTTCAAGGGCAAGGTCCAGCAAGGCTTCGACTCACACGCCGAGAAGCTGGCCGAGACCCTCAACTTCGCTACGAAGGCGGAGGTTCGCGAGCTCAAGCGCACCATTCGCAAGCTCGAGCGCGAGCTCGGCAAGAAGTCGGCGAGCGCCTAGCTGTAGCATCTGAAAATGCCGCCAGGACGCTGCGGGAGGCAGGCCTCCCGAAGCGCGGAGACGGCACTTGCAGCTGGTCCCGCCTGGAAGATCGGCCCGGCCGCGCGCGCTGCGGCCGTCAGGCTGCGTCGGGGGTTCGTATGAGCCGCTGCGCACGAGCCTCGAGCCAGGTGCGCACCACCGGCCAGACCGTGAACGGTGCGTCCCGGCCGAGCACCATGTCGATGTGGCCGAGCGGAAATTCCCGATAGCTCTTGTCGCTGGCGCGGCTGCGCTCGAAGGCAGGCTTGACCGAATCGGGAGGTGCCAGCGAGTCACGCGTGCCTGCGATTACCAGCAGCGGCTTGTCTGTCAGCTCGAAGGCGAGGCCGTAGTCGGTCAGCCCGTCGTGGCTCTTGAGCGCGTTTTCGCGGCCGGGACCGATCACCCCGAGCGCGATGGCCATGCGCGTGTGCTCGAACGCCGACTTGAGGTTCTCCTCGAGCACCTCCGGCTCCATGCTGCCGGGCGCCCACGGCCGGAGCGGCATAGGCAGATAGCGGTTGTCCGAAAACCAGCGGTGGCGGCGTAGTTGCTCGCCGATGAAGCGCAAGGGAATGGAGGGATTTCCGTCGAAGGCCCCGGTCAAACGCGCGCCGTAAAACAGCGGCGCGAACACCAGCCGCAAAAATGCCGAGCCCTCGCCAAAACGGTACGGTGCGCCGATGCTGACCACGCCGGCCACCTGTTCGCGCATGGTTCCGGCGACGCAGTAGCTGATCAGCCCCCCCATCGAGTGACCCACCAGGAACACACGCTCGCCCCCTACCAGGCGCAGCACCGTGCGGATCGCGGCAGGTACGTCCTCGTGGATGTAGTCGTCGAAGATGGTGTCATCGAGTGCGCCGTAGCGCCGCGAGCGGCCGCGGCCGCGCAGGTCCAGGTTGAATACGTCGAAGCCGGCGCTGGCCAGGTAGTTGACGAAGGAGCGGCGTGAGGTGTGAAAAGTGTAGCGATTCTGGCCGAACCCGTGCACCAGCAGGATCGGCGCGCCGGCCTGGGCCTGGTCGATGCGGCGCTTGCGCACCATCGCGATGGGATGCACGCCCTCGCGCGCGGCGATCACGTCTTTGACGAACTGACCGCGCTCGCCAGCGTTGATCTCCTGCTCGACCGTCTCTGTCTGCAGAATCATTCCCTGTCACTGTAGCAGCCGCCCTATGCTGAGAGCGATGGCTTCCGGTCGGGCGTCGGTGGCATTGTGGCTGGTGGTCGGCACCGCTGCCGTGCTGGCGCAAGCAAAACATGCGCGAGCGCAGGCACAGGCAAGCGCGGCGATCTGCAGTCAGCTGAGCGCAGGCGTGGATTCGTACGCGCCCGTAGCGAGCTACCGCGCGTACGGTCCCGGCGCGGCCGATGCGCTGATCGCCTGCTTCGAGCGCGAGGATGTGCCGCGCCATGCGCGTCTGCGCGCGCTGGAGTGGCTCGCGCACTTGCCCAGCCCGCGGGTGGAACGGCTGTTCCGCTCGCTCTTGCGCGCGGCGCAGACCCGCAGCGAAACGCCGTCGGTCGGCGATCCTGCGCCGCCCTTGTCGCACTCGGTCGCGACGGTGCGCCGCGCTTTGCTGGGACTGTTGTCGCTCGGGGCGCGCGTGACGGATGCCGAGCTCGCGCCCTGCCTCGCGCACAGCCATGTGGGCGTCCGCTTGGCGGCCGTGCAGCTGCTGGCGCAGCAGCCGGATGGCAGTGCTCTGCTGCAGAAACAGCGCGCGCGTGAGACTTCGCCGCCGGTCAAGAAGGCGCTCGAGCGTGCGCTCAGAGATCGATCTGCTCGACCTTGAGGCCCGCCAGTGGCCGTCCCAAGAAGCGCCCTGCCACCTCTCCAAAGCGCCCGGGCATGTCCGTCACGTACAGCGCGAGGTCACCTTGGCCACCTTGCGAGCGCCGCAGCGCACGCTCGTCGAGCAGCAGCGCGAGCTCGCGCGCCGTGGCCTCGGCGCTGTCGACCACCTGCGTCTGTGCACCGCAAAGCGCGCGTGCGCGCTGGTCGAGCAGCGGACGAAACAGCGGATAGTGGGTGCAGCCCAGCACGACCACGTCGACCTGGAAGCGCGCCAGCTCACCCAGGTAGTGGTCGAGAACCAAGCTCGGCACCTGGCCAGCGCTCCAGCCCTCCTCCGCCAGAGGCACCAGTAGTGGCGCCGGCCGCGCGAACACCTCGGCGCGCGAGTCGAGACTGGCCACGGCGCGCGGATAGGCCCCCGAGAGCACAGTCCCACCTGTGGCGATCACACCGATGCGTCCGCTGCGGCTGGCGCTCACCGCGGCCCTGGCACCGGGCTCGATGACACCCAAGACAGGGATATCGAGCTCGACCCTCAGCATGTCGAGAGCCACCGCGCTCACGGTATTGCAGGCCACAACCAGGAGCTTGATACCGCGCCGCGTGAGGTGGCCGGCACAGCCGCGGGCATAGCGCAAAATCGTCTCGGCGCTGCGTGTGCCGTAGGGTACGCGCGCGGTGTCACCGAGATACAAAAGATGCTCGTTCGGCAGACGATCGAAGATGGCGCGGGTGACGGTGAGCCCTCCGAGGCCGGAGTCGAAAATGCCGATCGGGGCGTCGATATCCATCTTTTGCCGTGCTGTGTGATAAGGTGAGAGCGCGCGTAAACAATCGGAGTCTGAGATAGAATCGAGAATGTAGCTCGGCATGGAACAAGCGGCCCGGATACTCGTGGTTGTCGGGGACACGACGAGCAGCAGCTCCGTCGAGCGCGCCGTTGCCGCCGCGGGGCATCATGCGCTGCTCGTTTCCTTCGCTGAGCTGAGCCGGCGCTCGGCCGACAGCGATGCGAGCGAGCCAAACCAGGGCGCCCAGGCCCTGCTGGCATGCATCGACGACAGCCAGGCGCAATTATTGGCCGAGCTGCGCGGGCGGCCCAGCCTTTCCCAGCTCCCGATGCTGCTCGCCATGCACGGTGAGCCCCAACACGTGTTCGCCGTCGCCCAGCAGCTCTCTGCGGATGCCGTGTGCGTGGCGCCCAGCGAGCACGAAATCGCAGCCCGCCTGTCGCGCATGCTGAGCGAAGATCGCGTGCACAGGGAGCTGGCGCGCAAGCAACGCGACGCACAGCTCACACTGGAGGTCACCCGCGCGCTGTCGTCGTCGGTGGACTTCCGCGAGATCATGTACATGGTGGTGCGGCGTATCGCCGACGTCGTGCACATCGACCGCGTGTCCATCGTCATCACCCCGGACGACGAGCCCGGGGTCGGCTACGTGATCGCCGCCAGCGATGATCACGAACTATCGGACTTGCGCCTCGAGCTCGCCCGCTACCCCGAGATCGAGCAGGTGCTGCGCACCAAGGAAGTGCTCGTCATCAACGACGTGGCCAATCATCCTGTCCTGGATGGCGTGCGCGAGAGCGTGCCGCGTCTGTCGGCGCTGTCCTTGATCCCCATCTGCTGGCAGGACCGCGTGATCGGCGTGCTGTTTCTGCGCACGCTGGACGAGCGGCAGAAGCTGGACAAGGAGCAGCTCGACGTGTGCGTGGTCGTAGCCAATGCCACCAGCTCGGCGTTGCGCAATGCGCACCTGATGCAGAAGCTGCGGCGCGATCACCGCGAGGCGCAGGTCGCACAGAGCCAGGCCGTGGAGCGCGCCGAGCGCGAGCGCGAGGTGTCTTCGGAGCTGCGCAAGACCAAAGAGTTCTTGGAGTCGCTGATCGAGGCCAGCGTGGACGCCATCGTCGCGGCGGACCTGAAGGGGACCATCATCCTCTACAACAAGGGCGCCGAGAACATCTACGCGCGCAAAGCAGAAGACGTCGTGGGACAGCTGCACGTCTCCAAGCTCTACCCGGAAGGTGTGGCCAAGGAGGTCATGCGCCGCATTCGCTCGCCCGACTACGGCGGCGTGGGGCGGCTCGAGAGCATGCACAGCGCCGCCATCGACAAAGACGGCAACGTGATTCCCATCTCACTGTCGGCCGCAATGATTTACGAGCACGGCGTGCCCACCGCAACGGTGGGCATCTTCACGGACCTGCGCGAGAAAATTCAGGCCGAAGAGCGCCTGGCCCAGGTGCAAAAAAAGCTCGAGGTGAGCGAGAAGCAGGCGCTCTTGGCCGAGCTTGCGGGCACCGCGGCGCACGAGCTGAACCAGCCGCTGACCAGCGTGATGGGCTACGGTGAGCTGTTGATCCGGCGCCTGCCCGCCGGCACCCCCGAGCGCAACGCTGCCCAAGTGATCATGCAGGAGGCCGAACGCATGGCCAACCTGGTGCGCCGCATCGGCAAGATCACCCGCTACGAGACCAAATCTTACGTGGGTGACCAGCGCATCCTGGACCTGGATCGCGCCACCGACGATGGCCCCGAGAACCGCTGACGAGTAGCCATGACCGTGAAGCACAGAACCACCAGCAGTACGGAGCTTCCGCCAGTCGCGCCCATTACGGCGTTGAAGAGCCCTTCGCTCGACGAGGTCCTCGCAGAGCTGCTGGCCCTGACGCGCTCGGTGAGTCTCGAGATGCACGACGAAGAGATCGTGCACGCGTACGTCACCTCCATGCTGCATCTGTTTCCGGGCCGGCTGTTCGCGCTGCGCCTGTTCGACGCGGAAAATGGCGAGCTGTCGTTGGTGTACGCCACCGGCAGGTTGCGCGGGGACCGCCGCGACCGCGTGCGCATCACGGCCCGCGCGCTGGAGGAACAAGGGCTGATGGGCGCAGTGAACCACAGCGCCATCGAGCCCACCGACGAATACCTGCCGCAGTTCTTCGAGAAAGCCGAGGGCTTCGACGTCGCCATCGGCAACGGCCGCGACGTGACTGGCGTGCTGGGCATCGAATATCCCCACGGCATGCGCAGCATCCAGGCCGACCATTCGCGCATCGTGCACATCGCGCTGCAGCTCTCGGCCTCGCTGCGCAACGCGCGCCTCTTGCGCGAGTCGATTTACCTGCGCGACTATCTGACCAAGCTGCTGGAGCACGCGAACGCGCCCATCCTGGTGATCGGGCGCAAACGCGAGATCCGCGTGGTCAACCGCGCGCTGTCGTCGCTAACGGGTTTTCGGCGCGACGAGCTGATCGGACGCGACTTCGCCAGTCTGCTCGATGACGAGGAGCGCGCGCGGCTCTTGCCCGTGCTGATCGCGGCGCTGCGCGGGCAGTCGGCCACGGGCGTCGAGGTGCGCGTGCCGAGTAAGATGGGCTCGCCGGTGCGCCTATTGATGAACACGGCGTCGGTGCTCAGCGCCGACGGTGAGGTCGAGGGCGTGATCGCCATCGGCCGCGACTTGACGGAGATCCGCGAGCTGGAGCAGCGCGTCGTGCACGCCGAGAAGCTGGCCACCGTGGGCCAGCTCGCCGCCGGCGTGGTGCACGAGCTGAACAATCCGCTCACCAGCATCTCCGTGTACAGCGACTACCTGCTGAAACACGCCGAACGGGACGGCGCCAAGAGCGGCGACATCCACAAGCTGCGCCGCATCCACGAGAGCGCGGACCGCATCCTGCGCTTCTCGCGCGAGCTGCTCGCCTACGCGAGGCCCACCCTGGAAGAGCCGCGGCTGGTGCGCGTGGTCGATGTGCTGGAGCGCTCGCTGGAATACTGCGACCATCTGATCACCGAGCGCGGCGTGAACGTGACCATGCGCGCCGGCGACGAGCTGCCCAGCATGCTGGGCGTCACCGGGCAATTGCAGCAGGTCATGGTCAACCTGATCACCAATGCCTGCCACGCCATGCCGGAGGGCGCGGGCAAGCTCGAGCTCTACGCGGGTGAAAGTGGCAGCGGCGGCGACATCGAGGTGCGCGTCCGCGACAACGGCTCGGGCATCTCGCCGGATCACCTGGGGCGCATCTTCGAGCCGTTCTTCTCCACCAAGGGCGAGGGTCACGGCACCGGCCTGGGCCTGTCGATCGTGCGCAACATCGTCGAGCTGCACAATGGCAGCATCGAGGTGGAGAGCGAGCTGGGCAACGGTACGACCTTCGTGCTGACGTTCCCCGGACAGAACGCTGGCCGCGACACCGACGTGGGTTAGCGCGCCGCGCTGCTGCGCGTTGCCGTCAGCTGGATGACGCTGCCGTCTTCCTCCTCGTGAATGCGGACGGTGAGCGTATCGCCGCGCACGCAATATTGCTCGCCGCCGCCTTCGTCGATGTAGCCATCCTCCATGACGTTCAAGGTGGTGCCCTCGGTGGTAAAGGTGCCGGTGGTGATGTCCGTGGTCGGCTCTTCGGTGCCTCCACCCAGCAGGCAGTCCTGACCCTCCGGTATAGCGCCGATGTCCTCGCAGCTGAGCGTCTCGCCACCCTCCGCGCCGATCTGATCGAGGCAGGCATGCGACACGAGGAAGCCGCCCGAGCTGGACGACGTTTGCTCGTTCATGAAGCTGCCGTCAGCACCGAAGGAGACGGTACCCGCGATGTGGATCATGAACCTGGGGATGGGCTGCACGTCGCAGACCTCGAATAGATCGTCTTCCCCGGCGAACGGGTCTTCGCCCAGCGTGAGGCAAGTACCCGTGATATCCCACGTACCAATCAGGTCACCGCCACAGGGCGTGAACTCTTCCGAGCACAGGCCGCCGAACTCCAGCGCGTCGTCGTCGAGGATGAGCACGGTAAAAGGCGTGAAGTGAGTGGTCTCGGCGCGGGCCTTCCCATTGCTGACGGTGGTGGGAAGAGACCTCCACTTGCCGCCCTCGAGCCACGCCACCACGGCCTTCTTGCCGTTTCCGACGTTGACGCCGGTGAGCTCGAACTCGAGCTTGACGGCCTTGTCGAAGGTCGTGCCGTTGGGCCCGAAGTCGTACACGTCGATCGCGATCTTCTGCTCGTCGGGCCTGCCAAGCTTCGCGCTGATGTCGACGCTGACCTCGGTGTTGGCCGCGACGGCTCCCTCCGGTACATCGAGCTTCACCGCGCCCAAGCTCAGCGACGCGGCCTTGCCGGCCTCCACCATCACCGACTTGTGTTGGCCGGCGTAGGTGGGGGCTGCGCTGCCCTTGCCGTCGCTACTGCATGCCGCGGCGCCCACGCTGAACGCCAGCGACAGGCCCACCGCGAACCATCGTTTCCTATCCATGTGCTCTCCTGAGGTGTGCCGCGAGCGCGCGCGAGCACGCCCGCGCGGCTTGTCCACCCAAGGTCAATTGTTCGGTTTTGGCTTCCTCGTTAGCAAGCGTAAGGATGCGAAGCCGCGACATCGTTCCCACGTCTTCGCACGCTGCCTCAGGCTGCTCCACGTTACGCACATCGTGTTCTGCGGCTCGCTCACTCGCGCAAGAGCGCGCGCATGCGGCGACTGGTCTCGGTCTCTGGCTCGCGCTCCAGATAGCGCCGCGCCGCCGCCAGCGCCTGCTCTCGTCTGCCCAGCGACAACAACGCATCGACCGAGAGCGCGGCTGCCCGCTCGCGCAACGGACAATCGCCGGCCGCGAGGTCGAAGGATGTGATCAGCAAGAGAGCTTTGGCCGGGTCGTGCAAAACATGAAAAGCCAGCTGCGCCGCGGCGAAGCCTGCCCGGGCGCGCGAGTCGCCGTGTGTGCGCAGCGCGAGCGTCTCGTAGTAGGCGATGGCCTCTCGATGCCGCTGCAGGACCCGCAAGGCGTCTGCTGCCAGCAAGAGAAAGTCATCGTCGGTCTCCGCGCGCGTGAGCGTGAGTTCCAGCGCGGCCTGAGCGTTCCCCGCGGCGAGCAGCGCACGGATTTCGGTCAAGCTAGCGTTCGCGACTTCCGACGCCTGAGGGAGGCCGGTGTGCGACGGCTCGCGGCTGGCCGTCGTGGCCGGCGGCCGCGTGCCGGATGCGGGCGCGCCGGGCGGCACGAGCGCAGGGGCAACCGGCTGGGACAGTGGAGTCACGGGCTGCGCCAGCGCTGGCGAGACGGGAATCACGGGCTGCGCGGGCGCTGGCCAGACGGCCGGCTGCGCCGCCCGCGCTGCCGCGAGCTGCTGTGCTTCCTCGGCAAAGACGCCACCCGCGCGGGCAGGCGGCAGGCCGTGCGAAGCCCACACGGCGGGCGCCGCGAGCACGCGCTGGCCCACCGCGACGCGCCCTTCGTACACGCGCACGAGCGTGCGGCCCTCCGCCACCTCGACGCTGAAAATCGTGCCGAGCACCCGCACACGAGCAGTCTCGGTTTCGACCTCGAACCCCTGGCCGGCCCCTAGTTTGGCAACGTCGAACAGCGCGCTGCCTCGGCGCAGGCGCACGCGCCGGTGCAGCGCCACCTGCTCCAGGACTGATAGCTCGCTGCCGGGCGCGAGCAGCAACGCGTCTCCCGTCTTGAGGGCGAGCCGCAAGGGCCGATCGCCAGCACCCACCGCCACGCTGGTGCCGGACGGCGCCTTCCACAAGGCGTAGCCGCTCAGCAGCGCCAGCACCAGCGCAGCACACAAGAGGCCCGTGCTCGGCCGACGAACCCAGGGGCGGCCGCGGCGAGCGGCGACCGCGTGGCGCACCATGCGCCGTGCCTCGAGCGCGCCGAGCGGCTCGGGTTCGGCGCTGCGGGCCAGCTCGACCAAAGCGTCGAGCTCGCGCTGGGAGCGCGGGTCAACCATCGGGCTCCTGCTTTCGCTCCGCGCTCAGATAGCGCGCCAGCTCCGCGCGCGCGTGCATGTAGCGAGCGCGCATCGAACCTGCGCTGGTCCCCACGAGCGCGGCGGCTTCGTGTGGTGAGAGCTCCTCGATGGCGCACAGCACGAACGCGGCCCGGCGCTTCGGCGAGAGCTTGGCCAGGCAGCGGTGCAGACGCTGCAACATGCGTCGCTCCGCGAGCTGGTGGTCCGGCAGCGGCTCATGGCCGGCGTGCAGCTCGGGATCGAAGGGCGCCGCATGGCGCCTTCCGAAGTAGCGGTATGCGACGCGTACGGTGATGGTGCGCGCAAAACTCTCCAGGGAGGAGCGCCCTTCGAAGCCTGGCAGCGCCTGGGCGAGCTCGATCAGAGCGTCCTGCACTGCGTCGTCCAGCGGTGCCGCCGGACCGAGCATGCGGTACAGCCAGCGCCGCACGGCAGGCATGAGCGCGAGCAACGTGCGCTCCAGCTCGGCCTGGGCGTCGACGCGCACCAGCGTCGTCGTCGAAGCCGCCGGCTCGGGCTTCGCGCGACGTGTCGGACTCGAGGGTCTGGAAATCACAGGCGCAGCTCGAGCCCCAACTTCGGGTCGAATGCCCACAATGTCTCCGGGAACATCGCGTGCAAGGTGACTCCCGCAAGCAGCCCGAAGCGGGGCCAGAACATGTATCCCACCACGAGCCCCGCGCGCAAATTGAACAGGCCGGAGCTGACGAACGGAGGTTTGCGCGGGCTCGACGTGGCGGGGCGCACCTGGATCTGTCCGAGCCCGAAGCCTGCGCTGAGGTCTGCAAAAAATCCCGTGGGCGCCGGGGCGTGCAGCAGCCAACTCAGCTCCGTACCAACCAGCAGTTGCGCCATCGGAGAGACCCCGGCGTTTGGATTGAAGCGCGCCGTCAGCGCCACGCCCAACTCGCGCCAGACGCGATAGCCAGCGGCGAAGTCGAAAGCCGCCGTCACCACCGGTCCGCGCTGGTTCACTGCCACGTCGCAGTTCGAGACCAAGAGGTTGCCGCCAGTCGTGTGGAGATCACAGTCATAGCCACTGGCAAAAAGAAAGGAGCTGGCACGTTCGCCCTGTAGCGAAGCTGCCGTCACCAGCGCAACCGACGGGTTCTGATCCGCTTTGTGCCCTTTGCCAACGCTGGCGACGCCGTAGCTGAACGCTGCGCGTGCGAAGAACCGGGGTCTGCGCAGCGCGCTGGGAGTTCGCTCCAATGGGGCGGCCGAGGGCGGCGCTGCTGGCTCCAGCGCGAGGGGCTCCTGCGCTCGGGCCGCAAGCGCCGTGTGCTGCGCGTGCAACGCTTCGAGCGCGAGGCTTGCCGCGATGCTCGCGAACACACGCGGCTCGATGCTGTCCAGAGGCGCCGGCAGTGGCGCGTCGGCCAGCTGCTCCGGGTGCAACGCGAGTGCCCGCACGCGCGCCGGTGGTGCGTGCTCGACCCACACCGAGACCGCAGCGGACGCATCGAGGGTGAGGCTGCGCGCGCTCGCCAAGTGGGCGCCTTCGCTCTCGCCCTGAGGGGCACCGTGAAACAGCACCATCGGACCGTAGCCGCGCAACTCCAGCTCCAGCGCCGCAAACAGCTCGGCGGCGCGCGTATCCGAGGATAGGAAAAGCACGCTCTCGGCGCGCGCCGTCGCGCTTGCCGAAAGTGCCAGCAGTACGCCCAGGGCCAGGCCGCGAAAGCCCGCGTGGAGATTGGTCATTGCCCTCCAAGTGGAGCAACCCGTGCCGAGTGTTCCAAAAAATCGCGGCACAGACCGCCAAACCGGGCAAACGGCGCCGCGCCGCGCCGTGATAGCCTCGGGACACATCGCGATCCGGGGGGAAGCGAGATGCTCGAGACGAAGCTCAGCAGGGCCTGGCGATGGATGGCTCGCGCGCGGACCCGTGCGCGTCGATGGATGGCTCGCGCGCGGACCCGCGCGCGCCGACGGAGCCCGCGTGTACTCGTGTACGGCGCGCTCCTTCTGCTTTCGTCCTGCAGCCAGGACTCCGCGCGCGGTGCCGTGGGCGACTGTGCCGAGGTATGCCCCAACGAGGCGCCCAAGATCGACTTCAGCGCCGACAAATCCAGCTACTCGGCGCACCTGCGCGTGGCGGACGGCAGCGGTAAGCCGGTGGCCAAGGCGCGCGTCGAGGTGGCCGAGCGCAGCGCCACCACGGACGCCGACGGGCGCGTCGTGGTCAAGAACGTGGACGCACGCACGCCAGCCACGCTCAAGGTCAGCAGCGACAACGCCGCACCGCATTTTGCGCGTACCGATGCCTGGAAGTCCGGTCAGACAACGCAAAATGTCACGCTCTTGCCGCTCGCGACCAAGGCCCGTGTCGATCTGGAACGACCCCTGGTGGTGCAGAAGGACTTCGGGCGTCTGAGCGTGGCGGCGCGCTCGCTCGCGGTGCCCGACGGGCGGCGCGCGGAGAAAGCCACGCTGGAGATGGCCGACCTGCTCGGCCCGCAGGGCAAGAGCAAGGTGTGGCTGCGCGACCTGAAGGCCGTGGACCGAC
>WUUC01129146.1_pt1 | contig 13861 bp, 9 predicted proteins | sample 6278441 | NCBI WGS metagenome assembly WUUC01 (sample SAMN13675441, study PRJNA597444) | soil metagenome | isolation source: soil | place: USA: Washington | collected 2017-10
AGGTCGAACGAGGCAAGACGACCATCAACAACATGGACCTTCTCGACTTCTGGAAGTGCCATCTGTGTCGACACGCGAACTACCTCTTTCTCCTGGTTCCACTCGCGCTTCGACAGAATCCGACGATGTCCCCGCGGAACGAGTTTGCGGCGGTGTCGAGACGGATGCAGTCGTTCTTCGTGGCGGGGAATTACACGAATGTTAGGGGGCTCTGTTTGTTCGGGTACTGATCGCAAGCTACTGCGGCAACGCCCGTCGACTCGACGGGGATAGGGGTGCGGGAGCTCTGGCGCCGCCTTCAGCGTTATACAAACGAGTGGACACACCAACGCCTTCCCGCGCGTCTGCCCAATCAACCAATCCGTACCGAGTGTCGAGAGCGCCCCGCGCGACCACGGTTGAGCGCAGCCCCGGTGTATGCAGCGCGATGGCGGTGCCTCCTCCGACGACCGGTCGAGCGAGGCCCACGATCCCATGCATGGACGCCCTGAAGGTGATGACACATTTGTCCTCACTTTGCCAGAATGCCCTTGATCGCTCGATAGCTCACGTTGCCATAGAAGCTCGCTCGTCGGCACGCACCCTGTGCCCGCTCGCGAGGAAACTTCGCCAGGTAAGTCACGATGGCTTGCACCTGCCTCAGCTGGCTCAAGACATCGTCGCTGTCGACGAGTTCCTGCACCAGCTGTGCAGCGTCAGAGATCTGGATGCGATCAGCTTGGGCGATCCCAACGCGATCTCATAGGCCGATCCATGACATCCACGCCAGGTCGGTGGCACTCACCTGGCGCGGGGGCGAAGCTGCCATCACCACCATCGATGCGGACCCCAGCGGCCGTGAGTTCGAGAAGGCGGCATCGCTTGCGTCACGCGCCAGCCAGGTTCCAGGCGGTGCGCGGAGCCGGAGCGCATCGAGGAAGGTGCCGGCTCCTCGATTGCGGTGGCCGAGGGCCGACGATGCCGACACCTCTAGGAATCCCGGACGACCTGACCGCAGTTGGCTTACCTCGCCGGCGAGGGTCGGAGACAAAACACCTTCACTTTGCACTAGTTTGAAGGCACTATGTCCCCATGGGCCCCAGGGCCTTCAAACGCGAGGTCGCAGACTATCGGAAGGCTTTGTCCGCGGTGCAGATGGTGTGAACGCGCTTCTTCTGTCAGCCGCCCCTTCTGAAGGTCGCCGCCTCGCTCACGACCTGAGCCGTCAATTTCCATGACGGATCCGCTTCAGGGTTTGAGTGGGTAGCGAGCGTACGATCAAGTCGAGAGAGGCAGAAGGTTCTCGTGGGCGAGCGTATCGTCTATGATATCAACTTCGATTTCGTCAAGCGGCGTAACCGAGTTGCACTCTAGCCGACCTGATGCCTGGTGGACCTGAAGCCTGTCCAATGGTTGCGAGATGACTTCGACAATGTAAGGTCTAAGCTCGTCCTGCGAGAACCCAATGTCGGCCAGTAGCTTCGCTCGTTCCGTTGCCACGCGGGTTTTCATTGACTCAACCTCAAGTACCGCCTTCGCCTGCTCTATTGGGTTTCGGAACTGTTCGTCCTCTCGCTGAGCCTTATCGAATGCGCGTTCAGCCAGGGTGGCTCGCCGCCGGTCATCGAGAAACTGCCTTATTGTTTCAAGTGGATTAAGTCGCCCAATTACTTCCAGTAAGCCGGGCGAATTTATTACGATCCTCTTGAGGATCAGGCGTTCGGCTGGCCTTAGATTCTCAGCGACGGCATCATGCATCTCGCGCAGGTGATGGTGATACCTGCGCGACTCACCATGTGGATCAAGTGCCAGAGCCTCGCTGGCTAGTATCGCCTCATATGCGACTCGAATATCCCTCAAAAGTTCTTCCAACTCATGCAGGGCGCAGCCACCCACGATAGAGAATGAAGCCAAGGCACTCGTTGTCTTGCCAAATGGGGATTCAGAACCAATCCGCGTTACCAGGGCGTGTCGTTCTCCTGCTTCGATCGGCAGGTCGCGCACCAGCGTCGTTTCCGGCAGTTGCTCGGTGTGATTATGTAGCGTGGCGACGTACTGCCAGCGGCGACGGGTGTCGCTATCAAAGAGAGGCAAGTCCAGCCGCTGAACCAGCTCGGCGACGATCTCCTTGACAGGCCTGGCTTCGGATACGTCGATCCGAAGAGTCCTATGATCGGGCAGAAATCGGACCACAACCCTGACTTTGTTCATCGAACTCATCATCCCTCAAGCAGCCGCCGCCGCCTGCAAAGGCGGTCGGTTCCAGAACCCGAACGTCACGGTGAACCGTCTGGGTTATGCCGGGGAGCAAGTACGACCTGACGCAGCTTTTGGATGTCGGGGACCGTCCTTCACGACCCTCGTCTCGCCCACCTATTTATGACGAGGCGAGACTTCCGAGACCCGCATCGGCCGAACTGACATCCACTAATGCTGGCATTGCCGCGTTCGGTCGCAATGTGCCAGCGTCGGCCCAGCCAGCATGGAACGACCGGCTCGCTTTCACCAGGTCGCAGGTTACCTTCGAGCGGATGTTCTACAGCAACGACACGCACGCCTAGACCGCTCAGCTGCTTTCTCGATTATTCATGCCGCATCCACGAGAGAGCAGCCCTGGCGCCAGGTCGCGAAGATGGGCGAGGCGAGCGGTGTGTTCAGGGGCGCCGCCAGGATCTTGCGGTCCTTGACCGCTGGCAAAATCGTCCACGTCGAGCCCGCCCACGCGCTCGACAGGAGGGTTGAGGACCGGGTCGAGCAGGAGCCGAGCTCCGCCGTCTGTTAACGGGCACGCGAACCCGCGGGAATTCGGTGAAGTTCACCGGTGAAACCCGCGCCCGAAGTCGGTGAACTTTACCGGTGAAGGCTGGTGCAGGAACTGTGGACGTGGACGGTCGAAGGTCCGGAGTGCCATCGGGCGTCGCCCTCCATTACAGGGTGCAACTTTCGATGCTCGAGACCACGACAGTCGCGGCCTCTTCGGTGAGCTCGTGACCGCCCCTGGAGCGTCGGCCCCTGAGGTGTGTCCGGAGGTTATGAGCCCGGCTTGCGGCCGTTGAACAATACGGGCATGGGTACCTCACGAGACCCCCTCGAGTGACGACGCGCGCGCTCGTTCGACCCGCTCGACATTGCTCTCCGGCGCCGCCTGGGCTGACTGCGTCGCGGAGCCTCGATACCTCGTCATCACGCGAGCGAGGTCGACCGCTCGAATCGCTCCGCCTGCCAGGTCGAGGGATGGCGTCGCCTGCGGCATCTCCGCGGCACTCAGGTAGTCCTGAGGTCGGCAGGTCAGGACGATGACCTGGGCCTTGACGGCCGCCTTGACCAGCGCGTGGCGAAACCAGGCGAGCCGCCCGGGATCACTGTGGACGAGGTGGTCGTCCAGAACGATGGTGCTGCCGAGCTCTTCGGCGATGGCGAGTCGGATCAGCGTGGCGAGTTGGTCTCGCGTCCCGACGGACAGTGCCGCCAGCACGTCGGCGCCCGTTGCCTGGCTGGTTGCCGCTCCGACCGCCTCGACCTTCAGCAGCGGATTCAACAGCAACGTTTGATAGCGGTCTGCGGTGAGCTCGCGGAACTTCGCCGTGAGGGGACCGGCGAGGGCTCGGCCCAGGTGAGCGCCCTCAACGTTTTCGACTTCGCGCAGAGTGTCGCGCAGGAGCCTCCACGCCTCCGCCTCGACTTCAACCTCCTGCTCGTCGTCTCGGGCGTTCTGCAGTGCCTCGCGCAGCCGCTCGACGTTCTCGTGCAGCGCAGCGCCGCCGGCGTTAGACAGCTTGCCCTCGGCCTGGTTCAGCTCCTCCTTGGACTGGTCTCGTTCGCGACTCGCTCGGTCCAGCTGCTGCTTGGCGGCCTCCAGCGCGGCCAGCGGTAGGTCGGGCTCGGTGCCGAAGGCTGCGACGTCGGCCTCGCGCTGGCGAACGGTCGCGGTCAGCGCGTCGCGGTTGAAGGAATCCAGCTGGGCTTGCAGCGTCGACAGCTCTCCGTGGCGCGTCGCGTGCTCCTGGCGAGCGGCATCCGCTGCGGCGACGGCTCGCTCCGCGGCCTGACGGGTCAATGGGATGCGCTCTCGCGCCGCCGTCAGCGCGCGTGCGGCGTTCGCGACCTCGGTCGTCGACTCCGCGGCGAGCCGAGCGAGCTGGTCGCCGTATGCGCTCTCTTCCGTACGAAGGGCGGTCAGCTCGCTCTCCACGCTCGCGAGCAGAGCATCGGGAGCATCGGTCTCGAGCGGTGCTAGCGCTGCCGCGTAAGCCGCTCCTGCCACCTCATCGCGCTCGTGGGCGTCGGTCAGCTGGAATTGGGCGAACGTCGCCGCCTTTTCTCTTGCCGTGAGTGCCTCTCGAGCGGCGGCGATCCGAGTCACGCATTGGGTCGCGCGCGCGTCGGCCTTGGACTCGGCGCCCGCACCCAGTCCGTCGAAGCGCGCCTTCAGAGCGGCGATGTCTTGCGTGCCCAGGGCAGTGCGACGAGCGGGCACCTCGTCGCCCCGCGCGCCGAGCTTCTCGGCGTGCAATCGGCGTTCCTCGGCACGCTCGCGCAGGCTCTGGGCGGCAGCTCGAAGGGTGACCGCGAGCACGCGAGCCTGATCGACCGCTGCCCGTTCGGCTCTCGACGTCGCCGCTTCTCGTTCGACTTCCGCCAGCGAGGCGAGCCCGGCGAGTTCTAGGACCGGCACGACTTCCTCGGCACGACGCGCGCGTAAAGTTTCGGCGGCACTCCTCTTTTCTGGCGCTCCGGCGCTGACCTCGACTTGTAGGAAGTCATCGATGGAGAGGAGGAGTCGTCGCTCTGCTTCCAGGCGCTGCTCGACGTCGAGCGCCGTCAGTTCACGTGGCGCTTGACCGTCGATAGCCACGCGGCCCGCGAGACCAGCCCGCCCCTTCACCGAGACGCTGAGACCACCGCCCAGAGCCGCCTCGGCGAGCTGCAAGTCGCGCTCGAGCTGGACGAGAGCACCGAGCTGCTCGGCCGTCGGGAGCCGGCTGAGTCGCGATGCCAGTCGAGCGGCGCGCTCGTCGGCGGCCGCTTCTTCCCGGGCGGCGTCGGCATCCTTCGCGTCGGCTAGCGTGAGGTGTGCGCTCGCCTGTCCCGTCGCCTGCTCGCGCTCCGCCGCGGCCTCCACGGCCGTCTGCCAGCGTCCATACGCCACGGTGGCGAGCCACCCCGCTTGCTCCGCTTCGAGAGCGCCGAGCTCCTTCTGGGCGACGGTGTGATCGTGAGCCGTTTTCTCCTGCTCGTTGCGTGCTCGCGCCACTGCCTGTGCTGCTTGCGCGGCCGTGGCGCGAGCGTCGACCACCGCGCGAATTCGCTCCCGCCGTGCCTCGACGGTCTGCCGGCGCTGCGCCGCGCTCGCCGCCTTCTCCGCGCACTGAGCGCGCCGCAGCTCCCGCTCCCGCTCCGCTCCCTCGCCGGTCGCAATCCGATGGGTCTCCTCGACGCCCTGCAGGGTGAGGTTGGCCGCATCCAACTCGGCCGCTGCGCGCCTCGAGTCCGCCTCGCGCTCGCCGACCCGCGCTTTGAGGCCTTCGAGCTCGGCGCCGAGCTTCGCGATCCGCTGGGCATGAGCCTCGACGCCCGCGAGCTCGCCCCGGGCCGCCTCCAGTGCGAGTCGAGCTGCTCCGCGTGCCTGCTCGCGGTGGGCGCGTGCCTGTAGCGTCTCGAGCTGGTGGGTGTGCTGCGCCACCGCTTCGATGCCTCGCGCGAACCGCTCGCGAAGGCCGCCGATCAGGTTTTCGATGGCCAACGATTCGGCGAGCTCGGTCTCGAGCCCCGCGATCTCTCGCTGACGCTCCTTGACTCGGTTCGACGCGGCCGTAAATGGCGAGGCTTGCCCAGCCTTCCTGCGGCCGTTCGCGGTGAAGTAGGTGTCTACCTCGGTTTGCGCGTTATCGAGCACCTGCTTGAAGATGGGGTCTTGCGCCAGGACCGCCAGCGCCTTCGTTAGACGGACCTTGCCGGAGTCGCTGGCATCATCAGCGAGGCTCTTGGCCAAAATGCCGTCCACATCGGTTTGCGCTCCGAGCAGCACGCTCGCCAGAAAGCTCGTGGGCAGCCCCCGCGGTCCCGCTCTGCCGCCAGGGGCGGGAATGCCCCAACCCAGGACGTTCCGGAGCTCTTCCTCGACCTGGCGCGAACGGCAATGGAGTGCGTAGACGATGCCGTCTCTCGATTGCGAGAGGGTTGCGGCCGCCTCCGCGCCACCGCTGCCAAAGCGCTTCTCGACCTTCCAGTACCGGTCGGTCTCGTCCGTGAACGTGAGCGTCACGCGAGGAACGGCGTCCGCGTACCAGGGCGCGAAACCTTCGCCGGCAGTCGTTCCCGGAGGCACCAGGAGAACCGAACGAAGCGCGGCCGCCAGCGTCGATTTACCCAGGTCGTTGGATCCGTAAAGGATATTGAGTCCGGGGCCAAGCTCGACGTTCGCCCGTTCGATGGCCTGGTATCCCTCCACACAGAGCTGCACGAGTCGCATCACGCGCCGCCTTTCGCCGTGCGATAGAGGTGATGCAACGCGCGTTGTGCCACACGCCGCCGGTCGGGCTTCTCGGCTTCAGCCTTGAGGCGGCGAACGACGGCCTGGAGCACCTCGGGAAGGTCCGCGCAATCCTGCTCGATGCGACTCGTCTCGAGCTCCAGCCCGTGACGGTCCAGCGTCATGAGGCCCACTCGCCCCGGCCGCGACTCGGAGCCGCCGAGGTCCTCGAGCAGGCTCTCCGCGCGTTCGAGCTCGTGTGCGGAGACCCTCATCGCCACGCGCAGACGCAGCACCCGGTCGGTGAGGTCGGTGCGTGCCGCCAGCTCTTCCAGCTCACGCAGGTTACCGACCTGTCGATCCTCCCAGGTCCAGTAAGCGACCCGGTGGGATTCGACTCTCGCTCGGCGCTGGCGATTGATCAACACCACCGCGACATTGCCTGGGTCCACCTCATCGAAGGCCGTTGGCTCCGGGGCGCCAGGATAGATGGTCGGAGGGTACAGGCGATCGGGCGGTACGTACCGGAAGCCATGCGTGTCACCCAGCGCCAGGTAGTCGAGCCCGCGGCGCACCGCAGCGTCTTTCGAGATCGGGAAGTTGACCTGGCAGTCTTTCATGTCGAACGTGCTGCCGTGCACCATGCCGATGCGGATGCGCTCATCGCCGGGCTGACGCTCGGGGATGCTTTCCGTGGGGTCGCGCTGGCCCGCCCTGGACTGGCAGGGCACCGCGTACAACACCGCGTTGTCCGAGAGCCGATACTCGAAGTCCGGTCGATCGACGACATGTACCCAGCTCGGAAGCATGTCGCGGAACGCGCGCTGGTTCCAGACGGACTCGGGCAGCATGGCGTCATGGTTGCCCGGCAAGAGAAAGACGGGACGGTGGGCCCAGTTTAATCGCGCCAAACGCTGGGCGACTTGCTCCCACCATTCCTTGCGCGGCACCGGGTCGTCGAAGAGGTCCCCGGCACACAGAACTGCATTCACCGAGTACCGCTCCGCCGCGGAGATGATGTTATCGAGCACGGCGAGTCGCGCCTGCATCAACTTCCGGTTGTGCTCTTCAGAGAAGCTCGGAAACCGCTTCCCGAGGTGCCAGTCCGCCGTGTGGAGCAGCCTCACTACGATATCCTCCTCGCGCTCGTCCGTCATGCAATCACCAGATCCAGATCGAACAGGCGCTCGACACGCGGCGGAGCGCCCCGCCGTGCGTGAATGTGCGCCTCGAACTGTCGCAACCGTTCATCCTCGCGCCGCTCGATGCGTTCGATGGCCGCGTGAACCTCGTCGAGCGCGGTTTGCGCCGTGGCGACCGCTCGTTCCGCCGTGTTGCGCGCCTCCGAACTCATCGCGCCGTCGCGCTTCTGCTGAGCCTCCTCCAGTCGGGCTTGCCTCGCCAGCTGGCGCCGCCGCCACACGAAGCGCTGGTCGTCTACGAAGCGCTCGGCTTGCTGTAGCACCTGCGTGAACCTCGTGCCCTCGGTACCGTCGAGCCGTGTCTGCAGCGTGAAGAGCACCTCCTCGGTGGCGTCGGCGAGCGCGTCTTCGTTGGCCCACGACGGCAACGCTTCGCCCGCCGGAGCGTGCGAGTCGCCGCCCTCCGCCTCGATGGCCGCCCCGAGAACCGCCTCGGCCAGCTCCACGTCGAGCACTTCGTCACCCTCCAGGACGAGGACCGGCACGAGCAAGTCCATCGGCTCGAAGCCGTCGAAGGCCACCTTCAGCAAGCGCAGGCGCCCGGCCTTCCCGGAGTGGGCAACCAGCCCAGCCGGTGCGTCGGAGGCCAGCGTGACGCGAGCACGCCCGGACCATGCGCCCTGACGAGCGTCGTCGATGGCGGCGAGCACGAGGGGATGGTTGGTGTGCAACGAGACGTGCTCCTTGGACGCGCCGAGCACGACGCTCACCCCGCCCTGAAGGGCAGTAGGCAGGCCCGACTGCACGGGCACCTCGAGAAACTCCGCCCCGTCACTGACGCGGCGCGCGTGGACGAGCCCGCGAGCCTCGAGGTAAGAGAGCACGACCGTCAGCAGCGCCCCGTCGAGCTCGGCGAGCGCGCGCGGCACCTGCTCCTGATAGTGACGAAAGCGCCGCCGCACTCCCTCGTCAAACTGCTGCTCGATGACCCCCTCGGTGCGCGACCGCGTCTCTTCGAACCGTCGCCGCCCGTCGGCCACCTTGTCCCGCAGCGAACGCAGCTCAGCGCTCACCTCCTCCAGCGTCCGGGCGCGCTCGTAGACCCGGCGGAGCTGCGCCTCGAAGTCGGGGCCCAGCGCCGTCGCCAGCGCCTCGACTCCTGGACCGCCCGACTGGTGCAGCACGTGATCAGAGGCGTCCAGTACGGTGCCGAACAACTCGAGCTTCTGGCTCAGGATCTCGAACGTCAACGCCTGCGCCTCGTTGTCCCGCGCGAGAAAGTTGATGACCGTCACGTCATGCTGCTGCCCGTAGCGATGACAGCGACCGATCCGCTGTTCGATCCGTTGCGGATTCCAGGGCAGATCGTAGTTTACGATCGTGTCGCAGAACTGGAGATTGAGCCCCTTTGCGCCCGCCTCCGTCGAGATGAACACTTTCGACCGGGTTCTAAACTCGTGCACCAGCGCGAGCCGCACTGCGATGTCGACGCTGGGCGCCACACCCTCCTGCTCCGAGCGTTCCTCGCGCCATCGCCGCAGAGCCTCCCGCGCCCGCTCCGAGTCGTTGTTGCCGCGGAAGAGCGTGACCTCTGCGTCACTGACCAGCCGACTCTCGAGCAGGCCGTCCCGCAGATACTCTTGCGTCACCAACGACTCGGTGAAGATCACCAGCTTGCCCGCGCCCTGTCCGCGGGTCGCGCGCCCCATCACGTAGTCCAGCGCCTTCAGCAACGCCTGGAACTTACTGTCCGACCCCAGCGCCTCCGCGCGCTGGATGAAACCCTCCACCCGGCGCAGCTCCGTCCGTGCGTGCTCGGGGTCGACCGTCACCGGCGCCGCCGCGCCCGCCACCTCGTCCGCCCCCTCGGCCCAAGCCGCCGAGAAGTCCGCGTCCTCGACCTCCGCGGCGGGACCAGCCTCGTCGCGCGAGCCGTCCGATCTCGCACCCGCCGCGCCACTGCGTAGCCGAGCCGCGACTCGATTCAGACTCTTGCCCAGCGCCCGGACCGAGGACGCCATCAGACGATGAAAACTCAACAGCAAGAGTTGCCGCTGGCTGCCCTGAAAGCCCACGATGCCCGGCTCCAGTAGGTAGCTCGTAATATCGTCGTAGAGCGCTTTCTCCGCGGGCAACATCGAATACTCGAACAGCCGCGCCTGACGATTCACGAAAGGCACCTCCAGAAATTCCTGTGCCTCCCGCCGCAGCGTTCGCTGCAAAACACTCTGCAGCCGACTTCTGAGCTCCTGCTCCTGCCCCCGCGTCACCATCCGGTGATCCGCCTCGCAGAACACCTCGCGAAACGTCGGCAGGTCACCGAGCAGCGTCCCCAGCGGGTCCACGTACTGAACCAGCCCCCAAAGCTCCAGCAACGTATTCTGAATCGGCGTCGCCGTGAGCAGCAGAACGGGAACCCGCCGCTCGAGCAGCACCCGGCGCACCCGCCCGGCCGTGCGCGCGTGCGGCGAGTCGTGCTCGTATTCCCCGTACGTGTTGAAACGCTTGTAGATACCGGCAAACACCTCGTGCGCCTCATCCACCACGCACAGGTCAAAAGGCTCGGCGGTCATCAGGACCAGCTCCCCCTTCTCACTGCCCGCCGCCTCACGCCCGACGAGAAACACCCCCACGCCGTCGAACCCGCCGGGGCGAGCGGCCCCCTCGTGCGCCTCGATGTCGAACAGCTGGAACAGCTCCTGACGCCACTGCCCGAGCAGAGGCTTCGGCGCAATGAGCAAGACGCGACGCGCGCCCTCGGCGAGCAGCTGCGCGATCACGAGACCGGCCTCGATGGTCTTGCCCAGGCCCACCTCGTCAGCGAGGATGCAGCCGCCTTCGCGCATGCGGCTCAGCGCGAAGACCACCGCGTTCACCTGGTGAGGGTTGGCGTCGATCTTGGCGGCGCGCTGAGGGGCGGCATAGCGGCGCTGCTCGTCCGAGCGGCGGCGGCGCACCAGATCTTCCGCGAGGTAGCGGCGCTGGGCGGGGTGGAGCTGACTCTTCGGAGATGCGGGCATCGACGCGGCTTCCGGGTTAGCGAGACGACATCGAGTCGGCGGGTCTGTGGATCGCTACGCCCGAGGCCCGGTTCTCAACAGCCCAAGTGGGGCGAAAGTGCTGGGTCCCATTTTGGACCGATGGGGGACCTTTACCCACCGGAACGTGCGGGAAGGCGTGCCAACCGTTGTCGCGGCCGCCGCGGATGCGCCGGGACGCGCGTTGACGGCCGGCGCCCCGCGATCATTGCTTCATCGGGGTCAGATGGCTGAAGCTCGTAACCCGAATGTCAGAGCATCGATTCGGCATCCATGCCTGCCGGCGGGTCATAGGTCCCGTGCCATCCAACCAGAATGCGCTCGAACGAATCCACATAGTATCTAGAGCCCGCAGGAATGGCCACCACCCCGCCGCCGTATGCGACCCTCATGTCGTACAACGCCAGCCTCGCGACGCCTGCCCGCCAGGCGGAGCTACTCGGCAGAACATCTGGATTAGGCGACGGCTCCCACAGATGCTCTGCCGACTGAGCAGCTGCCTTCATCAATTGCGCTAGCTCGTGCTGCCCTCGCTTCTCAGCCACATCAGCGGGTGTTTCTCCTTCGTTGGACTGAATGCTCAGCGATGCACCCCATCCAATCAGGGTCCGAACCGCAGCCTCGTGACCGAAGTACGCGGCCTGATGCAGGAACCCACCCAGAGGACGGCTTCCTGAACCGACTGCAGGTCGAGGCAACCTCCGGCTGCGCCTGGAACGCCGAGAGAACCGCGTTCCAGTCGCCCCGCTTCGCAAGCAAGTAGAGATATTCAACCGGGTCTTGGATTTGGGTCATGGTGATCCTTTCGCGCGCGGCCAAAATTTCCGAGCCTGCGGATGGAACAGTGACGATCGTCTGCTCTGCAACGGCCGTCCGCGTCCTCCCTCTCGCGCTCGAACGTTAACTGACGCGTCGATACCGATACCGGCGCCGAATCCATTGGTGATGGTATCGCCCCGCGGATGCCGCCCCCTGCCAGCCAGCCCAGATCGTGGCTGGGACGTCGTAGTATTCGTAAACGCTGCCGCTCATGAATTGGACGGTGAGCGTGCGGGTGGTGGCCTGATACGCGGCGTCCCGAATGCTGGTCGAGCGCCGGGGGGGCCAACTCCCTGCCTCCCGATCCGAAAATAGCCTGCTCCCGTGGAGCGGGATCGCTTCTTTGCGGCGCGCCAGCCCGGATTCCGGTGCTGGAAGTGGCAGACGGACAGCTGATGAGGGGGCCTCGGCGACCTCGAGAGTGACCAGCGCGCGCAAGCGCGAGATGATGAGGGCCAGACGTGCCTGGCTCGCGACATCCGGGCCAAGATGACCGGGAAGCGCATCCATGAAGCGCGTGGTGGCAAGAAGCACCGAGATCTCGTCCGCCAAGAAGCTCCGCAAATCGCGTGGCGCCGCTCGCACTTCCGCAATCAGCTCGGGTCTGCCGTCCACGACGACGATGACGTCCTCCAGGTCGTGATGATAGAAGTCCCCGTCACCGCGGCTCGCAAATGACTCGAGTTTGGTGGCACAGAAATGAGGGGCGTCAATGATTCGCAGCCGCAGCGCCCCCGTCATCAGTTCTGTGGAGCAATCGAAGCCACCCCGATACCAGACGTTGCTGAAGCCGAGTACGACTGGATCGATAGGCATCACGTCGACGGGGACGTCCTCGATGTTCCAACGGCAGATCGGTGCGCCCTCCTCCAGCGATTCGCGGAAGCCGCGATGTCGGAGCGCCGCGCTCATGGCGTAGTATTCTATCGCAGAGGGGAGTTCGGTGATCAGATCCACATCGCGAGTCGGTCTCGGCCCCACCACAGCGGGGTCCGTAACGAGCAGGCCACGGACCATGCCGCCCACAAACACAACGCGATCGCACAAGTCGCCGAGACGAGCGGCCACCAACAGCAGCTCTGCGGGAATCGTCACGTCGATAACCTGCTCGACAGTTCGCGGATCGCCGCCTGCCTTTCTCGAGCGCGACCCGCGCGGACGGCGTCAACGAGCGCAAGCCATTCGTGCAGTTCCGGATCGCGCAGGGCAGCACCCGGCACCGACTTGTACAGGGGCTGCAAGCCCTCGCCGCGCACTGCCCCTTCGGGGTGCGGCCAAACTGGGGGGAGCTCGCCAATCGAGAACTGAGTGCTCAACGGTAATGCTGCGTACGAGGTCGGAATACCCCGCGTCAGTCCGAGCCGCTCGGCTGGGTAGACATAACGAACACCGTGGACCAAGAACTCGAGCAGCGCTGACTTGTTCACCATTCGAGTCTTCGGATCCACGAGGCCGCTGGTTGCGGCTCGCCGAACGGCGGCATGCGTTTCGGACGCGCTCATATCGAGAGCCGTAGCCAACGCGAGGAACGTGCGGTCCGATCCTTCCCGGCCGACAAGACGGAGCACCACCACGACGTCCTGCGGCTTCAGCACCCATACTCTATATTCGCGAATCGCGAATCGCGCAAACATGATAGAGTCCGGGCTCGTGGCTTTGACTCAGTTACTGGGCCGGTGGGGGTTAGGCGAGCCTGGCCGTCCGTGCGATATGGCGAGTAGATGCTGGCTCGCTTCCGGGCGTAGACGGCGGTCTTCGGCTACGACGCGACAGGCGCTGGGTTGGTGTAGGTGAGCATTGGGGTCACCGACGGGTGCCGCGGCTCGCCTTGGCGGGTCTTGCTACCCGGGTGTCGGCTGTTCATAAGCGAGCGGCTCTTGTCTGCCTGCACGACTACGGCAGTCACCGCTGCGTCGAAGGCCGCCCCAACAAGGCAGTTCGAGCGCCGTCGCTGAATTACCTCCCGCCGACGTTCCGATACACCTTCGCCCCGCCCACCTGTTGCACCTCCACCCGGAACGGCAGAAGCTCGACCCACTCATCGAGCTGACGGGCAAACGAACGCGCATGGCGCGGACCGCCGACGAGGTTCACGAGCTCCGTCTCGTTCAATATGCCGTGGGCCTGAAGGTGCAGGAGGGCTTTGCGAAAGCGGACGTTATCGACCTTCAGCGCCCATTCCGGTGTGTCATCGGTTGCGGGAACCTGGACCTCGACGACTGCGGATGCTGGTGGAGGGGCGTCGCGCTCCGGCCGTGAAGGCGGCTGCTCCGCTTTCACGGGCTCGACCGGAGCTCGCAAGGCTTCCCGGTGCCGGCGCCACACGTCGCTTTCGAGCCCACCCTGAGCCCCCGGCACCAGCTCGAAGATCTGGCGGAGCACGTCGTCACGTCGCTTTCGCCAACTGGCTG
>WUUC01114256.1_pt1 | contig 13860 bp, 6 predicted proteins | sample 6278441 | NCBI WGS metagenome assembly WUUC01 (sample SAMN13675441, study PRJNA597444) | soil metagenome | isolation source: soil | place: USA: Washington | collected 2017-10
AGAGCCTGATCCCGTGGGGCAGTGAAGGGACGGAGAGCCGCCGCCACATGGGGCCGCTGCCTGCCCTCGGCCAGTGGGTCCGGCTGGAGGTCCCGGCCAGCCACGTCGGGCTGGAGGGCAGCGGCGCGAACTGGCGCGGCTACAGCCACCCGAGCTACGGCCTCTGCATAGACAGCGGCGGCAACGTCTGGAACACCTCGCTCGGCAACGGAACGATCAGGAAGTTCGCGCCGGACGGGACGCTCCTCGGCACCTTCGGTCAGGGCGATGCGAACGCGCAGGGCTGCGTCGTTGATAGAAACGGCGATGTCTGGGTTGCGCATTCGCTCTACCGCAACACCGTCGGCCACCTGAAGAACGACGGCTCTTACGTCGGCACCATCACGGTCGGCAGCGGCCCGACTGGCGTGGCCGTGGACGGGGCGGGTAAAGTGTGGGCCACTAACCACGACAGCCGCACCGTCTCGCGTATTGACCCGAAACTCGGTCCGCTCGGCCCCGACGGCGTGACGCGCGTCGGACAAGTGGATTTCACGACCCGCAACCTCGGCGGCAGCCTCTACAACTACAGCGACATGACCGGCAGCACGCTCTCAGGCGCGCCGGGCACCGGCACATGGTCCACCGTCTTCGACAGCAAGCTGGCGGGCGCGGTGTGGGGACGACTCGGCTGGACGGCACAGGTCTGCGGCGACGCGTCGCTCACCGTCTCGGTTGCGAGCAGCGAGAACGGCGCCACCTTCGGCCCGCCCGTGACGGTGGCGAACGGAGACGACCCTTTCATCGCCAACGGGCGTTATCTCAAGGTAAGCGTCAGCTTCAAGCGCGCGTCGAGCGGCGAGAGTCCGGTCCTGTACGACCTCAGCGTCGGCACGAACGGCTATCAACTGCCGGTCCCGCCGAACAACGCGCCAACGGCCTTCGCAGGGGCGGACCAGACCATGACCTTGCCCGACGCAGCCAAGCTGAACGGCACGGCCTGCGACGACGGCTTCCCGCGCGGCAACGCTTTCGCCCTCACGTGGAGCAAGGTGAGCGGTCCCGGCGAAGTCGCCTTCAACCGTCAGAACTCGGCGGTGACAGACGCCACCTTCACGCTTCCCGGCGACTACGTGCTGCGCCTCACAGCCAGCGACGGCGAACACTCCGCGAGCGACGAACTGACCGTGAAGGCGCTTCCGGCCAACATGGCTCCCATCGTCAACGCAGGGCCGGACCAGACCATCACCCTGCCAAACACCGCCACCCTCAACGGTACGGTGAGCGACGACGGACTACCCGCCGCGGGCACCCTCTCAACCTTCTGGACCCAGTTGGGCGGCCCCGCCATCGTCACCTTCAACCAACCCGGCTCGCCGGTCACGGGCGCGGTCTTCCCCGTGCCGGGAACCTACACCCTGCGCCTCGCAGGCAACGACTCGCACCGCGTCGGCACAGACGACGTGGTCGTCACCGTTAACGCGTCGCCTGCTCTCGTCGGTGCGACCCTTGCGCTCGCTCCCGGCAACGCCGGACCTTATGTGACCGGCACGATGCAACCGCTCAGCGCCACGCTGAAGAACTCGGCCGGGAACCCGCTCGCCAACTACGGCGTCGAGTTTGAGGTGACAGGTCCGAACGCCGCAATAGGCAGCGCGGTCACGAACGCCTCGGGCGTCGCTACCTTCAACTACTCCGGCACGAACCCCGGCACCGACACCGTCCGCGCGCTCGTGCGCAACACCGCCACCTCCAACGTCAACTCGAACGCCGTCTCGATGGTGTGGACCCTGACGGCCATGTCTCCGCCCGCCGTGCAAGGCTGGATAGGCGGTCCTCTCAACGGGAGCACCTTCACGGGCATCGTGCCGATCACGGTCGGCGCGGGCGTGACCCTCACGCAGTGGACAACCGAATACTGGCCTGCCGCTAACCCTGCTGCCGTCACGACACTGGCGACGGGCGCGCAGGCTGGCCCCGGCGCAACGCTCGCCTCGCTCGACGCGACCACGCTCGCCAACGGCAACTATGTCATCCGCCTGACGGCCACAGACTCTACGGGTCAGGAACTCGTCAGCCAGGTGACAGTCACCGTGGCGGGCGAGAACAAGCCCGGGCGCATGACCTTTTCAGTCACCGACTTGACCGTGCCCGCGGCGGGCATCCCGATTACGATCAAGCGTAAGTACGACAGTCTCGAACGCAATGTGGTTGGCGACTTCGGCTACGGCTGGTCGCTGGAGATGGCCGGGCCGCGCCTTGAGGTCAGCCCCGACAACGATGTCACGATCACCGAACCGGGTACGGGGCGGCGCGTCACTTTCAACTTCAACCCGACCTCGTTCGGCTTCCCCTTCAGCTTCCTCTACCAGCCGACCTACACGCCCGAGCCTGGCGTCTACGGCAAGCTCACCAGCGACGGCTGCGGCACGCTCATCAGGACGAGCGGCGGGGCCGCCTGCTTCCTCTCTGCGGACCCCACTTACCGCCCGACTACTTACGCCTACACGGACTCCTCCGGTCGCGTCTACACGATGACCGCCGCAGGGAAGATGCAGTCCATCAAAGACCTCAACGGCAACGTGCTGACCTTCAGCTCGACGGGCATCACGAGCAGCAACGGCGGTCTCAACGTGCCTTTCGTGCGAGACGCGCAAGGGCGCATCACGCAGATCACCGATCCGGAGGGCAAGGCTTACCGCTACAACTACGATGCGGCGGGCGATCTCTCCACAGTCGAGTTGCCGGGCATGCCCACGCCCGCCAGCTACACCTACAACGCGGGCCACTTCTTCCTCAGCGCCAAAGACCCGCGCGGCAACACAGAGCAGACCGCGACTTATTATCCAGACGGGCGGCTCGCCTCTGCGACCGACGCCGCCGCGAACACCACGCGTTACGAATATGATCTAACGCAAGGCATCACGCGCCAGCTCAACCCTGACGGCGGCATAGAGGTTGTGCAGCACGACGCCAGCGGCCTCCTGCTCTCGCAGACGGACGCGCTCGGACAGAAGACGAGCTTCACTTACGACGCGAACCGCAACAAGCTGACCCAGACGGACGCGCTCGGACAGATAACGCGCTACACCTACGACGCTTCCGGCAATCTCACCTCGGTCGTCTACCCGCAAGGTCGCACCATTCGCGGCACATACAACCAGCACGGGCAACCGTTAACCGATGTTGACGGACTCGGCAACACGCGCACGGTCGTCTACGATGCCACCTCTCAGCCCGTCGCCATCAAGGACAGCATCGGCACAATCATTACCTTTACCTACGACAGCGTCGGCAATCCGCTCACTCACACAGACGGCGAAGGACGGGTTACGCGCTACACCTACGACGCGTACGGCAACGTGCTCACGGAGACCGACCCGCTCAACCGCACGACCACACGCACCTACGACGGCCTGGGCCGCCTGCTCACCGTCACAGACCCGCGCGGCAACGTCACGCGCAACGCCTACGACCCGCTCGGGCGTCTGCTCAGCACGACCGACGCGCTGGGCCGCGTCACTAGCCACGAGTACGACAGCAACGGCAATCGCACCGCGTCTGTGGATGCGTCGAATCGTCGCACCACCTTCGTCTACGACGCCGCCAACCGTCTGACGCGCGTCAACTACCCAGACGACACCTTCGTCACTCACGCCTACAACTTCCGCGATCAGAAATTGACCTCGACCGACCAGTCGGGGCGCACGACGCGCTACGAGTACGACCTAGCGGGTCGGCTCGTCAAGACCATCCACCCGGACAACGCCGAAATCACGACCGCCTACGACGTGCTGGGCCGCGCTGCCTCCACGACCGGCGAACGCGGCAACAAGACGCTCTACGAATACGACCCGACGTGCGGCTGTAGCGACCGCGTGACGAAGATCACGGACGCGCTGGGCCGCGTGACCAGTTACGAGTTCGACGCCGGAGGCCGCCGCGTCGCGTTCACCGACGCCAACAATGTGACGACGCGCTACAAGTACGACGTGCGTAATCGCCCGACCGAAACCAACTTCGCAGACGGCACAACGGTTAAGCGCGCCTACGACGGCGCGAACAACCTCGTCTCTGCGACCGACCAGTCGGGGCGCGTGACGCGCTTCGGCTACGACGGCGCGAACGAGTTGCTTTCCGTCACAGACGCGCTCAACCAGACGACGGCCTACACATACGACGCCGCGCGCAACCTCGCCACGCAGACCGACGCCAACAACCGCACCACCAGCTACCAGCATGATGCGCTCAACCGGCCCATCAAGCGTGTGCTGCCGCTCGGCATGTCCGAGTTGTACACCTACGATCAGGTGGGCAACATGGCTACGCGCACAGACTTCCTGGGCAGGCAAACCACCTACAACTACGACGCGCTCAACCGCCCGACCTCGAAGGTTCCGGCCGCAGCCTTGGGCGAGCCGACCGTGGCTTACACCTACACGCCGACGGGCGAGCGCGCCACGATGACGGACGCCTCCGGCACAACCACCTTCAACTATGACGCGCGCGACCGCCTGACCTCCAAGCAGACGCCGCAGGGCACGCTCGCCTACACTTACGACTCGGCGGACAACATCCTCACCGTGCGTTCGTCGAACGCGGGCGGCCTCTCTGTGAATTACGCCTACGACGCACTGAACCGCCTCGAAACCGTCACAGATAACCGGCTCGCCGCGAGTGTCACCTCGTACGCCTACGACGCGGTCGGCAATCTCACCTCGGTCACGCTCCCGAACGGCGTGCGCTCCGACTACGCCTACAACACACTCAACCGTCTAACCAACCTGACGGCCACGCGCGACAACACGCTCGCCTCCTACACCTACACACACGCGCCTACGGGCCAGCGCCTCTCCGTGACCGAGCACACGGGGCGCACGGTCAACTACGCTTACGATGTCGTCAACCGCATGGTCAGCGAGACGATCACAGGAGCCGCCGACCCGGCGCGCAACGGCGCCGTCAGCTACACGCTCGACCCCGTCGGCAACCGCCTCGCGCGCAACTCGACGCTCTCCGGCGTCCCGAACACAGCGGACACTTACGACGCCAACGACCGCCTCGTCTCGGACGGTTACGACGCCAACGGCAACACCAGGGCGGCAAGTGGGCGTACTTACGCTTACGACTTCGAGGACCGCATCAAGAGCGCCGACAATGGTGCGTTGCGGATCGTCTACGACGGCGACGGCAACCGCGTCGCGAAAACAGTCGGCGGCGTGACGACGCGTTACTTGGTTGATACGGACAGCCCCTCGGGCTACGTGCAGGTCGTAGAAGAACTCGTCGGCGGCCAGACCGTGCGCACCTACACCTACGGTCTCGACCTCATTAGCCAGAACCAACTCGTCGGCGGCAACTGGACCCCGAGTTTCTACGGCTATGACGGGCAAGGCAGCGTACGCTACCTGACAAACTCTGCGGGCGCGGTCACGGACACCTACGACTACGACGCCTACGGCAATCTCGTCGCGCAGACCGGCACGACGGCCAACAACTACCTCTATCGCGGCGAGCAGTTCGACGCAGACCTCGGTTCCTACTTCCTGCGCGCGCGCTACTACGACCAGCGGCGCGGGCGCTTCCTCTCAGCCGACCAGTTCGAGGGCTTTAAGGACTACCCGCTCTCGCTGCACAAGTACCTCTATGCGAGCGCCGACCCGGTCAACAACATTGACCCGAGCGGCTACATGACGATAGGCGATTACGCACGGATCGTTCTCGCCATCGCCATCCGTGTATTGCCGAGGACGCTGCCGCAGATAGCGCGTTTTATCATCTGCACCTTCGTCACCGTCGCCTCGATGATAGACACCAGCCCCGAGTTCCAGTTGGCCGCCAGCCTCATCGAGTTTGCCTTCTGCGTTCGCACAAAGCCGCGCACTCCGCCCCCCAACTCCGGGATTTATGAGTTCATTGCCAAATCAGGAAAGAGATATGTCGGGCAATCGAAGAACATTGACCGGAGATTGAGGCAGCACGTCAGGAGGGGTAAGGTGACGCCTGAAGAGGCGCAACGCGCGAGACGCACACACGTCCCGGGCGACAAAACGGCGCGTGAGATTGCCGAACAAAGGAGAATTGACGAACTCGGCGGGATTGGGAACCTAGAGAACACAGTTAACCCGATAGGGCCGAACCGTCGTCATCTGATGCCTTAGACTGTCGTCATCCGACGCCTTAGAATAGGAGGCTGCGGTTAGGCCGCAGCCTCTTCCGCTACTCGATTTTCTTACCCGCTGCCGCTTCAGCGAGCGGCAGCGGGCTATACAAAAACGAACATGACAGAGACATACACCATCGAGCAAGGGAATAAAGGCTCCGTCCTCGTCGCGCGGTCCGCCTGGAACGATAAAATGACTGAGGCGATAAGCAGGCGCGGCATACACGAATTGGAGATTAATTACGCCAAGGGTTTTGTCGGCAAAGACCTGTCGTTTTTGAAAGAGCTGTCAGGCATAGAGGCTCTGACATTGATTCACAGAACGATTGACGACATTTCTCCCATACATCATTTGCATGACCTGCGCGTCCTCGTCGTCCACACCTACTGCAAGACTGAAATAGACTTCAATCAATTTCCCGCACTTGAGCAATGCACTCTCGAATGGCGAGCTAAAGCAAGTTCGATCTTTTCCCGCACTACCTTGAAGAAGTTGTTCATCAACAGCTATTCGGGCAAGGACACGGAAAAATTCGCGCGGCTGTTGAATCTCGAATCGCTCAGTCTGGCGAACGGCGGCGTGAGAAGTCTGGAGGGGCTTGCCTCGCTCAAGCACCTAACTTTTTTAGGCTTGTATAACCTGAGAAAACTCGAAAGCCTCGACGGTATCGAGAGCCTCGACTCGATTGAGCATCTAGAGATTAATGGTTGTAAAAACGTCAGGTCCATTGAATCCATCGCCGCACTGAAAAACCTGAAAAAGATTCACCTGTGCGACGACGGGCACATAGAATCCCTACGTCCTCTAATCCGCCTGAACAACCTTGAAGAGGTACTGTTCTACGATTCGACCAATATACTCGACGGCGATTTGAGCCTGCTGACCGAACTCCCGCGACTCAAGAATGTCGCGTTTGCCGACCGCCCCCATTACACGTCGAACATCAAGGAATTTGAAATGCACTTTAAAAATGAGTGACAGCTCTTGACATGGTTGGACCAAATGACTTAGCCGAGCAATCAGGCTCTTCATGCAGCATCACTCATCGCCTTTCAACTGGCGACGTTCACCCGTTTATTCAGCGCCGCGCTCAAACGCGACTTCCGGGATACAGTGCTCCGCGATTACGTTTGATGAGAGCGTTAAAATGGCTGCGTTAGCGTAGCCGTTTAACGCGCTCATCGAAACGGAAGTGATACTCGGTTCATTTGATGAAGGTCTCATCCCTGACCCGCCTTCCCTTCTTCTATCCCCTTCATCAACTTGTGCCCTGCTCGCTGTTTGTGTAGGCCATGCTTCCCCGCGCCGTTGGATTTTCCGTTGGCCTACACTCTTGCCGCGAAGGAAACGTGCGCGCCAACAAATTTCTCATAGACGTATTGCCTGCAAAAGCGCGTGGCGACATCTTCCGCCGGACGCGTTCAAGCGCGGGTGAAGATTGACAAGTTTGCCTTGCGAGATTCCAAACAGGCGACCGCAGGATGTTTACTATCCGTAAATGAAACGCCTTCTAACTGACGGAATTTTCAAAAATCTCTTGAAACGTATCTGTTGACATCTTAGTGTATCCGATGTAAAAGACGGTTTCTTGTCATATTTAGTTATCGCGAGGTGGACTGATGACCAACGACAAACAGAAGAGAGAGACGCTGACTCTTACCGAAGCGCAGGAATTGCTCGGCGTATCTCGCTCCACGCTCTGGCGCATCCTCAAGACTTATCAATTTCAAGCGCTGACTGACGTTCTCGATACGCGTGTGAAACTGGTGAGGAAAGTTGATATCGAACGCGTGTTGGCGGACGCTGAAAAAGTACGACAGGGAATCGCCGCATGAAAGTAATCTCCATCGCAAATCAAAAGGGCGGGGTCGGGAAAACTACTGTCTGCCGTGAGCTTTCCGCGTGCTGCGCGCTCAGGGGCTACCAGACGTTGATCATAGATTGCGACCCACAGGGAAACTTGACGAGTAGCTGGGTGGATGCAGATGTCTACGAGGCCACGCTATCGCACGTCTTGATCGAGCCGGAGTCCACGACGGGCATCAAGGTCGAGCCGCTTCCCTTAGACGATGCGATTCTCGAAAGCCCCGTCGAAAATCTCGACCTCGTCCCCGCCGATATCCGGCTCGCACGTTTCGAAATGCAGCCGGACTATTTGACCCACCGTTTGAGAAACCAATTACAGGAGCACGGCAAGGGCTACGATCTCGTCTTCATAGACTGTCCGCCGCAACTCGGCAAACTTTTAACAGCGGCTCTGTATGCCAGCGATTACGTGATAGTTCCCTGCGCCTCCGACGCAATGGGCTTGCAGGGACTCTCCGATCTGGCCTTCACCATCGAACAGGTCAGAAAAAATGTTAATTCCGGTCTCCAAATGCTCGGGGCCGTGATCAATCTCTACAAGCCGCAACGCAACTTGTCTGCCGAATCTCGAAGCGTCGTAGAGTCTGCGGTGGGGCTGGTGGGTCATGTTTTCGATACGAACCTGCACGATTATTCCAAAGTCGCGGAAGCGCCCTCGCAGAAGTTACCCGCTGTGTTGTACGCCAAGACGCACCGTGCTTCCGACCAGCTTTGGAGCTTGACGGAAGAAGTGCTGGATCGGCTGAACATGTCGCGACAGAAGATTTCCGCCGTCAAATGAGGTTATAAATGGGAGAGACTAAACCGAAAACCCTCAGTTCCCTGCGTGAGCCGAAGCGAAAGAAGACGCTGGGGCTGACCGTGCCCAGCGCTCTCAGATTGCCGCACGATGATTTAATCAAGCCGGAAGAAGCGCGCGCAGAGTCTACCGCTCCCGCACCTCCGACGCCTTCCGAGACCCCTGTCACCCCTGTCACCCCTGTTACACCCGTCACCCCTGTCACCCCCGTTCCTCAGCCTATGGGCGACGCCGCCCCGAAGCGAGACTTTACGCGGGTGGCAAATTCCGTAGTGCGGGATGCGATTCCCGCGGGGCTCTTCACAGGCAAAGGAAAGCAGCTTTACGACTACCTCTATTCACAGACACGCGGAGCCATCGTGCCCAAACGCTCCACGCGCATCCCGACCGACAAGGTCATGAGCGGGGCGGGCATGACGCGTCACACCTACAGGGCGCATCTCCAGAGGCTCATGTCGTCCGGTCTGGTTAAAGTCGAAGAAAAAGCTGGCACGCATGGCGGCAATCTTTTCACAGTTTTCCTGCCTGAAGAGATCGGCATTGAGAAGGAAAACAGGGGTGACAGGGGTGACAGGGGTGACAGAGGTGTGACAGTGCAAGATCTACACATGGTACAGGGGTCAGAAGTTGACAGGGGTGACAGGGGTCTATCTCCAAGTGATTCAATGGTTTCCGGCGACTCTAAGACTTCTTTTAAGACTATAGAGAAAAAATTTGATGATGAGGCTACGCGCCGCTTCCTCGAAAATCTTCAACAAGCCGAAAGAGAACTTACGGGTAAGATTTCTACAAACTCCGAGACGTGGAATGAATTGGGCGAACTACTCGTTACCGAACTGAAAATTGCTGCGGCACGCACGACCGTCTCGAACGTGCCAGCCTTTCTAACCGAGCACCTGCGCCGCAGGCTCTGGAAAGTGGATAAGAAGCGCGCCACAGAGATCGCCGTCGAACCCGAGCAGGGAAGCCGTACGGCTCTCAGCGACGAAGATGTGAGACGGTGTCCGGACTGTGCGGGCACCAACTTCTGGTACCCTGAAGGCCCTGACAAAGGCGTCGCCAAGTGCAGACACTTGAAACTGTCCAAAACGACGACAGAAGCCACCACAGAAGCCTCGACAGAAAAGCAGTGAGCGACGCCATCCTTGCTTCGACAAAGTCCCTCCGAACTTCAAAACCGAGTGCTTCGGCGTACGACGTTTCACGACGTTTCATGAGCCTTAAATAGTTGCATCCGAGAAGGTAAAGGCAACTCAAAGGCGTAAGACGTCTCTCTTTTGCAGCGTTTAAGGTAATGAGATTTTTGTCAACACCACCAAAATATATCCGCGGAGGAAAACGCTCCGAACAATGCGCGCCGGAACCGGAACTCAGTTCTCCGAATTACGTTTACTGATTTGTGCTCGACGCGCGACGCGGCGCATTCGGGCACGCAGGCGATTTTATGGGCGGTCAGCGCGAATCTATACCGACGCGGGCTACACGGCGTCGTTTTGTCGAATTACGACGGCAACGGACAAATAGTCTGGGCGAAGTTGCTAGATTTAATTCAGTCAGCGAAATAATTTTATGTTTCTTTTCAATTTTAAATTTGCACTCGTCATCCGAGTCCTGGCGACGGCTCTCTTTTTTCTGTCAACTTCGACGGCGCAGGAGCAAACAGAAGCTTCGCCAGCGGAACGCGGCAAATTCGTTTTGTATAAATACCAATCGCCTATGGGCGCGGAAAGTTATGAAATCACGGCGGAAAACGACCTGCTTGTTTTGAAGACGAGCTTCGAATTGACGTTCGTCGGCGATAAAGTTCCAATTGCGACGACTTTGAAAATGCGCAAAAGCGATTTAGCGCCGGTCTTTTTCGAGAGCAAAGGCAAAACTTCGACGCGCACGGAAGTCCATACAAGCGTCGAAATCTCCGGCGAGCAAGCGACGATTCGGAACGGCTCGCAGACAAAGTCTCAACCAATTCCGAATAAATATTTCACCATCGCGCAGCCCGCGCCGCTCGCGCCGCAAATGATGCTTTTTCGCTTCTGGAAGCGAAATAAGATCGAGGGCGACGTTCCGTTGCTACCGGGCGGCGCGGCGCGCATCGAATTTCTTGGAATGGATAAGATTACGATTGGCGGCAAAACCGAAACTCTCGAACGCTATTCGATTGCGGGCGTGATGTGGGGGCGCGAAACAATCTGGTTCGATAAAAACCAGACGCTCGTCGCGCTCGTCGGCGCGGACGCCGAGATGGACAGATTCGAAGCCGTGCGTGAGGGCTACGAACCAGTGCTGCCGTTTTTCGTCCGCAGGGCCGCAGAAGACTCCGTACGGCATCTCGAAAATTTATCGAAGGAAATCAAGCCGGTTCAAGCGGGAAGGTATGCGGTCGTCGGCGCGACCGTCGTCGGCGCGAAGGATTTCGCAACCATTCCCGATGCGGTTGTTTTAATCGAAAACGGGCGCATCGCAAAAGTGGGCAAACGCTCTGAAATCGAATTACCGAAAAACGTAAAAATCGTCGAAGCGCGCGGCAAAACAATTCTTCCGGGACTTTTCGACACGCACCAGCACGCCACGCAAAGCGAATGGTTTCCCGCCATGCTCGCCGCCGGCGTGACGACGATGCGCGACGCGGCGAACGAATTGGAATTTATCGTTCCCGTTAGAAATGCGATCAATGCCGGTAAAATACCGTTTGCGCCGCGTCTTTTGCTCGCCGGTTACATTGACAGCGGCGAAAACGCGCTCGGCAGCATGCGCGCCGAGACGCCGGACGAAGCTCGCGCTCTGGTGCAAAAATATAAGCAGAACGGATTCGAGCAGATAAAAATCTATCAGTCGTTAAAACCGGAACTCGTCAAAGTCGTCACGGACGAGGCTCACCGGAGCGGAATGACCGTGACCGGACACGTGCCCGCCAAAATGAACATTTACGCGGCGGTTGAAAACGGTTTTGATCAGGTCAATCACATCAATTTTGCCGCCCGCGCGATGCTGCCGAAAGATTTCAAACCGACGCCCGGACAGCCCGCCAAAATCGAACCGGAATCGGAAGCTGCGCGCGAAGGCTTAAATTTTTTGAAAGATAATAAAACCGTCATCGAACCGACGCTCGCACGCGCCGAATTAAACTTAAATGTGCGTGGCAAATCGTTCGCCGAAAAAGAGCCGGGATTACTAAAAGCTCCTTATGAATTCACATCTTTGATTAGTTCGATGGGCGTCTCTCAGGAAGTTGAGGCGCGCGCCAAGGCGTCTTTCGATCTATCCCTGCGAGTTACCAAAGCCTTGCACGAAGCAGGGGTTCCGCTGTTCGTCGGCACGGACCTGGTCGTCCCCGGACACAGCCAGTTTCGAGAGATGGAGCTGTTTGTCAAAGCAGGCATCTCCCCGCTCGACGCGATCAAGGCGGCGACGATTGTCCCTGCGCGCGTTTTCGCACTGGATAAACAACTGGGCACCATCGAAGAAGGGAAGATTGCCGATTTAATCATAATTGACGGCAACCCACTTGAAAACATTAGCGAAATCAGAAAAGTAAAATTCGTCGCCAAGGACGGTCGGCTCTACGAAACCGCACGACTCTGGCAAAGCGTCGGCTTTGCGCCTTAAATAGATATGCTCTGTAATATCAACAAGCGCGTCCGCTCATCTTCAAATATGGGCGGACGCGCTCGTTGATATTACAGAGCATATCTACTATGGCAGCAGGGCGCGGGTGATGCCGTGCGTTAGATGGCTTACGGTTTTGTTGGTGGATTAAGAGTAGCGTCCGGGGAACTGACATTAAAACGACGGAAGTTGCTGTACTCGAAAGTTACTTTCGCACCCAACAACAGTTCAGGCAATTTGTCCGCTCCCGTTCGGCCTCTGTCGTAGTAGCTCCACACTATCCGCTGCGGCGTTAGAATCCCGTAGCTGCTGCGGGCGTATTCGAACTCGAATCTCCAGAGGACGAGCGGATGGTTGAGCGAGCTGAGTCGCAGCGTTAACTCCCGTTCTTCGCGCCAGATTTGCGCTGTCTCAGCATCCAACCAGAGCCGCCCGCGGTAAAGCGGCTCGGCGCCTTTTAACACGGAAGGCAGCGAGACTTTTGTTGTCAGATGAGGACTTTGCGCAACCTGCTGATATCGAAGAACAATCACATCCCGTCCGTTAACCCGCTCACGACCTGCATCCGTGAACTGAAAAGACGAGCGCAGGCTCTCATCCAGCGGTAAACCCTGATTGAGAGTCATACCGTAAAGACTATACTGGTGATCATACCTACGGCTCTCGCGGCTAATCCGGTCGAGCTCTTTCTTGACGGAATCCGCTTTGGCTAACCGGTTGAAGAGATTCCCCAGCCTCTCTTCTCGCTTTGCGACCGCCACGCCATCAACCGCGCTCACGTAGCGATACTCGGCCGTCAGAGATGTATCTAATTGGGACTGGTAGATGATCAAGTCTGAAACAATCCGCCGCTGCCTCTTAAGTTTACCTTCGCTGTCGTATTCTTCTACTTTCTGCTCCTCGTCAGCGGTGAGGTCTTTAAACTTAGCTTTGTATTCGCTGACGCTCAGGCTGGCCCGGCGTGTAAGTTCTTCCAACCCAGCGGCGTTTGGTTGCGAGGGTGTAGGCTGCTGACCGAAGGCGGGAACGGTGTTCGCGAGCGAGAGTAAAACAAGTAAGTAGAGAATACGACGGGGCATTTTATGAGTTGGCGAAAATACAAGGTAAAAGGCCATCATTCTGCATGGAAGACAAGTCTACAATGGCAGCCCGGCATCTAACAACGGCGTGCACCCGACCCGCATCAACATAGATGTCATACGCAAAGTTGGAGGCTGCTCTCAGTTGTGTACGGGCGTGTGATGCTTCCACTTTAGACAGCTTCGCTTGAGAGGAAAACATGTCTCGGAGAATGCAAATAATAGTTGTTCTTTTCGCATGCCTGTACCTGTCGTTCGCGGGTGAGACCTACGGCCAGACAATTAATACGAGCGCATGGCTGGAGGATTTCGCCCAGTTGAAGCGAGAGATGTCTGACCATTATGCGAATCTCGAATGGGCAATCGA